>Ga0114918_10001867_pt1 | contig 18938 bp, 17 predicted proteins | sample LantaG_FD_87015 | JGI IMG/M metagenome (GOLD analysis project Ga0114918, IMG submission 87015) | Deep subsurface microbial communities from Baltic Sea to uncover new lineages of life (NeLLi) - Landsort_02402 metaG | ecosystem: Environmental > Aquatic > Marine > Oceanic > Sediment | place... | reverse complement strand
CTAGATGCCCAGGTCGTCCCACAGTGCATCGATCCTGGCCTTTACGTCTGGGTCCATGCTCACGACCTCGGGCCAGCCGCGACTGTAGCCCTCCTCCGGGAGCTTCGCGGTCGCATCGATGCCTTCCTCGGCAAAGAACCCCTCGACGTCCGCGACGTAGAGGGGCAGGGAGTCCAGGATGGGCAGGACGGCAACGCGTAGACGTGCCCCCGGCTGGGCGTCACTGCTGCACCCGGACAATGTGAGGCCCAGGGCGGCGGTTATCAAGGCCAGGACGAACACTACTCGTTGCTTCATGGTTACTCTCCGATTTTGCTGGGCGGCCCCGGGGAGGGCGATCCTCGCGGACGTCTCTTCCACGGGTCCGGGGCTCCACCTGTGGCTCTGGATATTCACGACAAGGCCGCCAACGCCAGGTTGTCGTCGTAGGGCCGGATGTAGGCCAGGTCTGGTATCTCGCTCAGAGCTGATGTGTGGTAGGTCAGTGTGGTCAGTGACGCCGTGGCAGGATAGCTGTCCGTGATTCCGAACCGGTCGAGGGTGCGCTTCTGCGCGACCTCGATAGGCTGTTTCATCGCCCACAGGACGAGGAACGCGATCACATCACCGTGGCTGACGGCAGCAATGTGTTGTCCGACCCACAGCCGGCGAACGTGCAGCAGGAAGCTGGACGCCCGGGCCACGATATCCTCAGGTGTCTCGTGCCCGCTGCTGACGCCGGTGTAGAGATCCCAGCCGCGAGCCTCCACTTCTTCAGCGGGCTTCCCTTCGAAGTAGCAGTCAATCTCGTCGAGCAGCGGTGCGTCAGTTGCCGAGAGGCCCGGATGGTGCTGAAGCAGGCTCTCGGCTGTCTCTTGTGCACGCAGCTGGGGGCTGCAGAAGACCGCTGCCAAATGGACGGTGCTCAGGTGGGCTGCGGCCGACGCAGCCTGTTTGCGTCCTACAGAGCTGAGTCTGAAGCCAGGCAGTCTTCCGTAGACCAGATTGTCAGGGTTGTGCACGTGGCCGTGGCGGACGAGTGTGATACGAGTTGTTGATTCTGGCATCCGTCTGTTTTGTCCTTTTGGCTAATGCGATCCTTGGCGGCAATCCACAAATCGCAAACCGTAAATCACCGATTGCAGGGCGTGAATGATTTATCACCGGATTACCTGCGCTGCCAGGCTCCAATCGTCAGAGCCGCGGCGACGCTGACAAACAACGTGATGCTGATCACGCTGTTGACGTTGAAAAAGGCGACGTTGAGCTTGGAGAAGTCGTCGGGTGTGACCAGGCGATGTTCGGTGAGCAGCAAGCCGACAACGGCAAGGAGTCCCAGTGCATAGGGCCAAGCCAGGCTCTGGACAATTCCGAGCGCAATCAGGAAACCCATTGCGACACTATGGCTGATGGTGGAAAGACGCAAAGCTGTTGGGATCCCGAATCGGGCTGGAATGGCGTGGAGGTCGTTGTCGCGGTCGAAATCGGCGTCCTGGCAGGCATAGATCAGGTCAAAGCCGCCAATCCAGAAGGTCACCGCACCCAGCAGCAGCCAAGCAGGCAGATCGACTAGCGTGAACAGAGATCCCCGCACCGCCACCCAGGCGCCCACAGGTGCGAGTCCGTCGGTGAAGCCCAGTACGTGGTGTGAGAGCCATGTGAAGCGCTTGGCAAAGGGGTATCCGATGAGGAAGAGCAGTGCGCCCGGCAACAGCTTGAGCGGTAGCGGACCGAGTTGCCAAGCCGCGAGCACCAGAATCGCCAATGCCACGACGGATCCAACCCACGCCGTATCAGGTGACACTCTGCCACTGGCCAGTGGTCGCCCGGCGGTGCGTGGGTTTCGGGCGTCGATGACGCGGTCGGCAAGGCGATTGGCAGCCATTGCCAAAGTGCGGGCGGACGCCATCGCCACCGTGATCCAGAGCGCCTGCTGCCACGTTGGCCACCCTCCTGCCGCCAGGATCATGCCGACGTAGGCGAAGGGAAGGGCAAAGAGTGTATGCTCGAACTTGATCAGTTCAAGGAAGTCGCGAATGCCTTTCAACATAACAGTGGCATTATACCACGGCAGGCATGGTTACGATGGATGCGTTTCGTTATTCTGGTCAGGCCGGGGATCCAGCGGGGTGGTGAAGCCTCTGCTTTGCTCCCGCTGGGGGAGAGAGCCAGACGCCGGTTGCGCCAAGTCGCCAGATTTGTGGGACGCACCCTTCGAGACAGGGCGTGCGCATCTTGGGTCGCGAGCGCAACGGGTTGTCATCCCGAGTGATCGACGGCGGGGGGCCGCGTCGAAACGCAGGGAAACAAGACGATCTGAGCAGCAATGTCCGGAGAAGAGCGCTATCGTAACTGCGTAACTCAGGCGGCCTAGACCGATTTAATGTAGTTTCTTAGTAGTGGCTCCGACACGCATCCCGGACTAGAGTGGAGATAACGAAGGATCTTGCGAGCCCAAGGGGTTCGCTGATGCTGAAACCAGCGTTGTAGTGTCACAGGATCCTTCGCTGTGCTGCTTTGTCCACACCTATGCCTGTATGACACGCTCAGGATGACGATATTCGCACCGGTTCCGGTGAATTGCGTACGCCCTGTCCCTCAAGACCCGTGCTGTGGATGATGCCGCCTTATGTCTCGCGGGACCGACTTGCCGAGAGCAGGATGCCGGCGCCCTGGGCGGTCAGAAACTCCACGAAGCTGACGAGCTGCTTGACCGCACGCTCGGGGGTCCCGATTGAGGACATGGGCCCGCGGATGTGCAACAGGTAGAGTATCCCGATGGTGATGACGCTCAAGGCGGTTGCGGCGATCAGTCCTGCCGTCTGCTCAACGCCGTTGCGACCCCGTCCAAGGAATCGCTCAGAGATGATGCCGACGATCAGGCCCCCTGTGGCTGTGATGGCGATACCTATGAAGGTCTGGTCGGCGGTTGATGCCTTGACCCAGCCCAGAGATTGGGTCGCCAGGAGCAAGGTCGGCGGCACGCCCAGTAGACAGACGGCGAGCCAGAGTCGGCCCCGACGGTTCACCGGATAGGTCCTTCGTCTGACGTCGCGTCATCCGGTTTCTCGGTGACTGCCTGCTGTTCCCTGATCGTGAGGACTCTGTGAACGACGATGCTGACGCCCAGGAGACTCCAGAGAATGCGAGCCCACCAGCGCGTCTCTGTTGCTGCCATACCGGCCACGAAGAGCAGCAGTCCGATGTCGGTCACCAGCGCATACTTCGGTTCGTTGAGCTTCTCCCGCGTCTTCACGCGTGCCTCGTACGCAGTGTAACGCGCATAAGACCATGTGGCGAGGAGGATGGAGAGCCCCAAGATCCACAGGCCGTTCTTGACCACGAGCCAGACTTCTGACATTGTCATCGGTGACATTGGCTTAACTCCTTGACCCACCTCACGGGCGCCACAGCTCGTAGTTGTCGAAGATGAAGACTGCATCGCCATCCGTGGCGGGAGTTGAGACAGATAGGCCGACTTCGCCTTCGGGTAACTGGTTGTCCTCGGCTTTGTCTGCGAACTCGTCGTTGATATAGAATTCGAACCGGTCTCCTTCGGCGACGACGGTCAGGTGATTGGCCTCTCCGGAGACGAGGAGTGTGGTCTGAGTCCAGTCAACCACGGGCTGCCAAGTATCACCAAGCCAGAGGCTGAATTGATAGTAGCCATCGTCGCGCACACTGAACAGGTAGTAGCGGCCCTCAGTAAGGCGAAGGATCAGGCCGTATGCTGCTGTCTCCGGACCTGATAGGCGCTGTGCGTCCACGCTGACATAGAAATCGCTCACGGCGCTACCCTCGCCGTTCAGTTCCGGTGTACACCAGCGGCCCACGGGTTGATCTGCGTTGATCACCCAGCGATAGGTGCTGTCGGTTACCTGCCGGCTGACGCGGCCCCAATCATCCTCGTACTCACTGATGAGCCATTGGTTGTTGTTGTCGTCGAAGGCATCCGCGACAAACTGCTCCCAGCTCGCCGGTGCAGTAGGGGCCAGCGTGTCAAAGACTGTGGTTGGGCTGGGGGTCGCCTCTGCGGTGCCTACGGGTGTTCCAGCTTCAGGCGTCGGCAGCGGCTGTGAGGCAGCTGCTGGATCGGGTGTTGCGGTCGCGATGATCTCGGTGGCTGTGATACCCTCGATGGCAGGCGTGGTCGTACTTGCGACCGCGATGACGGCGGTCGGCCGCCCGGATCGATCGCTACCCCACGTCGTGCGCAGTTCCAGACCCACCACACCGGCCGCCAGGATGACCAGCCCAGATCCTAGCCAGGCAAGTGGGCTCAGACCTGCTCGCTGTCCGCGCTGCGGTCGTGGCAGAAAGATGCGCGGTGGCGGTGCCTGATCCGTGGAGATCACCGTCCGACTGTCGCTTCGCAAGGCTTCGGCCATCTCGGCGGCTGACTGGAAGCGTCTGTCCTGCGGTAGCTCCATCGCTTTGAGGATCACGTCCCTGGTCCGATCGCTCACGCGGGGGCTCAGTGCCTTGACCTGCAGGAAGCGGTAGGGGTTGGACGTCCGCTCTCCAGCAGTGAGGGGGTGTTCGCCGGTGAGCGCGTGGTACAAGGTGGCCCCCAAACTGTAGATATCGCTTCGTGGGACCACCTTGGTGTGGCGCATGCCCCAGCGCTCGGGTGGCGCATACTCTGGCGTGCCCATGACACGTTTGGCCGTCCAGGTTCGCGGATCGCTGGGATCCCACAGGGCGAGGATCTCGAAATTGGTGAGCACCGCCCGGTTGTCCGGCGTAATCACGATGTTGTCCGGCTTGATATCGCGATGGCGCACGCCGCGGTTGTGGACGTGGGAGAGTGCGTCCAGGATCTGGATGGCCCAGGCAACGACACGGCTCTCGGCCACCGTTCCCTCCTGCTTGAGCACCTCGGCCAGGCTCTGGCCGGCAAGCGCCGGCTGGATGAGATAGGCATTCAGGCCCCGCGCGTCACCGCTCCCCCCTTGTTCCGGCGCGCAGAAATAATCCAGCACACCCGCGACGCCTGGATGATGCAGTCCAGTCAGCGCAGCGGCGTCCTGCTCAAAGGCTGCCTGCAGCGCCCGGAGGGTCTCGGCCTCCAGATCCGGCTGCGGCATCAGCTCTTTGATCGTGATCGGGATGTTCGCCTCCAGATCCCAGCCCACATACTGCGCCTCAAGTGCGCCGATCTCCAACATACGGTCGACGCGGTAACGGCTGTTGAGGATTGTGCCTAGGCTGAGCATAGGGAAGAATGGCCGAATGTAGAATGGGAGAATGGCGAGTGAGCGAGTAAGCGAGAAAGCGACACGGTAGCCTGGTGATGGCGGAGCCAGTGCAGAGATGTCATCGGTGTCTTGTTAGGCATTGAAGAGCCGTCCCTGCTCCACGCGATCGTCCGGCACACCCAGATGCTCGTAGGCGAGCTGGGTTGCCGTACGCCCACGCGGTGTACGCTCGATGAACCCAAGCTGAAGCAAGTAGGGCTCAACGACGTCCATAATCGTGTCGGCATCCTCTCCGATTGACGCGGCAATGGTGTCCAGGCCGACGGGGCCGCCACCGAATTTGCCTATGATGGCGTGGAGCACACGGCGGTCGAGGTCGTCCAGCCCGCGTCCATCAATCTCGAGGAGCGTGAGTGCTTCATTGGCTGTCTCTGCTGTAATGATGCCATCGCCGCGCACTTGCGCATAGTCGCGCACGCGCCGCAGGACCCTCAGGGCCACGCGGGGGGTGCCGCGTCCGCGGCGCGCAATTTCCTCGCACCCTTCAGGCTTGAGGGGGACCTTCAACGCCCGTGCCGCACGCTTCACGATCTCCTCAAGCGATGCCTGGTCGTAGAAGTCCAACCGGTGAATGGCGCCAAAGCGCGTTCGCAGGGGCGCCGAAAGCAGAGCCAGCCGTGTTGTCGCGCCGACGACGGTGAAATGAGGCAGATTCAGACGCACGGAGCGGGCCCCCGGGCCCTGTCCTATGATCAGGTCCAAGGCGAACTCCTCCATCGCCGGGTACAGGATCTCCTCGACAACCTTGCCGAGACGGTGGCATTCATCGATGAAGAGCACTTCATTCTCGTGCAGGTTGCTCAGAATAGCCGCGAGATCTCCCGCGCGCTCAATTGCGGGGCCAGCCGTGACGCGGATATTAGCGCCCATCTCGCGCGCGAGAATGTGTGCGAGAGTGGTTTTCCCCAGCCCAGGGGGGCCATATAGGAGCACGTGCTCCAACGCCTCGCCGCGTCCCAGGCTTGCCTCAATCAGGATTCGCAGATTCTCACGCACGCGTTCCTGCCCGATCAGGTCATCCAGCCGCTGCGGACGCAGCGAACGATCCAGCACGGTTTCCTCGGGTTCGGCTTCCGGTGAGATGGTTCGACGGGTGTTCATACCTTGGTGCGCTCCTCAGATCCTGCGTGCATACCGTAGTGTTATGCCACGTTTTGGGGATTTGGCAATCTCACGGCGCGTGCATATCTCCGTGCACGATGGCATGCCGGAGTTTCAGTGGCCGGGCTCCTGGACGTAATTAGGGACAGGGGGATTCCTGCTACCGCTCCCGCCGTGAGGGATGAGGTCCGTCAGGGCTCCAGCACACCTGTCACACCATTGATGCTGATGACGACATCATCGACCGTGGAGAACTGCGTGAGCGTAGCCTCGATTTGCTCTCGAATCAGCGAGGTCAGCAGGGCGCCTCCCGCATGGGCGCTCAGCTCCAGCGAAAAGTCGGCGTAGGCGATCCCGTCCTCAATTGTGAGGTTCCTGAGTTTGGGCCGTTCACCCCATTCGGGGGACCGGCCCCCGTAGGCCAGGACTTGCTCTGGTCCGGGGATCAGTGTTGTGTACCCTCTGTCATTCTGCGGCACCGGACCCCACAGGAGGGCTTCGAGCGAGGCCCTGCCGATGCCCAGCGTCCGGGGGATGCGGATTGGCTGTGCAACGACGGTCTCGTCGACGACCCAATAGACGTTTGTGCCCACCGTTCCAGGGTCGTCGGGAGCAAGAATGCGCACCGACTGCCAGGCAAGCGGGCTTCCTTCGATCGTGTGGATCTGTATTGTGCCATTCTGGGTTGCCGGGTGGCTGAATTCTGGGTCGACGACATCGAGCGGCACGATGAGCAATCCCCGGCCGTCCAGCCCGGCCAGGGCAGTGAACACGTGTGAAAACTGAGTGCCATCATTCCAGGTCACCCTGACGTTGACGTCTTGGCCCGGTGCGCTGACGCGAGCCAGGAGCCTGATGGGCAATGTCACGTCAGCCCTAGGCGGAGGCTGCTCAACATAGCCAGCGACTGGAAGTCCGGCCAAGGTCACGTGAGCAGTGGCCTTGGCGATGATGCTGCCGTCCTTGGCGCTGATATCCAGGACCTCCACACGTCCCGGCCCGGGGATCCCGACGTAGGTCACAGTCGCCTCAAATGCGGCCGGACCACCGATCATGCCATCGGCGATAATCGGCACCTCCGCTGCGATCTGCCCGGTGCTATCGATGACGCGGATCACCAGCGTACCTTCGAAAGGCAGGATCTTGGCCTGTCCGCGCAGTTGGATCGGATTCTCCACGGTCTGTCCCGGCGCCGGCACCTCGAGGGTGATTACCTGATCAGCCGGTGCGGGTGTATCTGTCGGATGTGGCGTCGGTGGCAGGACTGGTGCAGACGTGGGTGTGATGCTTGGCAGTATCAGTGTGGCGGTCTCTGCCGGCGCGACTGCGATCGGCGTCGCTGTTGCAGCTGTCTGGGGGACCATAGTGGCGGGCGATGTCTCCGTTGGAAGCCACGGCGGGGGCGTTGGTCTGTCTCCCAGTATGCCACATCCGGAAGCCAAGGACACGAGCAGCACTATCTCGACCCATCGAGCCAACGTGTTGCTTGCAGATGACCTCATACGTCCTCCTGTTGATGTGATGTTGCGGGAAAACACCCGTCCCACAGCCTGGTCGTCGGGGGATCAGCCAGATCTGCACGGTAGACGAAGGGGGGATAGGCGACTCCAGGCCCCAACAACCAGCGTTTTTGGGCCGGTTCCAGTCTCAGTATAGCACGATCGTGGAAGGTGAGGCGCCCACGTGGGCGCCTCGGGTTTGTTTCAGAATGGGCACAGTGCTCGGTGACTGCCTAGCGATGGACCGTTTTCGGCATTCGCTTCCATTCTGAAACAAACGGCCAGCGGGCTGGCTGTGCAGATTTGGTCCTGACGATGGTGAGCAAAGCGGATGTCCGTGGGCCAAGACTGCTGTCAACCCTCAGGTTGTGCAGATTGCCCTCTGGTCTTGCCCCCAAATCGAAATACTCCCCGCACCTTTTCCTATCCTGCGTTCAGAGCATTCAGTCCCAGAGCTATGCCGCCGAGTACGCCGGCGCGATTGCCCAGCACCGGGGGCACGATGTAGTCGTCGATTCCTTCCATCATGAGCGGGGATTGGATGTAGTCATTCATCAGCCGCTGAACTTCAGCGCGGATAAGCGGGAAGAGATGCATCTGACTCATCACGCCGCCGCCGAGGATGATGCGTTGGGGAGAGAGCGTGACGATGTAGGCGGTCAGCCCCAGTGCGAGATAGTGCGCTTCCAGCTGCCAGGCCGGGTGATCCGGCGCAAGTGTCTCCGCTCTCTGCCCCCAGCGGGCCTCGATGGCGGGGCCACAGGCAAGGCCCTCCAGGCAGTCTCCGTGGTAGGGGCACGCGCCAGGGTAGGGGTCCGCCGTGAGGTCGTGCGGGATGCGTATGTGGCCCATTTCCGGGTGCATCATCCCGTGGATCAGTTTGCCCTCCACGACGGCACCGCCGCCGATCCCGGTGCCAACGGTTAGATAGAGACAGGAGTCCAGCCCCTTGGCCGCACCCCACCGATATTCGGCCAGTGCCGCTGCGTTGACATCGGTGTCAAAACCGACGGGGACGTTCAGTTCTCTCTGGACCACCCCTGCGAACTCGGTGTTGGCCCAACCGGGTTTGGGAGTCGTGGTGACGTAGCCAAAGGTTTCCGATTTGGGATTGGGGTCGAGTGGGCCGAAACAGGCGATACCGACTGCGCGCAGCCCGTCAAACTTTCCGAAGAAGGCCAAAGCTCTGCCGATGGATTCCTCAGGCGTGGCGGTGGGATAGCGAATCTCCTCACGGATGTCGTCCGGGCCGGTGCCTACTGCGCACACAAACTTAGTACCTCCGCCCTCAATGCCGCCAATCAGGTTCACGGGATCTCCTTCTCTCCGACCGAAAGCCCTTCTGTGGGGCCGCGGCGCGTCTTGGGTTTTCACGACGCCATTCTAGCATCCTCTCTGCTGGATGCAACGGTGCCGGGCACGATGATCCTGGTTGCCATCCTGGCTGACCTGCCTATACTAGTTCTTGAGGAGTGACCACGACCATCACGTATGGGAGAAGAGAATGGCAACTCGAAGTGAATTGGATAGGGCACTGAATCAGCTGCGGGACATGCTGTTCCATATGGAAGCGTTGGTGCGTGAGGCTCTGCTCCGTGGTATGGAGTCGCTGAAGAACCGCGACGCTGAGCTCGCCCGGGACGTCATCCGTTCGGACGATGCTATCAACGTTCTGCGCTATGATGTCGAGCAGTTCTGTGTCGACATGATCGCAACTCAGCAGCCGGTTGCGTCTGACTTGCGTGCGATCATAGGCATGATGCACTTAGCTGTGGAGATGGAGCGTATGGGTGATCATGCGGCGGGTGTGGCCAAGGTCACGCTGGCTGTCTACGCCGAGCCGCTGTTGAAGCCGTTGATCGACCTGCCGCGCATGGTGGTGGTCGCGACGGAGATGCTCCACGAGGCAGTTCGTGCGCTGGTCAACCTGGATGCCGAGGCCGCTCGCGAGATCATCAGCCGTGACGACGAGGTGGATGCTCTGCACAACCAGGTCTTCCGCGAGTTGATCACCTATATGCTGGAAGACCCCTCCACGATCCGGCGTGCCACCAAGCTGATCTGGGCCTCTCACGCGGTGGAGCGCTTTGCGGACCGGGCGACTAATATCGCCGAGCGCACGCTGTTCATCGGCAGTGGCAAGCTCGAGGACCTCACCTCTGAGGCATCCGGTCTACCAGAGGTCCCGGCGGCTGATGACGGCGAGGTCGCCGCGTAGTTCGTCTCGAGAGCACTGGGGCGTTGGCGGCGCTGTCGATGTAGGATGATGAGAGAAGTCCCTCCGCAGTGAGGAGGGACTGTTGCATGACTGGGGTTGATGTCTGCCGGCTGCTGCAGCGGGGTCAGGAGCGGCGCAGCCAGATCTGTAACGCACCGGGTTCTCGATTCGCCCACGCGAAGTAGGGAATCGCTGTGAGCTCCAGCGCCGACATTGCACCTCTCGGCAGTTCAACCGCTCGATACGGAGAGGCTGTCCACGCGGCATCGATGGTGACGGCTGATGCGGTTCCTTCGATCACCTGAACTCCCCCCAATAGATCGGTGTGGAAGGTGCTTGTGAGAGCCCCGCTGGGGGGCAGGATGATGTCGCGGAGGTCGTGTTGGGGGTGGTCCAGACCCTCCAGGCAGTAGAGCAGGGGGCCACGGAAGAGCGCTGTGCGACCGGTGTTCTCCAGGATGTGAGGGTGTGCCGCAATCCGGCGGACGGCCATCGGCATCCGGATGCAGAGAGCATCTCCCACGGACCAGTTGCGCTCTATTGTGACGTAGTGGCTCGGTTGCACTTCGCCGGTGTAGGGTGCGCTGTTGATATTGATGGTGGGCCGGAAGCGTTCTTCTTGCGCGTCACACCACCCGGGGATGCGCACCTTGAGCGTGAACGTGCCTTCGGTGAGTATCTCGATTGTGACCAGCCCATCCCAGGGATAACGTGTCCGCTGGACGATGTGCAACTGTCTGCCGTCGGGCAGCGTCAGTTGGGCCTCATTGGCTGCGTAGTGGTGGACCCATACTGTTCTGCCGGTGACGCTGTACAGCATTCCGGGGAATGCCGCCAGGGTTCTTGAGATATTGGTAGGGCAGCAGGCCGTGCCGAACCAGGGCTGACGCTGGTAGATCTGCCCACCGGGCTCAGCCTGCCCGTCGGTGGCGAGCGGGTTCACGTAGAAATAGGTTGTGCCTGCCAACGAGATGCCCGGGAGGACGGCATTGTAGAGCGCGCGCTCCATCAGATCCGCGTAGCCGGCGTCACCGTGCAGCTGGAGCATTCGCCACGCCCACATGACGTTGGCGATGCCGGCGCATGTCTCCGCATAGGCAAGGGCGTTGGGGAGTTCGTGATCTGCGCCAATGGCCTCGCCTCGGTGCCGGCTGCCGAGCCCGCCGGTAACGTACATCTGCCGGGAGTGCATATGCTGCCACAGTCGAGTTAGGGCTTCGCCCAACGCCGGCTCGCCGGTCTCCGCCAGAACGTCCGCGGCGCCGGCGACGAGATAGGCGGCGCGCACGGCGTGTCCTGTGAGGCATCCTGTCTCGCGCAGTGGTTGGTGGTCCTGGTGGTAGGCGCTGTTGCCAAGCAACCCGTGGCCGCGAGCATCCACGAAGTAGACGGCTTGTGCAAGATAGCGCACATCGCCTGTGGTACGGGCCAATTCGACCAGTGCCATTTCTATCTCTGGATGTCCAGCAACCCCCGGCCTTTGGGCCTGCCCTGATCCGAAAGTGTCGCAAATGAGGTCTGCAAAGCGGCGTGCTGCATCCAGGAGTCTGGTATTCCCCGTGGTGCGGTAGTGCGCTACGGCTGCATGGAAGAGGTGCCCGGCGCAGTAGAGCTCGTGCATATCGCGCAGGTTGCTCCAGCGTTCCGGCGCGCGGTCAAAGCTGAAGTAGGTGTTGAGATAACCGTCGGGCTCTTGAGCCTCGGCAATCAGATGGACGACACCCTCCAGCATGTCCTTGAGTGCAGGATCCTCTGTGGCTGCGAGACTCCAGGCCGCCGCCTCGACCCACTTGTAGACATCGCTGTCGTTGTAGTACCGTCCCTGAAAGTCTATATCGAGCTTCCCCGCTGCCCGGCGAAAGTTGTCGAGCCTTCCGGTGCTCTCCAATTGCTGGTACTGCGCCGGCAGCGTGATCTCGCGATTGATAGCCAGCCTGGGGGCCCAGAAGCCATTGGTCAGCGTGACCGCGGCAAGTGGGACCGGCTTCAGCTCCGCGTGGGGGCTGTGTTCCGTGTCCACGATGTATGGCTTCGGTAGGTTGGGCATTCTTGCCATTCACATTCTCCTTGTCGAGTGTACCAATGCTACTGATGCATTCTACTGCGGACTCGGCCCTGGTGCAACCGGGTGTGTTTCAGAATGGGGGCGAGTGCCCAAGAGAGGCCCGTCGCCGGACGTCCAGTGTGCTCTTTACGGATTCTTTGATGCGTAGGTGCTTCCCGGAAACCTGGCGACTTGACGAGACTGGCATCGCCCTCTCCCCGCCGGGGGAGAGCTGGTGAGGGGGATCGACGACGGTTGCCTGGGTACACAGATGGGGCTGGGCAGGCCTGGACCCCCTTTTCTTTTTTTCCCCCGGAGGGGGAAAAGCAGAGGTTTCGCGGCTACGCTGGGTGAGCGGCCCAATCCACAATGGTGAAACGCACTCGCGGCCCACAGGGCGTACGCATCCGGGACGATGAGCGTGGGGGTCTTGTGCCGCCGGCGGCCACGGGGCAGCATCGGAGAACCCCTTGGGTTCGCAAGATGCTTCGCTTCGCTGTCTGGTTCACGACACTGCTTCAATGAGACGCACCTAGTGACACGCTGGCACAATCCTGTCCTCGCATCCCAGGACAAGATTTTGCTCTCTTGCTGAAGGAGGGTGGGAACTTCCTCAAGTGCTCAGGATGACTACACTTGCGGGTCTTTGAAGGCTGAACTGCGTGGCTCACGCGCGTTGGCAGTGATCAGAGCGACGGTTCCGGTCCAGGTGCTGTATGGATGTGTGGGCCCTGTCCGAGGATGGGGCTTGTGGCGGGGCTGTGCTATACTGTGAGTGTCATCATATTCCAGGACACAGACCATGACCGATCGCGCTCGCTTCAACTATTCCATGTTCGCCGGCATCTCCGCAGTCGCTGTGCTGGCTGTCATTACCGTGGTATCGCCAAACGCTTTCAGCGATCTGAGTATGGTGTTGTTCCTGGCCGCGATGATTGTTTTTTCCACCACGTACAGCGTCCAGCTCGGCGGTGGTGTCGTCTCTTTGATGCCGATGACGGTCGCTGCTGCATATCTGACAATGGGCAGGGCCCCGGCGCTCTGGACAGTTTTCTTTGGCCTGCTTGGGCAAGCCGGATTGCGACTGCTGCGCGGGCATGTCCGTCCTGAACTGCGTGAGCCACAGGGGCGTGTGCTCATTGAGCGCACAGCGATGAACGTCGGCATGCACTGCTTTGGTCTGTTGGCCGGCGCTGCCGTGATCGAGGCCCTGGGTATTGAGATCCCCTTGCTGTTCCTCGATAGTCGTGTTGTTGTGCGTCTTCTCTTGGGCGAACTGGCCTACCTTGGGGTGAACTACCTGCTTGCGGCTCTCTACTTCGCAGGTCGAGGCAGCACCGACCTGCGCGAGTACGCACGGTCGCTGCCGCGTCTCGGCTTGTTTGAGGGACTCCCCATACTGATCGCCCCGCTCTTTCCGGTTGTCTATGCCAGCCTTGGCTTTGCGTATGTCTTGCTCTTTGCCGGGTCGCTGGCTGCGGCGTCGCTGATCAGCCACGGCCTCTCTCAGGCGCAGCAGCGATTGCAGCGACGTGTGACGGAGCTGGCCTCGCTCCAGGCGGTTGGCCGGGCCTTGAGCTCCAGCCTCGATGTCGAGACGGTGGTGGCTGCCATCTATGAGCAGGTGGGCAATCTCATGCCGGTTTCGTCCTTCTACATTGCACTCTATGACCCTGCCGCAGACGAGGTGGCGTTTCCTGTGGTGATTGAGGATGGCCAGCGCCGGCTGCAGGTGATGACCCGGCGTGCCCGCAACGGCCCCACGGAGCACATCATTCGGACAGGAGAGCCTCTCCTCATGGCAGATAGCGTGGCAGAGCGCGTCGCTTCGCTGGGACTGGATCATAGCGGTCGGCCGGCGCAGTGCTGGTTAGGTGTGCCGATCAAGGCCGGTGATGAGGTGCTCGGTGTCTTGGTCGTCCAGTCCTATGATGAGGCGCAGCTCTACGATCAGTCCCACCTGGTGATCTTCCAGATGATAGCGGCCCAGGCGGCGGTCGCGCTGCAGAACGCTCGGCTCTATGAGCGCACGGACGAGGCTCTGGCCCGCCGTGTTCAAGAGCTCGACTCAGTCCTACGCACCACGGACGATGGTGTCCTCCTGATGGACCTGGATTTTCGCGTGTTGGCTGTGAACCGGGCATTGACTGACCTTGTGGGAATTGCCCAGATGGATTTCGATCGCCATCCTATTGATGTTCTGCGTCCCGCCGGGCAACCGTTGATCTCACTGGTCCATTACACGCTCGAAACATTGGTGTCGGACTCTGAGCGTCTGCGGACCGGGGCTATTGATCAGATACAGGACGATGTGGTATTCGCGCCATCCGGACCTCAGGCTGAGCGTACACTTACGCCTGTGCGTGATAATGCGGGGGCCATTGTCGGTTGGTTGGTGGTCTTCCGGGACCTCACAGAGGAGCTGGAACTGCAACATCTTCGTGAGGATATGATCGACATGCTGGTCCACGACCTGCGTTCTCCGCTGTCACTGGTGATGGCCAGTCTCTCGATGTTGGGCGATGCGACTGAACAGAGAGATGCCGATCGGACAGCCCAGGTCATCGGCATTGCTCAACGAAGCAGTGAACGTATGTTGTCGCTTATTGATGAACTGCTCGATATCAGCCAGCTCGAGCGGGGTCAGTTTCCGTTGAACTTGGAGCTGACTTCGGTGAACAGTCTTCTCGGCGAGATTTCAATGCGCTATCTGGCTGCTGCGTCTGCGAACGACATCGCGCTGCGATCTGAGGTCGAGAACGACCTTCCGGTGGTCTTCGTGGATCGCTCGTTGATGGGCCGTGTGCTGTCAAACTTGGTGGACAATGCCCTCAAATTCACACCGGATGGTGGGGAAGTGACGGTGAGGGCGGAGTCAGGCGGAGTTGCGCGACCGGATCAGGTTGTCGTCAGCGTTGTGGACACGGGCCCAGGCATTCCCCTGGAATCGCGAGGGAGGCTCTTCGAGAAGTTTCAGCAGGTCCCCAATATCCGAGGCCGACGCAGGGGAACCGGACTCGGCTTGCCATTCTGCGCGCTGGTTGTAGAAGCTCACGGTGGGCACATTTGGGTGGAGAGTGAAGTGGGCATAGGAAGTTCGTTCTTCTTCTCTGTGCCGATTGACGAGTATGAATAGGATGAGTCTCTGTACTGCAGCCGTGGCGGGTCAGTTCTGGAGCACGCTTTCGTAGCTCTTTCTGACCAGCTTCATCAGCCGGCTGAGTTGCTTCACATCCTCCAGGGTGATGATGACCCAACGCTCGATCTCACGCTCGCCGGCCTTGAAAGGGGCTGTGGTGAAGGCTGACGCGGCAGTCTCACGATCTTGTTTTCTGATCTGCGCAATGACAACGCCGTCTGTGACCAGGAACGCAAACAGTTTGCCATCGGCCAGATAGGCGGGGCAGCCGTACATTCGTCGCACGGTGACCATCGGCCAGTGCAACGTCTGCTCCCCGAATGCCTCGCGCAACTCTTTTCCTTCGTCCTCGGAGTAGTATTCCATGGTTCCCTCACTCCGTTCCTTCGCCGGCTGTCTCGAATGACTGCAGGGCATAGGAAACCACGCCATCGTCGAAGCTAAGCAGTGTGTGGGGAGCATCCGAATCATACCAGGCAGTCTGTTGTTGCTCTTGGCCGCTCTTGTCCTCCCAGGTCACGACAACCTTCCAGCCCACAATGCTACCGGCGGGAGTCCAGGTCGGCTCGGCCCCTTGGACATTCACGAGGGCTGGGTGGACTTGAGCGTGGCCTTCCTGATCTAATTGGACGATGGTGGCGTCCGCGGCATATGCAAGCTCAAGGGGCATCGCGCTGAGCCGCCACGCCCACTCGTACGGCAAGAGCATGCTGCCGGCCCCGCCCTTGGTCAGATCGTTGGTCACGCTGTCCCCATGGGTTGAGATGCTGGGCCTGCCGTCTTCGACGCGATACCGTAGTTGCACACGATCGAGCGCCGGCGTGCTCTCAGTGGCGTCCAGAGCCGTCAGCTCCAAAGTGTCTCTCGCCCAATCGGCTGAAAGCGACCAGGATTTGGGTTCCGTGCGTAGCATATCGGTGAACGTTTGCAGGCTGCCGGGTAGTTTGTCGAGGTCCACCCCTACACCCGGGATGCTGCTGGTGATGTCGTAGCCTTCGTAGTCCGCGTCACACGCAAGGGTAACGTTCTCATCGTCAAGTTCCCTGGTGCAGGCCGCCTCGCCAATATCTTCACCCAGGCTGTTCTGGATGCTATAGCGCCAGGAGGTGGCTTCGTTCCAGGCTGCAGGCGCTGCGCCCAGTCGGATAGGGCCGTCGGAGATCAATTCAGGGAAGGCCCCGATCAGCACCTCAGTGGCGGCAGCATACCCGTACACGGCGATCAAGCCAACGACAGGAATCCACCCGGCCCAGCGCTGCCAGGCTCGCGGCTCAGCGGTCGGCGCTTTGGGCGATGGGCTCGTACCGCGCCAGAGCATCCAAAGCGCTGCGAAGGAGACGGGAGTCGACAGCACGGCCAGACAGACGAGGGCTGCGGTGAGGGCCCCAGTCATCTGTAAGGATAGGGAGCTCAGGGCGATCATCAGCACCGTGGCGATCGTGTTGTACGCGGCGTGAAGTGCAATGCCGGGAACAATGGACCCGGTGCGCCAGGCAATGAGTGACAGCGCGATGGCAACCGGTAGCAGCGCCGGGGCTCCCTGGAAGCGCAGATGGAAGAGTGCGAAGACAATGCCGCCAACGATAATGCCCACCCAGGCATTTCGTCGTTCATAGGCTCGCTGCACGTAACCACGGAACATGAGTTCCTCGCAGAGGGGGGCCACAAGCATCGTTGTGACAGCCAGCGCAACCGCCTCGAGGAGTGTGCTTGGGTATTGTGACGGCGTGACAGGCGTGGTGTAGCCCAGGACCAGTGTCGACAGGAGGTTGAGAAGCACTCCGGCAACCCATAGTCCTGGTACGGTTAGAATTGCCAACCCCACTTCGCGTAGTTGTGGTCTGATGAGGCGGGCTGTGGCGGCAATGTCCAGACGCTCACTCCGCATGAACAGGAAGGCCAGCGCGGCCAAGGCGACTTCAACCGCGATGCCAATCGCGTACCTGGTCAGTGTGTGCGTCTCGGGACGGCTGCTGACAATGAGGATCGCTATGCCCACGACCAAGTAGACATTGACTGCCAGGCGCGAGGGGTATTCGTTGGAAGGCGCGCCGGGTCGGGAATCGGTCGTCATCCTGGGTGGATCCTCATGTGCGACCTATGCTGCGTCCGGCTCCCGAGCCTTGAGACCGGTCGACGGGGAACGCCGGGGGCACTGCTCGTTTGTGCGCTGACGCTGCGATCATGCGCTGTATGCGCGCGACAGTCGACGCGGGTGAAGGCATCGGGGCCCCAGTCTCCAGTGCATCAAGGATCGCATCCAGTTCGTCATAGGTGATACCGAGTTCGCCTTCGTCGGTCTGTCCAGGCCAGAGCCCAGCAGTGGGCGGGCGGGCGATAATCGGCTCCGGAACATCGAGGGCACGGGCAAGGGCGCGCACCTCACGTTTGTAGAGCTCTCCCAGCGGCTCAAGGTCGACGCCGCCATCTCCGTACTTTGTGAAGTAGCCCATCATTAGCTCGGGTTTGTTGCCGGTTCCGGCGACAAGGCAGGCCCGGGACTGTGCGAGGTAGTATAGGGTGGTCATACGCAACCGCGGCCTGATGTTAGCGTGTGCCATTGGAGGGCCTTCCGGCAGGTCGGCCTCGAGGGCATCACAGGCTGCGGTCAGGTCGATGACCTCCGGTGTCAGCAGTAGGGATTGGGCCAGCATGGTTGCGTAGTCAGCATCCTTGGTCTGACTGTGACAGGGCATGATCACGCCGAAGGTATTCTCGGTGCCGACGGCGCGCACTGATAGTGCGGCTGTAACGGCGGAGTCGATGCCGCCGCTCAGACCTACAACGAAGCCGCGCAGGCCGGCGCTCTCGACTGCTGTACGCATCCAGGATGCCAGTGAATCGGCGAGTGCATCGTAGTCCATAAGGGTCCGCCTCCTAGGTGTAGAAATGTGGGCTGAGTAATCGGGAAAAAGCCAGAGTCAGGACTTGTTCAAAGGCCTGGCGGCGCGTGAGCCATCCCTGCGTGAGTGCGCCAATAGCGCCATCATGGTTGCTGGTATCGGCTAGACCGGTCAGCTGGTCAATGGCTGCACCCAGATCGAGGCCAGCGCGGAGCGATGTGACCACGGACGGTGGTAGCCACATATTGGCGCCGCCGGCCACCCCCAGCGTGCCGTTTTCGTCCACGACCGCACACCAAGCGCTGGTGTACAGCCCCTCGGCTTCGCCGTCATCCTTGATTGCCAGGAGACCGCCTTCAAGCCCCAAACCCCAGGTGGCCGACGTCTCCGCTTGCGCAGCTCGCGCACGATTGATGGCACCCCTGCGGGTCTGTCTATTTCCCCAGGGCTGGGCCGGAACGCCACTGGGCACTGAGACAGTCACGACATCAATGTGGACTCCATATAGACGGCATATGACGGCTTTGGCAGCCGCGAGTTTCACGGGATTGGTTGAGCCAATTGCAGCTAGCATAGGCGGCGTCTGTCTCACGGTTGGATGATACGGTTCGGTGCGAGTATATCGCGGGTGATGGGGATGTCAATCAGAGGCGGCTACGATCGGCCGCTCTCGGTTTCGATGCCGGGTATACGGGCGCTGTGTTCCACGTAGTGCATCAGCCAGGTGATCAACATGACGATGGCAAGGTAGATGAGGCCAACGAGCGGCAGCATCGTCATCTGGTTGTAGTGCCTGCTCATAATGCGACGCGCTTGTCCGAAGAGGTCCGAAACAGCGATCAGTGAGACAATGGAGG
>Ga0114918_10001866_pt1 | contig 18939 bp, 14 predicted proteins | sample LantaG_FD_87015 | JGI IMG/M metagenome (GOLD analysis project Ga0114918, IMG submission 87015) | Deep subsurface microbial communities from Baltic Sea to uncover new lineages of life (NeLLi) - Landsort_02402 metaG | ecosystem: Environmental > Aquatic > Marine > Oceanic > Sediment | place... | reverse complement strand
GGGGGGGGGTGGGGGGTGGGGGGGGGGGGGGGGGGGGGGGGGGGGGGGGGGGGGGGGGGGGGGGGGGGGGGGGGGGGGGGGGGGGGGGGGGGGGCATGCGTGAGAAGGAAAAAAAGGGCGGCGAGGGTCCTCGCCACGCGGCCGCGACCGCCATCGTCGAGTTTTTTTCTTTTCGAATGGAAATTCGAGAAATCGAACAAAGCTCGCCCCCCTTGCCTCACTCCACCCGGGCTCGTTTCCACCGCATTTCACGGCGCAGAATCGACCGGGCTCCGATGCTCCCCTGCGCAGAGAATGCGAGGCGGAACTCCCGAGGAAACGTCGGCCCTCGCGGCTGCGATTGTTTTGAAGCGAGCGCATCGACAGACGGCACGGTCGGCCGAGAGAGCGAGCGAGCGAGCGAGCCAATCCAATTATCCCATGCGACCACCTTCCCACCCTCAAAAACGCCTCGAACGCGCCACTGACCCCCAAATCTCTCTCGAGAGGAACGCACCTGGTCGCTCCACGGAGAAATGGAGGAGGAGAATTGGAAGGAAGGGGGCAGAGAACAAGCGGGGGCGAGTCTCTTTGTCGTCGTCGTTCTTCTTCGTCGTCGAAGAAGAAAAAAAACTCGAATGTAGCTGTTGAAGTTCTTTTTTGCACTGTCTTCTCTCTACTCTTTCTCTCTCTCTTTCTCTCTCTCTTCTCTCTCTCTCTTCATCCCGCCGCCAGCGCCTCTTCCACCGCCTCTTCCTCCAACTTCAGCATCTCCCCCGGCACGGCCTCGAACGCCATCCGCAGCGCCTCCACCAGCTCCTCCGCCTCCTCGAACCCAAAACACAGCGGCGGCTTGACCTTGAGCACCGACTTCCTCCTCTCGCCTGCGCCGTCGCACGAGATGAGCACTTTGGAGAAATTCCGGCAGTGGGCCGCGACGAAGGACGCCACCGCGGGTGCGGCCGCGAAGCCCCGAGCCTCCTCGGAGAAGGCCACCTCGATCCCGATCATGAGCCCGACGCCCCGGACCTGGATCACTAATTCACTACGAACTTTCTCGTTTTCGATCGACGAAACCATCTTCTGCAGGCCGACCAGCAGCCCCGCTCCGACCTCCGCGGCCCTCTCTGGCAGCCTCTCGATCCGGAGCGCCCCCAGCGTCGCCAGGGCCGCAACTGCCGCGGCGGTGCACCCCCCGAACGTCGAGAAGAAAGGCGGGTGGTTGCCGGCGAAGGCAGCGGCGACGCGCCTCGAGGCGACGACGGCGCCAAAGGGGAAACCGTTGGCGGCCGGCTTCCCGATCGTGACTATGTCTGGGTTGCGGACCCCAAAGTGCTGAAAAGCCCAGAGGGAGTTCGATGCGAGTGGTCCCAAGCGGCCGAGCCCCGTCTGGACCTCGTCTGCGATGACGACGGGCGGAGCGGAGCCGTGCTCCTCCGCGTCGGCGCGGGCGGCGGCGACGGCCGACGAGAGCCAGCCCTCTGGCAAGAGAACCTGCCCGGCGCAGCTGGGGAACGACTCGAAGATGAAGGCCGTGAGGGTCGCAGGGGTCGAGAGGGAAGACGGAGAGGAGGAGGCGCGGCGGGCCCTGAGGGCCGCTGCCCTGACCGCCGGGGCCGGGTCCCAAGAGGAATTATTGCTTTTGTCGCGGACGGAGTCGGGCAGCCGCAGCAAGCTCACGTCTTCGGGGCAGGGGCTGCCGACTTTCCCCCCGAAGGAGACGTACGACGAGACCCTCGCGGGTTCCCCGGCGTGGCCGTGGTAGGCCCCCTCCAGGGCGAGGTAGTGGTGGCGGTGAGTCGGAGAAGGAGACGGAGAAGAAGGAGACAGAGAAGAAGATGACGACGACGGCGACGGCGACGACGTCGAAGCCTTCTCCTTCTTCTTGCTTCTCGCCGCCTCTTCTTCCTCCTCGTGGAACGCCCTCGCGATCCTCAGCGCCAGGTCGTTGGCCTCGGTGCCCGAGGGGACGTAGTAGACCACGGGGTCTTCGACGCCGTTCCGCGAAGGAGGAGGAGGAGAGGAAGAAGAAGAAGTCGAAGGAGAAGAGCTCGATGGGGAGCTCGAAGACAGCAGCTCCACCAGTTGCTCCGCGTGCTCGACCAAGGCGGGGTGCAGGTAGCGCGAGTTGGTGTTGAGCGTCTGGAAGGCAGTCGACAGAGCCGCGGCGACGGCCGGGTGGGAGTGGCCCAGGTGCGCTACGTTGTTCTGCGCGTCGAGGAAAGGGACGAGCTTTGTCTTCTTCTTCTTCTCGATCTTCTCTTTCGTCAGAGTCGGGTTTTCGCTCTCTCCGTCAGCGCCGCCGGCAGAGGCAGCAGAAGCCTCCGCCTCGGCCTCTTCCTCTTCCTCCTCGGCGAACAGGCGGCAGCCGCTGCCCGCGACGATGGGCGGCAGGGAGGCGTCGACAGTGGCGACGTTGGCGCCCAGGACGCGGGCGCGGCGGGCGGCGAGCAGCGCGGTCGAAGAGGAGGTCGAGGTCGAAGCAGAGGTCGTCGAAGTTTTGATTCCGATTTCCAAGAGAGAAGAAGAATAACTCTCTCGCTCGGGGCTTTCTCTGATGCTCTCTTTGTCGCTGCTGCTGCTGTTGCTCTCCTCCTCTCCGTCCTCCAACGCCGAGCACAGGGACGACAGAGACATCCCGCGGACGTCCCCTGCGCGCTTGCCGAGCGACAGGGAGGACGGCGGGGAGCCCCCGAGAAGGGTGCTGATTGGAGAGTCGAAGCCTGCCATCTTTCCTTTTTTCAAGTTTTTTTTTTCTTTTTTCTTTTCTCGAGAAAAGTGAAGCAAAAAAAAATCGACATCACTCTCGATTGGACTTGCTGTGTTCAATCGAAGAAGAAAGCTGCGCCTCTACTGTACTTTTCTCCTCGTCTCCAGCCGCAGCTCGAAGCTCTCGTCCCTCCCTCGGCGAGACCTCCGATGTCGTCGCAAATTCCTGAAACCGGCGGAGCTCGCGACGCCGCACGGGAGCCCGCGGTGCGGACAAACGGCGATGACGATGATGCTCGAGCGATCATCGAGGAGGCCCCGGCCTCGACCTCTTCGACTCTTCCGACTCCAACTCCACCTCCAGCTCCTCCGCACGCCCCCTCCTCGTCGTCCCCTGTCCGCTCCACGCACGCGAACGTCCGCTACGCCGACTTCCGCTGCCCGATCTGCCTCGACCTGCTCTACAAGGTAAAATAGAAAAAAGGCTTTTTTTTGCTCCCTCTTTTTCTTCCTTTCTCTTCTTCCTTCTTGCTTTCTCTCTCAAACGCTCAAACTCAACTCCAACTCTCGCTCTCGCTCTCTCTCTCAAAACCCTCCCTCCCCTCAAAAAAACAGCCCTGCGCCCCCGTCACCGAGCACTGCTCCCACGCCTTCTGCTTCTGGTGCCTCCACTCGGCGATGAGCCCCATCTCCGACTCGCGCTGCCCGCTCGACAGGGGGCGGTTCTCTCACCAGCCCGCCGTCGCCGTGGTCTTGCACAAAGCCCTGTCGAGGCTGTTCCCGCAAGAATACCGCAGGAGGGCGCGGGAGACGAGGGAGGAAGAAGAAGCGTCCAAGACGCGGTCGCAGGCGGTCGAAGAGGAAGAAGAAGAAGAAGAAGAAGGGGAAGAGGAAGAGGAGAAAGAAGAAGAAGAAAAACGACCCTCGTCTTCTTCGCTTCCTTCGACGCCGAGGGGCCCGCTGACGCCGGCCGACTTCGCCTGCAGCAGGCCCGGGTGCGGCAGGCTGCTGCTGGACCCCGTGGTGCTCAACTGCGGGCATGCGGTCTGCGGCGCGAGCGGGAGCGGGAGCGGAAGCGGAAGCGCAGGAGGAGGAAGCTCTTCCTCTTCTTCTTGCGTGCCGAGCGGCAGGGCGTGCGCAGCGTGCGGCGGCGCCGGGCGCGTCGGGGGCTCGGCCCCCAGGACCTGTGCCTTGCTGGCCGGGCTGATCGAGGCGCTGTTCCCGGCGCAGGTGGCCGAGAGGAGGGAGGAGGCGAGGGCGGCGGCGGCGGCGGCGGCGGCGACAGAGAAAGAAGGAAGAGAAGGAGAGCGAGCGCTGCCGTCGCCGTCGCAGCAGCAGGAGCCCACTGCCTCTCTCCCTCTCCCTCTCCCTCAGCCCCAGCCCCAGCAGCGCCGCCCCTCCTCCCTCGACACCCACTTCGGCATCGGCTGCGACGCCTGTGGCGCCTACCCGCTGCGAGGGCGCAGGTTCCGCTGCCTGGACTGCGCGAGATCCACCGCCGTCGGCTTCGACCTCTGCGGCGACTGCTTCGACGCGCAGCGGGAGCAGCAGCAAGCGGGGGAGGAAGGGGAGAAAACGGGGCGTGGCGTCGGTGGCGTCGTGGACGGGAGGTTTGCCCAGGTGAGGCTTTTGTTTTTTGGGGGGTTTCGGGAGAGAGGGGAGAGAAGAGAGAGAGAGAGGGAGAGAAAGACGGCGAAAAAAAAAAACCGACTTTGACCCCCCCCCAAAAAACGGAAAAAAACGGAAAAAAATTCTTCTTCTTCAGGGCCACCTCCCTTCGCACCGCGTCGAGGAGGTCCCGCTCCGCCCGGGCTTCCTCCACCGGATCGCGGAGGCGCACCCGGAGCTCAGCATGGAGCAGGTGCTCCGGCTGACGCAGCTAGCCCTCGGGAGGGACGAGGCGGAGGAGGAGGAGCTCGGAGGGAGGGGGAGGGGCGGAGGAGACGACGAGCGAGAGGAGGAAGAAGGAGGAACAGAAGAAGAAGAAGAGGACGACGAAGAAGAGACCGAGACCGACCTCTCCGAAGAGCAGCGCGCCGCGTCCAGGGCTGCGCGCAGACAGGCGAGGCGGGACGCCAGCGCCGCGAGAGCGAGAGCGAGAGCCGCGGCCACCAGAAGCGGGACCCCGGGGCCGATAGTGGTGAGAGAAAGAGAGAGAGTTGATTTTTTTTTTTCGTTCCAGAAGCAAGAAGCGGAAAAGGTCAAAAGTCAAAACTCACCCCCTCCATCCCGCCAACAAAGCTACAACAGACAAGAACCACCACCACCACCATCACCACCTCCCCCTCGGGCCCCACCGCCACCATGGAGCTCGAGTTCGACCCGGCGCGCCTGCCCGAGGGTTTTCCTTTCTCGACGGTCCCGGAGCTCGAGGACTTTTTCAACTTTGTCGAGAGGGTCGGGCCGAGGAATTTGCCGGAGGAAGCCAGGGAGACGATGGCGAGGTGGTTCCCCGATCTGGTGACCTTCCTGGAGACGCACACGGGCGGGGAAGAGGGGGAAGGGGAGGAGGGAGAGGCGGCAGCGGCAGCGGGAGCGGGAGCGGGAGGAGAGGCGGAGGAAGAAGAAGAAGAACGAGGGGGAGGTTGAGAGCGCAGCTGGTGAAATTTGTATATAAAAAAATGAGTTTTTTTCTTGAAGAAAGTCGGGTGAGAAGAAAAACACTCACTGTTTTTCCTCTTTCGTTTTCTTTCCCTTTTCCGCTGAATCGAACACAAGGAAAATGGATCCGGAGGCCGGCTGTGGCAAAGCAGAGGCCTTGCGTGCTCGTCATTGCTCACCGGCAATGGGCGCTGGTGCTGCTGCTGCTGCTGTTGCTGCCGAGGCGCACGTCGAGGAGCACAAACGAAAAAACGTCGCCAAAGGAAACGCTTCATCGTGGTTTGCCAATGCGAGGAGCACTAACGTTTGGAGTGTCGCGGTGAGCAATTTAGTTGTTTTATTTTTCCCTTCAGTGCTCAGTGCTCTAGCTTCGGCCCGACTTCTTCGGGAGAGACGAAACGATCTGGGGATGAGGTTACATGGGGGATAGCAAGGCGATTCGGTGAAGTGCCGCGCCGTGGGGCGAATGTGCTCCTCTCGGAGAGGAAGGAAGCTTCTTTCTCACGTGACGACCGACCCCCCCCCCCCGAATAAAAACGAACACACAACAACAACAAAAAACAGACCCGACCTCGCCAGTGGTCCTACCTCCGCTCGCACTGGCGCTACTTCTCCGGCCTGCTTTTCTGGCTCGGGCCGCCGCTGCGGATCGCCTCGCGCGTGTGGCCGGCGCTCCTGCTCAACTGCTGCGTCTTCGGCCTGATGGCCGCCGACCACCTCGCGGCGGCGCTCTCGCAGAGGGCCTCCTCCGCGGCAGCGGCGGCGACGGCAGCGGCAGGAGCAGCAGCGAGTCCCGCCGGCTCCTCCCGCCTCCTCCTCTTCCTCCCGCTGCTCCCGCCGCTGTCGGCTCCCGTCGCGGAGTCGATCCAGCCGGTCTTCCGGTTCTCGCTCTTCGCCATCGCGCTGCTGCAGGCGCACCGGATCTCGCGCGCGTGCGGGCGGTGGGGGGACGGCAGGAGCAGCTTCGGCACCTTCAACTGGCTCGCGACGGTGATCACGCAGCGCGCGGAGGTGGTGAGCCTCGGCTGCCGCGGCGGCGGCGGCGGCGGCAGGCGCCGCTTCGGCGCCCGCAGCAACGGCGACAACGGTGACAACGACGGCGGTGACGACGGCGACGACGACCACCTCCTCCTCGCCGAGGGCATCGCCCGCTGGGCTGTCGTGTGGCACTTCAGCGTCCTCCAGCTCGTCACCTCCAGCGCCAGGCTTCACCCGGCAGCGAGGAAGCTGCTCAAGCCGCCGGAGCTGGCGCTGTATGACAGGCTCCCGCCGGGCAAGGGCTGGCAGCTGGCGTCGCAGAGGCTGACGCACCTGCTGGCCCTCGCCCCCGGGCTCGCCTCGTCGTCCTCCTCCTCCTCCTCCGGCGCCGGATCCACCGCGAGAGGAGGAGGAGCAATGGGAGGAGGGGGAGGCGAAAGCTCATTCCGAGCGTCCTGCGGCGGCGGCAGCGGCGGCGGCGGCGGCGGCGGCGTGGACGAGTACCAGGTCTCGCACGACCTCCTGCGCTCGGGCGTGATCGCGTCGGCGGCCTGCGCCACGATCAAGGGGCAGTGCCTCCCGGCCGCGGTCTCGCTGGCGTGCACGGGCGTGACGGAGGCGTTCCTGCTGCTGATCCCGCTGTCTGCGCTCCGGGTCGGCAAGGGGGTCGGCGGCGGGGGCGGGGGCGGCGGCGGGGGCGGGGGCACCGCCGCCGTCGCCACGGGCAGCAGGGACGGCGCCGTCATCACCTACGACGACAACGTCGCCTCGGTCGCCTTCACGCTCGCAGTCTGGTTCGTGCTCTACCTCTTCGTCTGCCTGCTGATGTTCGCGCTCGTCGAGCTCGCGGCGGCGCTCGAGGACCCGTTCGCAGGCGAGGGGCACATCCCGGTCGAGGACCTGGCGCGGGCGACTCTCAGGGACGTCGCGAGGACGCGGCGCGAGGCGGCCGAGGTGCTGGACCTGGGGATAAGCGGCGGCGACGGCGGCGGCGGCGGCAGCGGTTGGAAGAGGAGGAAGAGGAAGAGCGAAGGCCATAGCTGCAACGGCGGCCGCGGTGGCGTCGTCGGCAAAGGAGGCTATGCCGACGACGACGGCGACGACGGCGAGAAGGGTGAGGGCGGCAGCAGGGGAGCGGAGGGAGAGGTTTTCATGACGGTGGACTGGGAAGGGGCGGAGGCCCTCTGCGCGCCTTTGGGGTGAACACCGAGAGAGAAGGTGACAAGGGAGAATGAAAAGAGAGAGTAAAACCGAAGAGGTGAAATTTGTATTAAAAGAAAATGAGTTTTCTTGTTTTTTTTCTTTCACTTCTCTCTCTTCTCTCTCTCCCTCTCCTCTTCTCTCTCTTTCACTCGCCTCTCCTTTTAGGGGAGGAGGGCGGCGGCTCTGAGGCTGCCGCTGCCCCTCTGCTCGCCGCTCAAATGCGCTGGCTCGCGGGCGAGCAGGGGCAGGAGCGAGGTGGAGGTGAGGCGCCTCAAAGAAGATGATCGATCGAGACGGCATTGCCAGATCAAAAGGGCCGGCATCAAAAAGACTCAAACCCCTTCTCTCTCCTTCCGCTTTCTCTCTACCAATTCTAAACAGGAGCACCGGTAGAGGACGACGTCGAGGCTGGCGTCACGGCAGCAGATGCACGATCGGACGCCGAGAAGCGGCGGATACGGCAGCGTGCAGAGTCGGATTCGCCATCTCAGTCTCATCCGGAGGTCGAAGCGCAAGCTCGCCCTCGTCCCCACCTCCTCCTCCGCCCGCTCCGCCGAGCAGACCTCCCTGCGGTCCGCTCGGCGCACCAGCGGCTGTTCCCCATCGACTACGAGGAGGCCTTTTACGAGGCCGTGGCGGAGGGCACCGGAGGCGTGTTCTCTCTGGGGCTGTTCGAAGGCGTCGGAGGAGGAGGAGGAGAAGAAGGAAACGACGGAGAGAAGAGCCGAGGCCTGACCTCTCTCCCTGCTCTGATTCCGTCTTCAAATTCTCCTCCCTCTTCCGCTTCCTCTTCTTCGACTCTGGTCGCGTTCGTCACGGCCAGGCTGCAGGACGCCTCGCAGGTCGACATGACGGATGCGCGCTACCTGGGCCTGCTGGAGGAGGGAGAGGAGGCGGAGAGGGAAGCGGCGGCGAGGGCGGCGGAAGGAGCGAGGGCGGAGGCGGCCGAAGCGACAACGGCAGAAGCAGCAACAGCAACAGAAGCAACAACAACAGCAACAACACCTCGACCCCCACCCCCACCCCAGGGCCCCGGAGCCAACCTCCTGGGACCTCCCCCAGCCAACCCGGCTGCGGTCTACATCCTGACCCTGGGGGTCTGCTCCGAGCGGCACCGCGGGCGGGGGATAGCGAAGGAGCTGGTGGGAGCCGTGGTGGAGAAGGCCGCCGCCGCCGCCGCCGCCGCGATTCGCCGCCCTTGTTCTTCTCTCTCTCTTTCTCCTTCTCCCTCGCCACTACCGAGGCCCGAAGCGCCAGACCCGGTCGTCGTCTACCTCCACGTTGCGGCCTTCAACGCGCGGGCCGTCTCGCTCTACGCCTCCTGCGGCTTCCAGCGGCTCGCGACCTTTTCAGATTTCTACTCGATTTCGACGGAGAGGCGGCCGGAGAGGGACAGGACGCTTTATGACGCCCAGCTTTTCGCGATGCGGGTCTTCTCCTCCTCTTCTTCGCCGAGCTCGTTGGATGGAGAGGGAGGAAGGGCGTTCGGAGCCTCTTGGCCTTTCCCGCTGCCTCCGCCGGCGCCGCTGCCGCCGCCGCCGCCCGTCCCGGCGTTGCTGCCGCCGGCCGCGGCGGCGGTTGCCGGCGTCCTCCTCTGGCTGACGTCGCTCGCGTCGTCGCTGCTGGCGCGCGTTTCTCTGAGGGCGAGCAAGGGAGAAGAGGAGGAAGATGAAGATAAAACGAGGACGGCGGGGAAGAAGAAGGCGGCTCCGTGGCTGTCTCGTCTGTTTCGGAGGCGGAGGCAGTGAGAAGAAAAGAAAGGAAGAAAAGAAGAAGAGGAAGAAGAAGGAGAAACTTGAGATTAGAAGAATGAACAACACAGAAAGAACGAAACTGTAGATTAAATTGTCCAAAAGAGAACTTTGTTTCGGAGAGCGAGGGAGAGAACAGAGAGAGAGAGCGCAGAAGAGATGGAAGGCGGAGCTTTCGTGAAACGCGCGGAGAGCGGGAGGGAGAGGTGAGAGAGGTTCAGAGGGAGATAGAGTTTTGATTTGAAAAAGTGATGTGTCGAGTCGAGTTTTTTTTTCTTCCTCTTCGTCTTCAAGCCCAATCACTCCTTCTTTCTAAGCTAGCACCGCCTAGCAGCAGTCGTAGCAGCAGCTCTTTCCATCCCGCTTCGAGCAATCGCGGCGTCTCGTCTCATGCGATCCCAGCTCTGATCAAAGCGCACAAAGAGAACAGCAAAGCGCACTCACTCCTTCTCTTTCTCCCTCTTCAGCGTCGTCGCAATCTAGCCGCCGAACGTTTTTCTTTTTTCTTCGCTTGTTTTTTTCCTTCTTCTTTCGACGCAAATGGGCCGCTCGTCGCCCGCGGCCCCCGGCGGAGGCGCAGCAGCAGCAGCCGCGAGCCCCACCGACCAGACCCAGGACGACCCGGCTTCGTCTTCCTTTGCGGCCGGAGGCGGCTGGCTCGGCGCTGGGGCCGTCCGCTTCGCCGCCAAGGCCGAATCGAAATCGAAATCGAAATCGAAATCGAAATCGAAATCGGCGGCGGCGGCGGCGGCGGCGGCAGCAGCGCCGTCGACCTCCTCCTCCTCTCGCCCGGGGCACCGCGGCCACCACCTCTCCGACGCCGACCTCGACGAGCCCGTGCCCCGCGAGCTGACCGACCTGGCCGCGCCGCACGTCGAATCCTTCGACGCGTTCCTCGAGAGGGGGCTGGACCTGGTGGTGCAGAGGCTCCCGGAGGTCGAGGTGAGAGGGAGAGTTGAAGAGAGAGAAAGAGAGGAGAGAGAGAAGAGGGAGGAGGTCGGAGAGCGTTTTCAATTTCTCAACCTCCTCCTCTTCAAAAAACAAAAAACAAAACTCAACCCCAGTTTGAGAACCCGGCCACGGGCGTTACGCACCGCTACTGGTTCGAGAACCCCAACGTCGGCATGCCCGTTCGCGAGGACGGGGGCGGCGGAGGAGATTTGGCGGTGGGAGGAGCAGCGGGAGGAGGAGCAGGAGGATCGAGGCTGATGCCGCGCGAGTGCCGAGAGATGGTGCGAAGTTTTGAATCCTCTCTTTTCTTTCTCTCTTCTTTGCTCTTTTCTCTTCCGCTTTTTTCTTCTTCTTCTGCCGCCCATCTCACACGCCAAACCTCTCTCTCTTTTTCTCTTAAAAAACGCATACAAAAAACAAAAACAACAGGGTACCACTTACAAGGCTCCTTTCTCGATCGACCTCTGCTGGTCGTCGACGCCCGCCGGCGCGCCGCTTCCCCCTTCTTCATCTTCCTCATCTTCCTCCTCCTCCGCTCTTCACCGCCAGGCCCAGCACCGCCTCACCCGCAGGCTGGGCTCCCTGCCCGTCATGGTCAAGTCCCGCGCCTGCTACCTTCGCCACCTGACCCGGAGGCAGCTGGTGGCGGCGAAAGAAGAATCGACGGAGTTCGGAGGCTACTTCATCTGCAACGGCATCGAGCGCGTCCTGCGAGCCCTGATCGCGCCGAGGCGCCACGTCGCCCTGGGCCTCCGCCGCGGGGCCTACGCCCGCCGGGGGCCGCGCTTCACCGATCTGGCCGTCTCCCTGCGCTGCGTGGCCCCGGACGAGACCTCGGGAGTGGTCCGAGCCCACTTCCTCGACGACGGCGGGGCCTGCTTCGCCGTCACCGTGTCGCGCGCCGAGTACTTTATTCCGGCGGGCGTGCTGCTGCGCGCGCTCGCCGCCGACGGGTCTCCCGACGCCGAGCTGTTCGCCAGGCTGGTGAGGCCGTCCCCCGCCGGAGGTGGAAGCAGTGACGGGGGCTCTTCTTCGACGGCGTCGGCGTTCGTGGCGGACAGGGCCGAGGCGGCACTCCGCTCGGCCGCGGCCGCGGGCCTGCGCACGCGTGCGGCGGCGCTGGCGCATCTGGGGGCCTCGTTCGCGCCCGTGCTGGGGATCCGCCCGGGGTCTCGCGTCTCGGCCGTCGAGGCGGGGCAGAGACTGCTCGACCGCCACGTCTTCGTTCACATTTCGAGTAGTGGTGGTGGAAGCGGGAGCGAAAACGCCTCTATTTCCTCTGATTGCGAAAAGCTCGAGGTCGCGCTGTCGATGCTCCGCAAGCTCTTCGCGCTGGCTGCCGGGGTCGCGGCCCCCGACGACGCCGACGCCGCCACCAACCATGAGGTGCTGCTCCCAGGCATGCTGATGGCCAAGATGATGCACGAGCGGCTCGGGGAGTGCCTGCGGTCGCTGGTCGAGGGCGTCAGGAGGGAAGCCTCGAGGAGCGCCGGAGGAGGTGGTTCGAATCTGACTTCGACTTCTTCTTTGTCTCTGTTCTTCGACCCTTCCGACCCCGCTTTGATCAAGAAGCTCTCCGAGCGCCTCCCGGACGTCGGCAAGAAGGCCGAGTACATGATCAACACGGGCAATCTGTCCTCGGACGAAGGGCTGGACCTCCCTCAGGCGACGGGCTTCTCGGTCGTCGCGGAAAAGCTCAACTACGCTCGCTTCTTGTCGCACTTCCGGTCGGTCCACCGAGGGGCCTACTTCTCGCAGCTGAGGACCACGGCCGTGCGCAAGCTGAGGCCCGAGTCGTGGGGCTTCCTTTGACCGGTGCACACTCCGGACGGAGCGCCCTGCGGGCTTCTCAACCACTTCACGGCGGCGTGCAGGATAGTGCCCCCCTTTTCGGCCTCGGCGCGAGAGGTCGAGGTCGAGGTCGGAAGCGGCGAAAGAGGTGGAGGAAACGAGATGATGATGGAGGTCGACGGAGAACATAAAAACCCTTCTTCTTCTTCCTCCACTATCACCACCACGGCCGGCGCTGCTGCGGTGGTCTCCCTCCTCTCTCGCTGCGGCATGCTCCCTTCGGCCTCCCGCGGCGGGCCCTCTGCTTTTCCTCCACCGCCAGCGCACGTCGAGGTCCAGGTCGACGGCCGCGTCGTCGGCTCCCTCGCCGCTCCCCGTGTGCCCGCCGCCGTGGCTGCCCTGAGAGCTGCGAAGGCCTCTGCTCTCGCCGAGGCGTCGCAGGGAAGGGAACCCGACCCTCTGGGGGTTCCTGCGCACGCCGAGGTCGTCCACGTGCCCTTCGAGGAAGGGGGTGCGGGGGGACCCTACCCTGGGCTGTTTGTGCTGACAGGCGCGGGGAGGATGGTGAGGCCGGTCATCCAATTGAAGAGCAATTCGAGTTCTTCTTCCTCTTCGACGAAACCGAAGCTGGGCCCGATCGAGCTGATCGGCACGCTGGAGCAGTCGTTCATGTCGATCAGGTGCCCCGGGAGTGGAAACGGAGACAGCAGCAGCTCTTCTTCTTCTTCCTCTTCCACCTTTACCCACACCGAACCGGGACCGGGCGCGATGCTTTCCGTTTTGGCTTCCTTGACGCCCTTTTCGGACCACAACCAGTCCCCTCGCAACATGTACCAGTGCCAGATGGCCAAGCAGACCATGGGCACCCCGGCTCAGGCGCTCCAGCACCGCGCCGACGGCAAGCTCTACCGCCTCCACTCCCCGCAGGCGCCGCTCGCCGCGACCAGCGCCGCGGCCGGGGCGAGGGTTGACGAGTTCCCTCCCGGAACCAACATGATCGTCGCGGTTTTGGCCTATACGGGCTACGACATGGAGGACGCGATGATTCTGAACAAGGCCGCGGTCGACAGGGGCCTGGCGCACGGGTCGGTAGTCAAGACGGAGGCGTTCGACCTGCGGAATGAAGGTGAGTCGAGAGAGGGGGGGAAGTTTTTTATTTTTTAAGTTGATAATGAAATTGGGGTTGAGAGGTTGAGAAAAAAAGAAGATGAAAAGGGAAAAACGCAAACTCACCTCTTCTTTCTCTTTTATTCCCTTTCTCCCCTCCCCCAATTCCTCCCAAACTCACTCCCACACACAGGAGGCGGCAGCGCCAGCGGAGGAGGCTGGGTCTTCGCCCCCGAGGCCGCCGGAAGCCGCGGCCCCGGCCCCCCGCCCCCATCCGAAGAGACAGCGTTCGGCCAGAAGCTCCCGGCCAACAGGCCTCCGGCCTCGGAGCTCCGCACCCCTCCGCACCGCGAGTCGGCGCGCATCGGCCCCGACGGCCTGCCGCACGTGGGCACGGTCCTCTACCCGGGCAGCGCCTACGTCAGCCGCGTCGACTCGACGACGGGGAGGGCCAAGCAGTCGAGGCTGAAAGGGGACGAGGTCGCGGTCGTCGAGCGGGTCACCGCGTGCGGAGTGTCTAGTTCTAGCAATTCTTCTTCGAGCTCTTCTGCTGCTGCAAATGGCCTCCAGCGCGCCTCCGTCACGCTGCGCATCAACCGCAACCCCGTCGTGGGAGACAAGTTCTCCTCGCGCCACGGCCAGAAGGGCGTGCTCTCGAGGCCCTGGCCCGATGCTGACATGCCGTTTGCCGAGGCCACGGGCATGAGGCCCGACCTGATCATCAACCCGCACGCGTTTCCATCGAGGATGACGATCGGCATGCTACTGGAGAGCCTGTGCTCCAAAGCGGGAGCCTTGAAAGGGGAGTTTGTGGACGCGACGCCGTTTGCGAAGACGAAGGAGGAAGAGAGCGGAGGGGCGAAGAAGAAGAAGGGAGACGCGGCGACGGCCGCGGGGGACGCCCTGGAGGAGCTCGGCTTCTCGAGGCTGGGTGCAGAGTCCCTGGTCTCTGGCGTGACCGGGGAGAGGTTCGAGGCGGATATCTTCCTGGGGCCTGTTTATTACCAGCGGCTGCGGCATATGGTGAGTTGTTGGAAGGAGAAGAGAGAAGAAGAGGAGAAGAAGAAGAAGAGAGAAACCTTTTTCGGGTTCCCGTTTTTTTCGTCCGACCTCAACAACAAGAAAACTCACCTCCAAAAATTCCACTTCCCACTCCCACCCCCCTTCCACTTTCTCCAGGTCTCCGACAAGTTCCAGGTCCGCTCCGTCGGGCCGGTCAACCCCCTGACGCGCCAGCCCGTGAAAGGCCGCAAAGCCGGCGGCGGCGTCCGCTTCGGCGAGATGGAGCGCGACGCTTTGCTAAGTCACGGCGCGGCCTACCTGCTGCACGACAGGTTGCACCTGTGCTCGGACTACGGCGTCTCCGACGTGTGCGGGAGGTGCGGGAGCGTGCTGGCTCCCGCTGCGGTGCCGAACGTCGGGTTCGGCGGCGGCGGCCTTTTTGGAGGGTTTGGAGGCTTTGACGGTGAGTTTTTTTTTCTCGAGTTTTTTTTTCTTCTTTCTTCTTTGCCGCGCCCTTCGCCTCCAAAATAATAAAAACAACAACAACAACGCAGTATATAAGCCGGCGCAACGACGAAGCCGTATCCCCCGACGGGTTGCTGCTTGCCCACGGGCGAGGAGACGAGAACGATTTTTTATTTAAAAAAAAATCTTTTCGGGGGAATGGGCAGTGTCGGTCTTTCGCGTGACTACTCGCTGCGGAGAATCAAGAAGTTTATAAAGGCGCACTTTTGTCTGGCCGGGGACTTTTAGTCCTGGAAGAAATTCGTGCGCGACTGCCTCGGTCCTATGTGTTTTTAAAGCCTCACATGTTTTTCAAACTAAAAAAAAAACAAAAAAAAACTCAAAACGAAAAAAAAAAAAACAGGCGGCGGCGCTCCGGGCGGCTCCAACCGCCCACGCGTCTCGTGCCGCGCCTGCGGCGACGGCTCGGCGGTCCGCCGCGTGCCCCTGCCGCACGTGTTCCGCTTCCTGGCCGCCGAGCTGGCCGCGATGAACATTAAGACGGTGCTGACGCTGACGGAGTGAAAGAGTGGAGAAGAGGAGAGAAGAGGAGAGAGGGGGAGGAATAGTGAAGTAGAAGAGAGAGAGAACTTTCTGCAACAACAACAACAAAAAAACGAAGAAAAATCTTTTGAATCATTCGTTTTTTTGTTGATTTTTCTTTTCTTGCTTTCAAAACTAAAAAAAAACTGAACGGGGGGTCGGAAAAAAAGAGGGAGTGCGGGCGCGATGTTGTGGTGTGGTGTGGTGAGGGGTGTGGGTAACGGAAGTTCAAAAAAAAAAACAACTAAAAAAAAACTCTTTTCGATTTTCTTTTTCTCTCAATAAATAAATAAAAACTCTTTTCTCTTCTCTCTTTCTAAAACTCTAAAACAGCCCGACCTCCTTCTTCTTCTGCAGCCTCTTCCACGCCGGCAGGGCCCCGAACGCGCCCCTCTCCATCCCGAACGCCGCGGCAAAGTCGGCATCGGAGAGGTAGTCCTCTTTCCTCGTCGGGTCGATGCCGTCATCGAGCGTCAGCTTTTTCAGCTCCTCGCAGGCCTTGAAGTCGACCAGCGGCTTGAAGCGGAGCTTGGCAGGGTCGAGAGTGGTGACCGAAGGGGGTGCCGGGGCGGGCGGGAGACCGGCCGCGATGGAGGTGCGGACGGCGGCTGCACCCGCTGCGCGGTCCGCGGCGAAGGGGGCCGGAACGGAGGCGCCGGAGAGAGCGGCGGCGGCCTTGGTTGGGGTCCGGGAGAGGAGAGGGTCGACAAACTCCTTCCCGGAGGAGTTACCCCTGACGCGCCGCATCACCTTGAGGATCTCGTTGTCCTCGTCAGCAGCACCAGCAGCTGCGTTGGCAGGCCTGGCCGCGGGCCTCTCGGCCTTGGGGGTGGGCCTGAGCGGGGCGAAGGGGGAGGTCGCTTCTTCGGCCGTCGTCGCTTTCGCCGCCGCCGCCGCCGCCGACGCGGGAGTTGCTGCCGCTTTCGACGCCGCCGCCGTGGGGGTCTTTGCCGCCGCCGGAGCCGTGGGGCTCGAGGAGGCCTTGGCGGGGGCCGGGGGAGAGGCGGGGGCCCTGGTGGCGACGGGTGCGGGAGGGGCCTTGGGGGCAGCAGCGGCAGCAGCAGGAGGAGCAGGAACAGAAGGAGGAGGAGCAGCAGCAGCAGCAGCAGCGGCGGTGACAGGAGCCTTGGTCGCAACAACAGCCGGAGCAGTAGCAACAGGAGCAGCCACGGCCTTCTCCGCCTTCGCCGCGGCGTCGACGGCCTCCTTCTTGTCCACGACGACGAAGTCGCCCGAGGCCGTCTTCTTGGCCTCGGCGGCGGCGGCGACGGCGGCCGTAGGGGTCGCCTCGGCGGAGTTGTCGTCATCGTCTTCGTCGCCGCTCGCGCTGCCGCTGCCTCCTCCGGCAGCGGCGTTCCCTCCTGCAGCAGCAGCGGAAGAAGCGCCCTTGTTCTTGTTCTTCTTCTTTTTCTTCTTCTTGGAGGCCGTCGAAGCGGGGGCAGCGGCGGCGTCGGCGGGGGCGGAGGCAACAGGAGCAGCAGCAGAAACGGTAGGAGCAGCAGGCGCAACGACGCCGCCCGCCGCCTCCTTGGCGCCGGTGACGACGACGCTCGCCCTCCTCGCCCCGGCGGCCGCGGCCTCGTCCGAGGCGCCCGCGGCGACGAACGGCGTCTGCACGGCGCCGGCGAGCGAGGCCGGAGGGGCCGGCGCCTTGTCAGCAGCAGCAACAGAGGAGGTCGCCGCCGCTGACGACTTCGGAGCAGCAGCAGCAGCAGCAGCAGGCGCGCCTGCTCCTGCTCCTCCGTTTTGCGTCCTCTTCTCCTCCTTCTTTTCGAGCTCCACGACGGGCTTGGTCACGCTCTCTCCCGTGACCGAGGCCGTGAACGGCGTGGCCACTCCCCCGGGAGGAGGAGACGGCTTGGAAGGAGCAGCGGCGGCGGGCTTGGGGGCGGATGCGGATGCGGAAGAAGCAGCGGGAGCAGCAGGAGCGTGAGCGGGAGCAGCATCGATCGGCGCTTTCTTCGCCGCTGCTGGCTGCTCGGGCGCCTTCTCAGCGGCCTTCTTGGCGGTTCCCTCGGTCGCCGTCGACGAGAGCGTCGTCGCTGGCGCTGCTGCTGGTGCCGTGGACTTGGGAGCCGGAGGAGCCGGAGGAGCGGGAGCAGCAGCAGCGGCGACAGGAGCTGTTTGCTTTGGCTCCATCGTAGACGCTTGCTTCGTCGTCGTTGGACCGCCGCTGTTGCTGTTGTTGTTGCTCCCGGCTGCCGTAGCGTCGGTCACCATGATGTTCGATATCGGTCTTGCTTATTCTCTTTCGCTCCTGGCTCTGGAGCGGATTGGAAGAAGGCGAAAAGGGGGCTCAACGGTCGCCTGACGACTTTTTTTATTTTTCAAACAGACACTTCAAAAGAGAAAAAGAAAAGGAGAAAAGTGAGAAAATCTGAGAGAGAAACACTTTTTCTTTTTTTCTTTTTTCCAAATGCCTCCTCGCACCAGCCCGCGCCGCCCGGGCCCGCTGGCCTCGGCCGCGGCCTCGCTCCCGTCGCTGGAAGAGGAGGACGACGAGGACTTTGTACCTACCTCTGACGCCCCGACCTCGGACGACGACTCGAGCCCCTCGAGCGATGATGACGAAGACGAAGACGAAGACGAAGAGGAGGAGGAGAGCGGCGACAACGATGCTGAAGAGCAAGGCGGAGGCGTCGCCTCCGAGGCCGGCTCCCTGTCTCGCAGGCGTAGGCGGAGGCCCTCTGTCTCCCTGCAGCAGAGGCCTCGGTTCCCGCGTGTGGCTCGCCCCGCGGAGAGCGACGGGAACTTTGCGTCCTGGCTCGCAGGTGCGTGAAGGAGAAAGAGAGAGAAAGAGAGAAAGAGAAAGACAAGAGAGAGCAATCGATGGGCGACGTCGAAAAAAAAACGAAACACCTCACCTGTCCCTCCCTCTCGTTTTCGAAAAAAAACAAAACAACAAAAAACTCTCTCTCTTTCGCTTCCGTAAAACCCGAAAAAAACAGGTGTCGGCTCCGCCGCTCTCGCAGACCTGGGGGAGGGGCTCGACCCGGAGTTCCAGCGCATCCTCGACGAGGCCGACGCGCTGGAGGCCTCGACGGGGGACGACAGCGACGACGACGGAAGCGCCGAAAGCGACGCCGAAAGCGGCGAGAGCAGCGGGAGCGGCGACAGCCGCGGCAGCGGCGAGGCCGCCTCCCCCGCCGAGTCCCCGCGCTCCTCCGAGGCCGCCTCCAGACCCGAACGAGGCGGGCGAAACGGGCAGAACGAGCGAGACGACCCGGTCGCGAGGAGGACGAGGGCGAGGAACCCGCTGCTGCACGTCGACATCGCCGAGCTCGAGGCAGCCTTGCCCCCCGTCGACGACCCGGACGCCCCGCTCGACGCCGAGGACGCCGCCGAGTACGAGAGGTTCCTGGCGGCGCTCGCCGGAGGGGCGGCGGCGGCGGGAGCGAGGAGGGGCGGCGGAGCTGGAGGCGGTGGAGCGAGAAGCTCGAGGAGGAGGCAGCAGCAGCAGCAGCAGCTCACCTCCTCCGCCGATCCAGCGGCGACTGCTTCCTTCCTCAGCCGCGGGGGCGGAGGAGCAGCAACGAACAATAACGAAGGCAGCCTGGCCTTTTACGATGAGGACGACGCCGACGACGCCGACTTTGTGATCCCCTGGGAAGGTCTCTTCTCTCCTCGGGGAGGGGGAGGGGGTTTCGGCGGCGGTGGCAACAACAACGACGAGGAAGACAACGAAAACGAAAACGGCCAGGGCCTGTTGTCGCCGCCGAGGAGATCGAGGAGAGCGCGGAGACCGCCCGACGCGGGAGGAGGAGAGCAGCAGCAGCAGCAGCAGCAGCAGCAGCAGCAGCAGCAGCAGCAGCAGCAGCAG
>Ga0114918_10001865_pt1 | contig 18940 bp, 20 predicted proteins | sample LantaG_FD_87015 | JGI IMG/M metagenome (GOLD analysis project Ga0114918, IMG submission 87015) | Deep subsurface microbial communities from Baltic Sea to uncover new lineages of life (NeLLi) - Landsort_02402 metaG | ecosystem: Environmental > Aquatic > Marine > Oceanic > Sediment | place... | reverse complement strand
CCTGAATAATCATAATTCAGATTTTCCCAATTGGTATCTAAATCACTTTTCAGTACTTGCTGCATAGTTTCATCTTTCAAAGATTTCATATCAAATCCACTAGGATCAACTCTGTGTCTCAGATCCAATATATCGTCTTTATGAATTGAATCATAATATTTACCATCAGGTCTCCCAGAAACAGCAGATGCTATCGAACCAGCACCGTTAGGATTTACCAGTGACCAAGCAGTAGAGTTTCTACGATTGATCAATGCTACAGGAATGTTGTATGTAAATCCGTCTAAAGATACCCCAGATACAGAAGATAAACCCGTACTAGTATCTACATAAGTACCTCCTAAAAGCATACCATTATCCAACAACGTAGATCTAGAAGTATACACACCATCCTGTAAAACAATAGAACCAGTCGCCCCATCTATTACACCCTTCGCTGGTCTAGATGCTAATTGTCCTTGTGGTCTAAAATAATCCGTACCATCATACAGACTAGTAAAACCTGTATTTGCATAATGACCTTCTAGTGTAGCAAGCCTCCATCTTATTTGATAGAACTTACCATCTTCGGTAATGCCTATGTTGTTATCTGGGTTCTTAACAAATTCTTCTATATTCTCATCGTCTGCTTTTATATATTTTCCATGATAGGAACTATCTACCGAAGGATTGCCATATGTACCAGCCAAGTAAGCAGGATAGTTTCCGCCCGACTGTGTTGCAGAGTACAATGTACAAGAATCAAAAGTTGATAAGTTATCATATGGATCGAAGTTTACACAACCATTCGGAAAAAACACACCATCACTCGCGTCTGGTTCAACTTCTTCTTTCCATACTTCTAGGAATACCAGATCTTGCCTAGTTCCTGAAGATGGTGCAGTTGACAACTCTACAACTACTGATGACTTAAATGTACTATCACACATATCTAACTTTATATTATAACCATTCACATTCACCTTCAATGGTCCGTCTTCAATTGCGATCATGTCAGCATTGTCACTTGAGTAACCAGAAGATTGAACTAATAGAGAAGGATTAACACCTGTTCTGTTTGTTGCGTCTGAAGAATATACATAATCATTAATTTTAATAGTTCCTACTGAATTTTCATCACTGTTATGTGGTGGTAAAAACCCGCTTGGACATATAGCCCTTATATCTGATGCTGTTTTATCTAATTCAAAAAGCTTATCGATATATGTAGTACCAGCCGAATTTGTAGAGTCAATTATAACTCCTATAGGTATACATCCTTCTGTGACACCATCGCCTATTCTTAATTTTTTTAATTCTACGTCAAAAACTGGTTCCCCTGGAAGCCCAGTATAACTATCTAGTGCGGATGTTGTCCCGCGTTTAAATTTTATAGAGGTACCCATCTAACATCTCCTTTTTATATAAAAATAACCCAGTTAATTTTATCGTAATCAAATTGACCTTCCATTATAATAAATATTTATCTGGTATATCTATCCAACCACCATCTACCCATCCTTTAGGATCTAACCTACATTGTTCTGGTGAATTTGGATCATAATAATAAACATCACTATCAGTTACGGTAGAGCCTACTATTGTAACATCAACTGCCCCTATAAAACAATACTTTTTCTTTTCTACACCTGACAATGCTAGATATGTATCCTTTTTTATTAATCCAATATATGCATTAGGATCTTCTATACTAGGATCATACTTAATCATAATATATAAAACACTTGATTCTACAGGTTTAACCCCATCCAGATAATAATCAGCATCATTCATATCCATATTTATTATTTCTTGGATTTCAATATATACACCACTCATATCACATTGACCAGTATATACTTTTACTTCATCAGTACTATATTTTTCTAACTCAAATGAATTTCCTATTATATAATTATTATATTCAAACTCCTGAGTCATATCATAAACATCACCAACGTTTTCATCGTAACCAGAAATAGGCAACGAAGCAACCAATATCTTAGTTACTTGATTTACATTAGGTGGAGTAGTGGGTGTAAATGTGTCTATGATACCATATTGTTCATCTGGTGGGAGTATTACATCTTTAGACATTATAATACACCCCCATCAACTAAATACATATCATTTGTGATAGTTGGTCTAATTATAGAAGGGTCCTCTGGATCTGTTGTAGATACACAATTAGGATCTGTATCTAATACATAATTAACACTATCATATATTATATGTGCAGTTCCTAAAAATATATAATTATCTGAATAAGTACCTGCTTTATATAAACCATCAATATCTCTTATTATTTTTATCCATGCTTTTGGTGCTGGTAATGATCTAGCATAAAAATATTGTAAAACTATATAATAGTATCCTACAGCATCCATATCGCCAGAGTCGTCTACATAATAGTCGTTATAACTAAAATCTAAATCAAATGATTCTTTTATGTGTATTAACACATCATCTTTTACACATACACCTGGTCCAACTCTTACAATATTCTCATCTACTCTTGTCAAACCAAAAGATTGAAAAGGATATAATATAATATCTTGTCCATAAGTAACTATTCTTGACAGCCTGTTTATAACTGAAGAATAACGATTTTCACTATATGGATCTACTGCCCGTTCTTGAACTGGAGCATCCATAACTTAACCCCTTCCTTATTTAAATTTCTCTGTTAGCCGGATTATTCTTTTTTCGACTAATCTATCAAAATCGTTAGGGAAGTAACAATGTCCTTCTGCTGTGCACACTAAACCACCCATATCACATACACCAACAGATTCATATACCATTTTCGTAACATTTTCAGTAATCTCTATTAGATTAGCACCATCATGAGAAGGATATGATACTGCATCCCATGTAACCACATGCAATGGTGGTCTGACTTCAAAAAATGTATTTCCATTTTCCATAACTTGTTTTAAATCACCCATACCACGAAAAGAAAACCCTACAGGTATTCCATCTTCAGCTAGATTTTTTAATATTTCACCATTAGGTGTCCTTAATGTTTCCATAACAGAAACTAATTTATTTCCTTCCCATCCAATTTCACAAAACTTATGTGATGCTTCTTTAAAAAGGACAGTGACTTGTCTAACAACAGAACCATTGCCATTTGCTACTGGGTGATCCAATTCGCCTAGTAAACTACCTTCATGTACTCGTGAATTAACATTTGCTACACCACTTTCAATTAAGCTTTTACTATATCTCCTTTTATTACGATTAACAACATCCCCAGTTTGAAGACATGCTTTTAGTCTAATCTTTCCTTCCTTTAGACTTTTTAACTTCTTAGGAATTGCCCTTATCATAGGAGCCTCTGTGATTATATACATTTCTATTCTCCCGTTTTTTTTGTTAATTTATCAATTTCATTTATAGAGGATTTTAATAAATTATAAAAACTCTCTATAATATTATCTATATTATCTTTGAAATTATCAAAATTTGAAACTATTATATGAAAAAGATCAATGCTTTCTAATATATCACCTCTTAGATCCTCAAATTTATCATCTGAGTGATGATCTAATATTTTAGAGATAGCTATTAATCTCGAATATATTTTCTTTAGTCTGTATATTTTATCTAAGTCTGAGATTTTTTCTTCGTTTGTTTCTTCTGGTGTTAGTTCTTCTTGGGGCGTGACATATTCCTCGTCAGGTTGTTGTTCTTCTGGGATCTCTTCTTCAGATGGCTCGGTCTGATCTTCAGGAATCTCTTCTTCAGGAACTTCTTCCTGTTCTACAAAATAAAACAACAAATCCTCAAAAAGCCTACTTGATTTAGTTTTTTGATTTTTCATTTTCTTGTTCTTTAAAGTTTGTCCTATGAAAGATTTTCCTAAATTTTTAATATTATCCAAATTCACCACCTCCACCACCAGGTTCTGTTTCATCACTTCCTTTTGTTTTACTATCTAATTTACTATCTGTTTCATATCTATCATGTTCTTCCCAATCTATAGATAGATATTTCTTTTTTAAATATTCTCTATTTAAACCTAATTCAGATAGTGAATTTATTAGTCTTGATACTGTTTCATTGTGTTCTGCTTGCCTCTCAATCTCCAACATTCTAGGTGGAAAAAATGTTATATTTATATTCATAGGCATTACTTTATTATATATCATTCTATATAACTTTGAGAATAATCCCTGTGTAGGTTTAGCTAGTCTACTTTGATATGCTACTATACTACGAGCAAACATTATATTTTCAAAAGATAGAGCGTTCTTATTAGAATTATGTATAAATACACCCGCATCTGTAGCAAAATTATGATATTGTTCAACTCTTATATCTCCTGTATCATGTGTACCTTCAAGAACTTCTATCCTAACAACTTTATGATTTAATTGATTTTCATAACTGTAGGTATTTAGTATTTGTTCTCTCTTGATTATATTATCATTATCATATAAATCACTTTGATCTAGCTTTGAAAATAATCCAGATTTTTTATAAATACATGATAGATTATCACATGTATGTGAACTATAACCTCTTTTATATTTTGAAAAACAAACGCTTTTTCCACAATTCGAACATTCTCCAAATTCAATTTTTGAAACATCTCTTTTTAATGCTGAATATGAAAAGTTCAATTTCGCTATTATTTTTCTACATTCTGGATCATTACAGGTTTTAAATTTAGTATTACTAATATCACTTCTGTTTATATTGAAAAATCTTCCACAATTATCACATTTTAATTCTACTTTTTTACCCCAATCTTCTATATTGTTTCTTTTTCTACTATTATGGGTATTTATACATATTATATTATTACATACATTTTTCAACTTTTTAAATCTATTATCAGGACTAGAAACCATTGTTTTTCCGCATATTATACATTTTACAAATTCGATTCTAGAAATAGTTCTACCTTTAAGTTTTCCTAAAGATATATTATACCCCTTTATCATTTTTACGCATTTAGGGTTATTACAATTTAAAACTTTATTTGGATTATATTTTTTGGTTTTTGTTATTTCTATTTCGTTTCCACACCAACCACAATTTACTTTTATTTTAGGATATATCTCTCTGAATTTTTCTTCTCTTAATTTCCATGATTTAATTCCATCTAATCTTTTTCTTTCATTTCTACATGGATCTGAGCAGGTAATATCTGATTGATCAGACCTAATTTTAAAAACTTTTCCACATATAATACAAGTAATATTTTCAAACCATACTCTTCTTCCTGGTTTTATTAAATCATCTAATTTCTTCCTATTTGTTATCAAATCTTCCATCTCTTCAAGGGACATTAATTTAATTCTACCATGGATACACATATGTTCTTCTGGAGTCAATTCTACTAAATTACAAGAACGATTATCAGCGATTTTCATATTAATATGATGAATACATTTTCCATTTTTGGGTATTGCTATTCCATGATAATATGCAAAACTTTTATATTCAGAGTCCCAAAGGTTTATACCTGGATGATATATCATTCTATATTTACCCTTGGTGGTTCCCCAATAACTATCCTTGTGATACAAAGGCATTAATGAATCACTTTCTTTTAAATATTTAGCTGGTATATAACTTCCGTCTCGTAACATAAATTTATGATCAGGTGTACAATCTATAAATTTATCATTATCTAACCAGACTCTAATACATTTAGTATTTAATTTGGTTTCACCTGCCCATACAATCTTATTAGAAAAAATTACACCTTTATCATGATCATATGAATAAACCTCATGTTTTATACCATCATTATGTTCTTCTATTATTTTACTTAATGTAATAGTTCTACCATCAACCAGTTTTATCAATGTTTTCAAAGAGATGCAGAGACCTTCTTCTAAATTTAAAAAAGTGGGGGGAATGTCTAAGTCGCTAACTAATTGATCTCTAAAGTATTTTAACTCATCTGATATGTCTCTTATGTTTAAAGGTGTTGGAAGTTGATCAAATTCAACGTATCGTTTGCCTTTATTTTGAGGTAGAAAATATGTTTCGTAGGAAGTTACCATGGATGCGATAGATCCTATATTCCCCATACTATCTATACTAAACTTCCTCTTTCTCATACCTTCCTTAATATCTTCAATTAAATTTCTTACATTTCTAGGAAGACTCGTTTCTACATAAACGGCTCTCTTATCACTAGAATCTGCAATTCTTTTTATTACCAATGCAGTTTGAAATGCTATTAATAATTTTGCAGCAAAGGTAGTTTTATAAAACATACTTTCTCCATACGGAAAAAATCTTCTACTTTCTAATGCAAAATGCTGCATTCTTTCTGGTGGAACATATCTTACTTTGAAATTTAATCTTTCTTCTGATTCAAACTCTTTTATAGCGCGGCCTATCATCTCAATTGCTTCTTTTTTATTGACTGATATTTCATCGCCATTAATATGCTTCTTTACAAGATTTATAATATCTTTATATATTCTATCTATTCCTAAAAAGTCATGCCCCATAGTACCATAATTTTGTATAGGCATGGAGTTGCTTCTTCCTCCCGATCCACAGTTAGTAGCAGAATTCATGGAATTTCCACTAGTAGATGGTCTAGGTAATACTAAATATCCCAAGCACATTTTAAATCTATGTGATTGTAATTTTATCACATATCTAGGATCATGAAATATAAGTCTTACATTTGATATGTCTACATTCTCTTTTGTTTCTACCGATTCAACAACAGATGGCATTACTGTAAACTTTGTGCTTTCTTCAACTGTCTTACCAAATTTATTTACAACAGATTCTTTTAATTCTACTTCTGTTGCATTTATTATGGGCATGTCTTCCATTTTCACACCTTCATTTAACAATGATTGTGTTATAGGAACATCTTTCGCCGTATAATCACATATCTCTACAAATTGATCTCCTAGTTTTAATGTTTCTGATACTACCGAGTGTATATGATCTTCTATTTTCAAAACATTGTTTATAGCCCTAACATTAGAAAGTGCTTTATCAGATTCTTCTTTTACTGAATCTGTTTGTAAAAATTGAAGACTTTCTTTTGTTATTTCATCTGGTGCTATAATTTCATTAGATATTACTTTTAATGCTCTAGAGCAATATGGTATCATATCACATATCTCTTCAGAATTATTATATCTTAAAAGACGCGACATTAAATCATATGAAAAAATTATATCAGATGATATGTTTTTGAATACCTCACTATTTAGATTATCAGAGAATAATCTTCTCATCATTTCTGCCTGATTCATGGCATCTTTGTTTAAGATATTATCAGAAACTCTATCTAATACAGTATCAATCTGATCTAATGATTTATTTTTAGGTGTTTTTAATATAGATTTCTTTACTTTATTTAGAGCACTTTTGGATGTGCCAACCTTTTGTTCTTTTTTGTTTTTAGCCATTATTATTCTCAAGTTCCTTCTTTTGACTCTCTATCAAACCAGTAATCGTAATTTCGTCTTGTTCTATTCTATGTATAAAATCATTCACTAGTAATGCACATATAGAATCCAAATCTCCATATATCTTATTTAATTCATCCATTATAGTAGAACCACAAAACGTAAATACGGATTTCACATATAGTGGTTGTAGTTTTGTTATTTCGTCTTTATTAATCCGAAAACCAGAAGAAGAGAATACTAATATATGATCTCTAAATATTTTTTGATATGATACTTCTTTTGCAGTATCTAATATTTCTTGTATTTTACCATACCTAGAAAATATATCATTTCTTAATTGTCTCTTATATTGTAATAGATACGCTATAATAACAGATACAGATATTATAATAAACATACTAATCTGAAATAGGAACATCTGGTGTCTCCTCTTTTACTTCTTCTGTATCATTTTTTTGTTCGTCATTCTCTGCTTCTAAATCGGGCAGAATATCTTCTTGTTGTGGATCTGTAATTTCTGTATCAATATCTCCTAAATCAATATCAGGAACAGATTTTTGTAACTTATCTTTGCCTATAACATCTTCTAGATCCATATGAATTTCTTTTTTAATTTCTTCTTTGTGATCTTCTATAATATGAACACCTCTAATGTCTTCAGGTCTTATTAATAATGAATCTGTTTTTGTTTTAAATAGACCAATCTTAGTACCTGACATTATTTCATTTATTTTTGATGTTATATATTCTATTGGATCATTGTCATCATGATCTGTAATAACTACCTTATTATTTTGTAAATAATAAACAAATTTTCTTCCCAATTTCTTACTCCCTCTTTTTAAGATGTTGGATTTGTTTTTATACTTAACTTTAAATTTAAATCATTTTTTGGTCTTGTTTTCGATAAAGGTGATACGACTGGTTTAATTTCTGTCGCCTCATTCAATACCAATTCTATTGAATAATCTGTTACTGAGCTTGCCTTTATCATAGTATTGTATAAAGACAATTCACCTTCTTGTATTTTAAATTTTATAGGTGTTCTTATTAACTTTCCATTTGGTTTAACAAATATTATTCCTGGGCTTTTTAAATAAACTTCTAACATATTCCCTCCTATTTAGTATGAAAGGGATTAACCATCTGTTGTATTGGTCAATCCCTTGATTTAATTATCCTTGTAAAAATATTAATCTACATCCAAATCATCTAACTCATAGTCTTCTTCTGGTTCACCAACTTCTTCTTCATCCATTAATTCATCTTGTTCTCCAACATCATCAAGATTATTCATCTCACTAATTAACCTTGTTAAAATATCACTTTCTTGATCTGTGAATTTAATACTTTCTTCGATGTCTTCTCCTTCAGGAGTTTCTTTTTCTGTTGGTTCTGTATTTTTTTCTTCTTCTGATGCTTCTTCTTCTGCTTCGTTTAATTCATTTTCTAAAATTGAAAGGGGTGATTTTCCAGATTCTTTTTTGGTATCTTCTTGAATGCCTTTATCTGTTGGTGAATCTCCTTTTGTTATTTTAGCAACCAAATCATCTATACCAGAATCTGTTGTTGTTGGTAATTTTCCTTTTCCGTCCCAGCTTACTATACCATCGCATGGTGCGTTAGGGTGTTTTGTTACTGCTTCTTCCAAAAAACTAATATAACTGTCCTTCTTAACCATTTTACTCTCCTTTTAAAATTAAACAATTTAAGATAATAATCAAAACCTTTTTGTTTTATAGTTTGTCCTTTTTAAATATTATCAAAAATATCATTTTTTATATTTGGATATTGTTCTGAATAATCTATCTTGGAAGTTTTTAGCAGTTTGTTTTCTAAATTTTTCTGATTGAAAAGGATACTCAACCCCTAACTTTTTCATATTCATTTTTTTTATATTATTCTGAACCTCATCAGAATAAAAAGGGTTTTCATACCCATGTTTTTCCATATTGGTTTTTTTTCGTTTATTTATTATTTCCTCATTTAAAGACATACACATAACAGAACAAAAGTCATAGAACCCTTCTGCCATATTTTTAAATTTAGTTTTTCTTCCACAATTTTTACACACACCTTCCTTATTACCCATTACTTTAACATAATATTCTTCTGGTGTAGGGTGCATGTTTTTTCCAGATTGTCTTCCTATATGAATTGATAATCTAAATAAATTTAAAAATGTTTTTCCGCATATATAACAAGTACATTTATTTTTATCCTTGTTACAAAATTTTTTATAACCATATGATATACTTACAAATTCTGTATCCTTCCCACACTTCTTACATAATCCTGCCACCCCACCTAAATGTTTTAAATAATATTCTTCAGGACTAATATGATTACCTTTTTTATATTGATTTTTTATGTGTATTGATAATGCTGCTGGTGTTTTGAATGTACGATTACATTCTCTACATACAAATTCACTAGTAGTTTTTTTTCTTTTTTTTATATAGCCTGTAAAAATTCCTATAAATTGTATTTTCTTATTATATTTCCTAGTTTTTGTAGAGTGTTTTAAAATATATTTTAAATAATAATCTTCTAAAGATGGATGTGTTTTAGGTTGTTGTGATATATGATTAGATAATCCAGATTTTGTATTAAATGATTTACCACAAACCTGACAAATATATTCTACCATTTTAAAGGTTTTCCCAATCAGTAGAAATTTCTTGTTCTACCCACCCATTATTTTTGACATAATCTTTTGGAACAGTTGGTACCTCAACTATTTTTGGCATTTCCTCCATCCTATAATTAAATATCTTTATAGCTCCCAATCTAACACCCATTACTAAACTCGTAGATGTCCCAGTCTCACCATTTCTATTTTTCAAAACTGTCATTTTAACTTTCTTAAGATATTTCTGTACACCATTATAAGGTATAGATATAGTTGGTGTATCAGCAGGTTGTAGAAAAAGAATAAAATCTGCATTATCAACTTTTTTCATAGATTCACTCATTGATATAAGACTAGGTGCCATTTCCTTATCATATCCAGATCTATTCAATTGTGTACACGTAATAAATGGAATTTTATAATCTTTTGCTATTTCTTTATAATCTAAACATGCTTGGTTTAAATCTAATCTAAGATCGTCTAATTTCAAACCACTTCTTGTCAAATCCAAATAATCTAAATAAACCGCCTTCAGTCGTCCTGTAGAAGCCACCTCTTCTACTATAGACGATATATCAGAACTTGTAGTAGCACCTGCTCTGAAGTGTCTCATGATTATGTTGGTATTATATTTTTTTAATATTGTTGATATACCTTTCTTTAACGAAAAGGTTGGTTCTGTCATCATTTTATTAACCATATTAATGTGTGGTTCACCAGATAAACAACAATATGTTCTTTCTAATGATTCATCAATAAGATTTTCTCCTGTAAGATATAAAAATATACTATCTGTATCATAATTATCTTCAGTGCTGTTATTGATAGCATTGATAAATAGATTTACAAGAAAGTTAGATTTTCCAACATTGCTAGTACCACCTATTATATAAAACCTTCCTTTTTCCATTCCTCCTGCTGGAAATAAATCATCAACAGATTTATATCCTGTCTTCATGATGTTCTTTGGATTATATCTATCTCTTATAGAACTTTCTACCGCACTGTAATCATCATTTTTTAAATCTAATGATACAACATCACTAATAGCAATAGCTCTTTTTATTTCTGTTAATTTGGAATAATTACGAGATATTTCATGTTCCCATCGTTCACATATTTCTATATCATCTATATAATTACCAGTTTCTATATCTTCAAGTAGATGTTGTAATTTATCTTTACCAATGATCATGTCACATACTTTTTTCTTCGATGTGATGGTATTCATTAATTCTTTTATATCGTCTTCAGATAGATCTTTATTTTCAAATTCTAATATAGGTATAAAATTTTTTAATTTACCATCTCTCATTTTAGAAATCATATTTTCAAATTTAAATTTCTTATGTTTTATCCTATATAAAGATATATAATGTACAAGATCTATTTTATCCATAAACTCAATAGGTGTATCATCCCGTGATATTTCTTTTTTATACCATGTCATCACCGATGATATAGCTTCAAATAACTTAATATATTTCTGATCGTTATTCAAGGAGCAACACAATGGTATGCAACTATCTATAAAATATTCGCCCAACAAAGATATTCCCCTTTCTTAAAAATGTGTTATGAAACTATTTTTTAATGACCGTGCTTCATCTATGGACATATGTCTTTCTATTAAATAATCAGCATAATCTATATCTAAATTTGTTAACATATCCAATGAATTACTAAGAGCAGATGTTCTAATATGTATAGCATTAGATACCTTACCATTATTAAATCGTTTTAGACAATCTTCTATCAGTTTACTAAATTCTAAAGTCTGTCCGTTTTCATATATGGGATATGCAATATCTACTAATTCTTTTGACCACTCATCACATATTCTAAATAATTGTAAGACTTGTAAGATAGCATATGCATATGTAATACTTGTTATTTTTCCATCATTGTATATAGGATCTATTTCAGGTTCTAGCTTCTTAAAATTATATTCTTTAGATATATCACCCATTAGTTTATAATAGTAATCCTCAACAGTTCCCTTATTTTTCCAATTCATATGTAATAAATCTGATTTCAATTTCATCTTCCATATTGATCTATCTTCGTGTATAGGAACAAATAAAAACCTACTCATCATAAATGTTTTTTGTATACTAGTAGAATCATATGTTATCTCTATATCTATATTATGTACTTTTTTAATATGATGTTCTACAAATTTATGAAACACTATGGATTTCCAATCACTATCTCCTAGTACATGAAATCTAAATTTTTTTAGACCTCTTTCTATAACATGTTTTAATATAGATATCAATGGTATCACATACATATTACATGGTGGATTTCCCTGTGAACCACCTAAAAATGATATCAATCCACCTGTAGAAAAATTCTCAAAATGATCAGCGAACTTATAATCAAATAATAATTTCTTATATAACTTATTTATTTTAGGTGTTCTGAAATGGTGTATGTATAATATACTTTTTTTTACTTCTGGTGATAGTTTACTAGCTTTTTCATATGACATAACATTTAACTTCTCCATTTCGTCATATGATTTAACTACAGACTGTGTAGCACCTGGAACAGGATCAAATAAAAATGCATATGAATACCTACCTACATTTCTTTCTAAAAAATCATGATACATATTTACAAATGTTTCAACAAAATGTCTTGGTATTAAACCACACTGATATTGAAATCCAGCAGAATCGATCATTAATTCACAATTATTTAAGAACCCTGTTTCTTTAAATCTATCAAATATTCTTTGGTATCTTCTAAAAATAGTTATATCGTCTAATTTTTCTTTCTTTAATGCAGTTCCTACACTAGATAATACTTTATTACAATTATGTAGTAGAAAATTATTTAATCCCTCATGTGTAAAATAATCTGGTTGATTTTTTAATATGGTTTTGAGATGTTGTCTTATAGATGGTAATCCAGCAGCAACAAACCCTCCTGGTTTTAAAATTTTTTGTTTCAATTATCAAACTCCTTTTTTTAGACCATATACATCTATATGTACTCTTGGTGAATATATAAGCCCTTCTTCTTTACAAAATTCTATAGTGTCTTCACAACTTTTTTGATATACTTTTTTATCAAATTCTATAGGAGTATACGGCATCATAAAAATATTTCTTCTGAACCACTCGGGTATATATTTATCTATAAACTCTTTTATAATAGACTTATTATATTCAGTATATACTATTTTATAAAACATATTTTCCTTAATCCATTTAATATTACTATAACCCAAATCATTTATATAATAATAATCAAATATCTTATGATAGTCAGATATTAATCCATTATAACAATCTACTTCTAGTTTTGGAGATATTATATATTTAAACAAATCAATTTCTTCTAAGTTCTGACTAAACCAACAATTAACATTAATTATAGTATCCCATACATTATTATTTAATAAATCATATTTGTTTATAATCATTGTTGTTTCAAACATAATATTTTTATATGGCGCCATATTTTCTACAAATGATAATAGGTTTATATCATTCCAATATCTCATAGGTTCACCACCAGTCAATATTATATTATTACAATTATCAGGAATTTCTATATTTTTAATTACTTCTAAAAAGTCTTCTCCTTTATCTTTATCCCAACTAAATTTAGAATCACAATATGGGCATCTTAACAGACACCCACCTGCAAATCTAATAAAATAAGAAGGTTGTCCCACATACGGTCCTTCTCCTTGAATACTATAAAAATATTCATTAACCTTTGGCATACTTGTCTCCTATTTTCTAGTTTGTCCCGTCTAAAAGCTGGTTTAAAAAGGTATATTTTTATCCAACAAATAATCTGATATATTCAAAAACAAACTATCGGTATCAGTGTACATTAAGTATTTTTTAGGTTCCTCAAAGTCCTCTAAAAAATCTGTATCTATATTTTTATCTCCTGTGTGCATATACTTAGACAAATGATGTCCTGCAAATTTAATTGCTTCTTGTCCTGTTAAGGTTATTGTTTTTGCCAAATCCAATTTAAAAAGTCTAAAGGAAAAAGTCCCCAACACACCATATAACGAATTTGCTAAAATCTTATATACCCACTGTCTATTATAATATAAATTCCATATAGGATCTTTTGCTTTTTTGGCAACTTTCATCTTATCTTTAAATACAACACGAGTACTAAGTAACATACTACAAATTTCAGACATAAACGATACCTTTTTTTCCTGTCCTATAAAAATACTACCAGTTGTTGTTACTATTGCTTTGTTCTCATTTATCCATTCTAAAAATTCTTTTTTTGTAAAAGTTTTTGTTTCTGTATTATTTGTTTTCATGGGGTGTATAAACATATCTATATTATTTGGTAGTTTATCTCTTTCATATATATAAGTATGAGATATTACAGGATTTATTTTTCCAATGTATGTATCTGGTCCTATATTACAGGATATAATAATACTAGGATATAGAGATCTATAATCTAAATCTATTATCCATCTATATAAACCAGCTACTGGATTTCTAACATATGCACCTGGTAGATTCTCTTTTGATTTAGTCATTTCTGAATTTCTAAATACTAGTCCTCTTTCTTTTGCATACGATATACATAGGGGATCTAATAATCCTGTTGTAGATTCTGTACCTTTCCAGGTAGTATGACATACTCTTCTCATTTCGTCTTTTAAATCAATATGACCAAGTTTTTGATCTAATTCATATAACAAATTAGAATCCTGACCACTATATCTTATAAACTTTTCTATATCATTTTCATAAAGATTATCTAATGATCCCTCATATTCTACTTTACCTTCTCCTAGTTCAGATTTAGCAATAGCACCTAATGCATATGATTCTTTCTTATTCTCAGTAAGATCTTTATACAACTGTAACATATCACAATGATGTACCCCTGCAATCAAATTATCTCCAAATTTAAAAGGGTTTATAACTACGTGATTTAATGGGGATAATGAATTTGTATTTATAGCAAGTTTTTTAACTCTATTATAAATATATGGAATATCAAATCCATTGCCATTCCAAGTTCCTAATATATCAGTACCCGATTGACTTATTATTTTTGCAAAATCAGTAAGTAATGATCGTTCACTAGAAAATACTATCACTTTACAATTGTTATGATCCACACTTTTTAATTTTTCTGGTGTTAAATCATAGTCTTCTTTTGTTTTACCATTCTTTGGTATCACAAAATTTTTAGGATTAACAATCATAACATTTGTTATATTATCAGTAGAAGACACAAATGATATAGCGTTTATAGGTTTCGGGGCTATTTTAGGGTCTGGAAATGCTAGATTCCCACCACTATATACTTCTATATCTAAGAATATTTTTTGTAATGGTTGTATTTTTTCAGGGGTTTTTCTTTGTAAGTAATAATCTATAGAATGTTTTATTTCAGTTTTGACATCTGATTCATATAGTGCATCTCCTGTGTTTCCTGTTTGTTGTTTTAATATAACTTCTACATCTTTAATATCAGATAAAACTGGAGCATTGCCCAATATACCATCTCTTTTGTAGTAATAATAATTTCCACCATTTGTTTTATAAAACTTCTTTTTGCCATTTTTATCTCGTATGGAATATACTATCTGATTTGTAGTTTTTAATGTTTGTACATCTATAAGTGTTATATCATCTGTTTTCAACCATTGTGGTATATCATAGTGATATGGGTGATCTATTTTTAACTTAGCACAAAGATGTTCTTCTTTATTATATTCGTTTTTTATTCCTGTTATATATGTATAAAGCGTTCTAAAATCTTCTTTGAATTGTTCAATTTTATATAGTGGAGCAGAACCACGCCCTATAAATGATGGGTAAAATGTTAAAAATACTTTAGGTATTTTAGACATGCTGGATATATCACCATTATATTCATAAAATTGACCTCTTGTATCACTTATCTGACCAGGTATCCCAAATATATCTTGAGCAGTAGCACCCATTATAAGTATACAATCTGGTTGTAGTACTTTCACTAACATTTCCCAATTAGGTCTACAACAATCTATGGCTTCTTTTGGTGGATTCTTGGTTATAATTTTTCCGGTAGATTCATTTTTATGAAGATTTGCACAAGAAACTACATTTCCTATATAATAAGGAATTGTATTAAGCATAGAACCCTCAAATTCTGTTCTGAAAACCTTACCTGCTTTTCCTTGTAATGGTAAACCTATCTTAACTTCTGTGGCAGCCGGTGCTTCTGCCAATATTAATAATTTAACTTTTTTTAAATTATTTTTTGAATTAGTTTCACCCAAAACCATAGTTTGAGATAGTAGTGGACAACTATCACAATTTGAAAATTTTGATTTAGTCATGTGTAATATCCTATCTTTTAATATTTTTAAAATGTTGCTATACTAAGTTTTTCTATCCTGGAATTTTTATCAACCTTATGCATTATAGGTTCAAATAATTCCTGTACTCTTTTTCTCCAAGCATAATCTAACATACCAACCACATCTATATTATAATATTCTGGTAGACGTTCTTCCTCATAAGGCAATACTATCCACTTGACATTCTTTAATAGACTAATATTTTTCTTAACTTTATCAGGTGCTCTAAATGTATCAACTCCATTTATTTTAAACCTATAACCTTTAGAACCCACCACAAAATGATTATATTCTAAACTGTTCCATAATTTCATTCCTAATATCTGTTCTGGTATTTTCTTATAGCTTTTAGGATCTTTTGTGAAAGATACTGGTTTTGCAATAATCTTAGATCCATTTAATATAAGTTCATGAATTTCATTCTCAGTATCCTTCACAAATTTTTTAATCTTTTTAAATGATACCTTATCCTCTTTCAATAAAAAATCTAAAACAGTACTTATTCGCTCTCTAGTTATACTAGGATAATCAGAACGTCTAGTTACTAATCCTTTTAACATTAATTCCTTACAGGGAACACCCTCATTATTAACGATCCATAATGCATATTTTTTTTTAACACTTAGAAAATAAACATTTTTGGCAACTATCTCTTGTTTTGCATAAAATTTATTATATTCTTTTGGTATGTTGTGCATCTCTGCAAATCTATTTAACAAATCATTATTCAAAACATCTTGGATCTTTTTTGATTCATCTAAAATAAGTTGTATAGTTTTATCTTCCTTTGTCATTGGTTCTCCTATTTTCTAGTTTGTCCATTGTCTAGTCTGGTTTTTTCATATATTTCATAAGTTCATTTAAAACTAATTTAAAACTAGAATTAGTACCTTGTACTTCAATTAAGTCTTGTATGAATTGTTCAGTTTCGTCTTCACTGATATATTTTTTAATAACAGAAGATAATTTTTTAAGACAGTTTACATGTATCATTTACTCAGATTTCACTCCTTCAAAAAGTATACTTAATTTATCACCTTTACCAGTCATTAGATATTTGTTTTGTTTAGCAAATTCACATATCTGTTTTGTCAACCTAACATCTTGTAAATTATAAGACAGAAGATCTAAATACTTACCAGCCTTGTATAGTTTAGGAGCATCTGCGCCACTTCCAGATTTTCCAAATTTACCACCAAGTGTAGCCTTTGATATATCATCTAACTTCATTCCACCGCGAGATCTCTTATGTGTAGCCTCCATAAGAGTTGGACATTGAAATTTTGATTTTAAACAAAGTGTGAATAAATCTAATTCTTTCCAAGATATTTTCCCATCAGCGGACGATACTTTAAATCCTATATCATTAGACAATGGTTCATATGTTCTATCATTTCCTAACAATACTTTTGTATCAAAATTTATACCATTAAAAGAAATTAAATAATTTCCATTTAAATATTCTAGTAGCCTTTGTTGTCTGTATCATGCAGAAAAAATTCAAACTTATTATCATTATAATCGTATACTACACAACTTCCCAAAGTCATACCGTATGGGTTCCCCCAGCCCCCTGGGGTATCGCTTACTTCTTTTCCAATCTCTAAATCATACACAAGCCAACCCATTACTTTTTCTCCTTTAAATGTGTCCATTTCCCATCTTTTAATTCACTCAAAGATACTGCCCCACAAATTTTATAATCGTGTTCTAATGCATTCAAGAATCTATTCCACAAAAACTTACTCGAATCGTAAATTGCTTTAGCTTCAGTTTCCGTAGGTTTATCTACCACCTCTTCTGGATATGGTGGTAATTTATTATCTTTTCGATATTTTATAATTTCCATGAGTATATCATTATAATCGCCCTCAAATTCATCAGGTAATTCAAAAAATATATTAATGTGTGCTATTTTCAATTATTTTCTCCTTCTCTCATATTTATGATTTTACTAAACCTTTCTTCTAATGAAGGCTCTTCATATTCATTTTTCATTTTTTTAAATACTTTATTCCAATATCCTTTTTCTGTATATCCTCTATTATCTTTATTTCTTCTTGCAAGATCTTCTTTTAATCCAGATCCCCAATTATATGATATTATTTCTGCCTTATATACTTTTCCAATTTCTATATATCTACCTCTTCTTTTAACATCCATATTTGTTCTGTCTATGACTACAGAAAACCCGTGAACTACCACAACTTCAAGTTGTGGCTTCCTACCGATTTAAAGATCCGATAGTGGGCTAGATTCACTGGTAGCCCATTCAGGCAGGAAATACCTTTCCTGAATGTTTCTTGATCCGTTTAGATCTGCATCTAATGTTAACCCGCAAGTAACGCATCTAAAGGATGTTTGCTTACGAATCGTGTTATACGAACCACATCGAGAACACATCTTAGATGTGTAGGCAGGATTCACGTAAACGACATCTATTGCCCTATCTAAACATTTGTATTTTAAGAAGTTTTGAAACATCTTAAAAGGAATTGAATTAACGATTCCGTTAACCTTCTTACCTTTAGAAGTTCCTTCCTTCTTAGAAGAGGATTTTCTGAGATG
>Ga0114918_10001863_pt1 | contig 18950 bp, 13 predicted proteins | sample LantaG_FD_87015 | JGI IMG/M metagenome (GOLD analysis project Ga0114918, IMG submission 87015) | Deep subsurface microbial communities from Baltic Sea to uncover new lineages of life (NeLLi) - Landsort_02402 metaG | ecosystem: Environmental > Aquatic > Marine > Oceanic > Sediment | place... | reverse complement strand
TGCATTTACCTTCATAGCAGCATTATATGCACTCCCTCGCAAAGCGCAAGTTACCTATTTTAACATTTAGAAAAATGTCAAATCATCTTGCGGCACTTCGGTGAGATGTTACGAAAAAACAAAGCCAATTTGCCCCGGCACAAATTGACGCAAAGTCTTATTTGAAAGGGGAATACGAAAATAAACCGTCCCTCGGAGACGAAGAAAACAAAGCCAATCAAAGCCAATCCGTTAGGAACGAATTGCCGGACAGGTCTTATGGAAACCTTTGGCTGGAAATCCGAAACACTAAGCTCGAAATCCGAAACGGATTTAATGGAGGCCGAATTACGATGAACGACAGAGAGGATGGATGATAGACGCTCGTCCCTCCTGTTTCGTTCTTTCGTGCTTCCGTTCTCAGGCCTCTGCGTACCGGCAAGAATAGAAATATTGCTTTTTTACAACGTGTTTATCGGACGGATAAAACGACAGTTTTTTTTAGTTTTATGTAAGTATGAAGTTGATTAAGTGCGAATATATGTCGATAATAGGATAAAACAAGTCAAAATAGTGCTTTATAAGCAAAAAAATCCAACGGTACAAATAAAAGGAAAACGATCATGAAGTGCTCCCGAACAGTAATATGGACTATATTATCGCTATTTACAGTTAGTTTAACAGGTTGTTTTTCATCCAACCCGAAAGATATAGAAGCATTTCTTATGCCGGGTAACGTCGATGTCTCAGCAAAAAATTATACTATGCATCCGCCGGATGATATTGAGATACATTGCTCTTCGGTGCCGGAAATCGACCTGCAAAGACAGCAGATTCGTCCAGATGGCATGATAGGCTTCGAAAAAATAGGCGAGATATATGTAGCGGGCAAGACACCCGCACAAGTGGCAAACGAGTTGCGGGGAAAGATTCTGGAGCTTTACCAGATTGAAGGCGATAAACCGATCGATGTTCGTGTCGTTGGATTCCGAAGTAAAAGATACTACGTTTTGGGCCAGGTGGGTACTCCAGGTGCTCAGATCTATACCGGACGCGATACAGTCCTGGGCGCATTAGCACTGGCAGGAAGTCCGACAATATTGGCATGGGAGCAACGTATCCAGGTAGTAAGACCATCGGGCGATAAGAACGTTAAGCCCAAAATCTTCGAATTTAACTTTGACCGCGCGGCTGCTCACGGGGACGCCTCTAAGGATGTATTACTGCAGGAAGGTGATATCGTCTATGTGCCACCAACAATCCTTGCCGCTGCCGCAATGATGTTAGAAGAGTTCATGCGGCCAATTACGCGAGCTTTTTCTGGTTACTATACGTTTGGTGGCGGAGAATCTCAAGATGCTATGCGTTACCGTGGCATCGGCTATTGACAGCTTTGCAGCTAACCATGTTTTAACCAGCGTTCGACAAATTTAGAACAGGAGAATGGTAATACTGATGAGGCAGCGGGATGAATTGAGATTTGCTCATATTGCCAGCACGGCCTGGTTCATTCTGTGCGTCGGCTATATTTTAGTTTTAGCCTTGCGGCAGGCCGGCGTCCACTGGTGGGTCGTGTTTTCCATCTCCGGCCAAGGCGCATTAATCATTCTTTTGTTGGTCAGTCTATACCTGTTCGCGATATTCAGAGGGATCAGCAGCAGTCAAAAAGTGCAAGTAGAACATCCGCTGACCAGCACGATATATTACGCCGTTTTTTACGTTTCAGCTCCCTTCCTTGGCTGCCTTGCAGGTTTGCTGGGAATGATAGGCATAAATACAACCAGCCAATTCCTGCTGGGAATCGCAATGGGAACTCTTGGGACAACATTTCTGGTATGGGTGATTGTCGATCCGTTAATTGGTCTGATTGAAATGATACTGCCGGCAAGCCGGAAAAACCGTGTCCAACGGTTAGCTCAGACCAAAGCAGAGCGAGAACAGAAACAGAGAGACAAGATACGTTTGCTGGAGGAAGTGTTAGCAAAGGAAGAATCTGATCGGGAAAACTGGCAGGAAATGCTGAAACCTCAGGCCGAAAAACTTGCCGGACTATTGACGGCAGATATTACGGATATTAAGCAGGTCGAGCAGGAAACGGTCGGTATAGGAGTCAATGCCTGGCAAACAGGGGGACTGAGCTGCATGCGGGAGCTTCGGGATATGACAATGTCTATCTGCAAACAGAAATACCGAGACAAAGCTACTGTCGACTACATCAATTTCTGGTGGGACGGCATCGGAAACTGGCGAGCAGCACCAATTGGTTAATTCTCCCTGCTGCAGTTCCCGGAGCGGCTTCCATGGTTGCGCTTGGTGTTCAGCTTGATCCAGTTGTCCGCTGTGACGGCATCAAGCTATATAAAACGATATAAAAAGCCCCTGCTCTGCACTCAGGAGAGAATTCCGAGTACGGGCAGGGGCTCAACAAGAACTACAGGTTTTGAACTCACAGCCTTTTCAAAATCGCATTCATAATACGCTATGTGTTACAGCGTTCTTCGCCTGCGAAGCCAACCGACCAGGCCTATACCAATGCTGCCCAGTAAAATTGCACCGGGAGCTGGGATAACAGGATTAAAGGTCAAGTTATCCAATGCAAACCGACTGGCAAACTTATCGTTGAAACCAATAGCTGCCTTTCTAATCGGTGTCCCGCTATACTTGAACTGGCCTTCCGAATAAGTCACCAGAGAAGACGTACTCTCAAAGTAATGGTCAATAACCTGATACGATGTATCGTAAAGTCTGACTGCGAATCCCAGTGTCACGTCATTGAATGTGCTTAGCGCAACACCAAATTGAAGCTGATCGGCGGGATTAGCGAAAACAAGGGTGAGAATACCCTCTGCGTTACCCTCTAATGATGGTTCTTGCACAAATACACCTGATTCCGGCCCAATAGAGTTGTAGTTGGCATCTGTCGAAGGACTAACACCAACCCTGAAACCGAATGTTACACCCATGTAACTCAAACCGTCAACTGGCTGATAAGGCAGTTCAGTGAAATCTAATGTAACAGAAGCGTTTGAAACTCCTGCTAACATCAAACTCACAACTACACAAATCATTATTAGTTTTTTCATCATATTTTCTCCTGAGTCTGATATTTTCTGTAACAATAAAATGTTCTTCACAATAATCACACCAATCTCCATGCTGAATAATTTCGTACATTAACCTAATGCGAATAAGGAGGCGGACGATTTAATAAAAATCCGGCGGACCACGGGCAAAGCTTGCATTAATGAATGCCGTAGTAAAATAATCAAGCTGCTCGGTTCCTGGAATCAGGCAGTGGATTGCCTTGCTTGGGCAGGCAGAAATCGCCGCTAATGCAAAATGAGGGGCTTTTTTATAATCACGAAATGTTTTATTAAGGTTATCCTGAAGCAAAGCAAAGGTCTTTGGATAACAAAAGCTTTGCACAGATTCATCAGAGCAACAGGTCCGGCGGCAAAACCATAGCGACATTCTCCCCGAATCCTGTTTAAGTTTATGCCGCACCCTTATGCGAGGTATGGATGACGTTTCAGCGTTAGGGATTCCAGCTAAATGGCGCAACAGGCCGACATAGCAGGTGCCTTCGATATCACTGCGCAGACGATTGGGGTGTTTTGTCTCGTATAAGTGAGCGAGATAATGAGACGATGATTGATTTTCAATTAGCCCCCTTTCGGACGCATTTAAGGCCAACTGCGGCAATAAGGAAATTCCAGCCTGACCGGCCCATAGCAGGCCCGACAATGTCACCAGCCAAATCCTGCGATCTTTAACCAGTGAAACACAAAAAAATCCAACAAAAACCATCAGAAGTGTTCCAGGCACGGGGGGCAATGCTTTTGCCCCGATTACTGTAGCCGGCGATACGCTAAATGTAACAGGTGGCTTGTTAAATTCTTCAGAAATCGAAACTAAGTTCGATTTGAACAATCCGGCATTGTATTCTTTTTCCGGCCTATAGCAAGGATATACATAAGAGCCGGAAGACTCAGCGAAGACAATGATGTCTTCAGCATGGTCATTCATAGTTGGTGCAGCATAGACAATCGCCGTACCAAGAAACAACAATAGTATTACCAATCCTTTGGTTTTTCTGCCACGCACCATTTCTCCTCTGTTCCCTTACAGGGCGCGCTAACACTTAACACATAACTTTCTGAACACCCTCTCAATCAAAGACTGAGATAGCCCTACCATCCTTATCAGCTATGCACATATTCCCCGAGTTCAATAATTTCATTATATTGACACAAATAAATGAAAATATCAAACATAATGAGTATATTATCAGACTAATAATTATTTATCGGACATAACAATGCTATAACTTTAGTTCAACTTCTGTAATTTGGGGAAAATAGAACACTATTTTGATCTTACCGAATTGCTGGAATGGAAATGAAAGCGAATGTATACTATGAAGATGAAATTGCAGGTTGTGTGGGAATGATGCAGGCGCAAAACCCTGCTATTATCAGTTGTACCTATTGTAATGCGCAGCAGAGGCCTTCTGGAGTGTTAGGAACCGGATTACAATCCCAATTAAGCGAGTTATAATTGGAATCGGGTATCTTACGTGGTAGTTCGAATAAGGGGAAACGTATCTACGGAGATTAACGGAGATTATAGGTGTGAATTATATGGTGGGAATTATCTAAGCGGTTTTACTTAAACTGTAAAGGAGCAGAATATATGCACTCATACATACGGATTTGAAAGGTCTCTTGAATCAGTCACAAATCTTAAAAGCATCGCAATTTTACTTTTGACGTGGACTTTTCGATAAATATTTCTTGTGTGAGTTTTGACAGTACCTGGTTTTATGCGCAGATCCTTAGCTATATTTCCATTCCTGAGACCTTTACAAACTAATTCCGCTATTTGGCGCTCACGAGGGGTTAAATTGTACCTGTTTTGCACATAAGACCACTGCTTTGGGTCAAGTAGAATTACATCCGGTTGTTTGTAGCCGGAATCACCACTTTCGATATTTTCGGTTTGTGAATTTGGCAATTGTAGCATGGTTAACTACCCTCCTTCAACTCGTTGAGCAGACGCTGTGCTTCAGCCAGGTCTGCCGTTGATAAACCGCCGTTTAGGCTCTCTAATTCCAAAGCTTCTTTCAAATATTGAATTGCTTTGTCCTTTTGTCCAAGTTCGGCCAAAGCTCTTGCTAAATAAAAACGTGTACCAATGCTTGAGGGTGTTATACCGGGATATAGTTTGATACACTCATTGAAATCACGGATTGCTTTATCGAATTCGCCAAGTCTGTAATAAATAACTCCACGAGTGTCGATAAGATCATAATAGTTCGGAGCTATTTTCAACCCTCTCTGGGCGAGATCGAGCGCTTCCTGAGGTTTACCTTGCACTTCGCAAATAATCCAGGCAAGATTATTCATAGCAATTATATTGTCAGGCTCAAGCTTAAGAAGTCGCTCGTATAGTTGTGCCGATTCTGCCGGACGCCCGCTAATTTGCAACAGGATAGCAAGAGCGCTGATAGCTTTGGAAGAATCAGAATGATCTTTTATTATTATCCGAAGTATTTCCTCGGCTGTTTTCCTGGCCTGGCCGTCCTCAAGTAACATCAAATCCCGGGCAACGGCTACAAGCGTATTACTATCTTCCGGATGGTTTCCGTACCAGTTGACGACCTTCTCGTTCAACTGGCTCCAATCTTTGTCGTCTTTGAGTAATTGTACTTGCGCTAATAAAGGATTCGGATCATTTGGCTCAGACTCAAGCAGAGAATCAAATTCCTTTTGCGCCTCTGCTTTGTTACCACTTTTGTATAAGGCAACGGCCAAAGCGTTATTGCATTTTCTTCGTGAAGAAACATCACAAATAGTTAACTGCTGTCTCAACAGATTTACAGCTTTTTTCGGTTCACCTGCCTTAATGTAGGTGTTGGACATCAAAACTACAGTAACAAGATCATTCGGATCCAGCTCATGTAATAATTTAAGAGTTGGAATCGCCAGGACAGGCGATTTTGCTGCCTCCGCACGCGCTTTCAGCAGCAACAACGACTTATTATTGGGTCCATACGTAAGACCTCCTAAAGCAGCTTCCATAGCTTTTCCAGGCTGGCCCTGCTTAATCGCAATCTCTCCCAACAGTACCCAGGCCTCAGTATTTTCAGGCTGGTCTTCTGTTATTTTTTGGAGAATCTGTTTAGCATTTTCGATTGCCGGAGCCGTCCCTTCGACAAGTATGGAACGCGCTTTCAGCAACCGAAATTGGATATCATCAGCATTTGATTCCAGAGCTTTTTCAAGAAGGGTCTTTCCTTCACGAACCATATCGAGATCTCCGGATGCTAAAAACAGTGGAATAGCACGTTTTTGTAATTGTAGGTTATTAGGATCCAGAGATAGTGCCTGCTTAATGTCGGCAGATGCGCTTTTGAGTTGTACTTTAGAGCGGTAGAAGTCACTTCTCGATACCCATACTTCTATATTGTCAGGTTCAATGGAAACAGCGTGATTAAGGTCTTTAATGGCCTTGTCGGTCTGGCCCAGCGTAGCATATGTTCGTGCACGAAGGATATAGGCGGAAGCATTATTAAGGTTCTTCACCATTTCATCAGAAACTTGCAACGCCTCCGCCTTTTTATCCTGACGGATATTAAGCTGGATTTGAGCGGCGATAACCGGTAGCGAGTTTGGATTCAGAATTTTCAACTCGTCCAGCAGCTTCGAAGCCTGATCATAATCACCTTGCTGTATCTTGAGCAGTGCAAGAGATAAACAGGCAGCCTGGTTGTTAGGATCGTTAACGAGAAGATCCTGTAGAATTGCTGATGCCGAATCCAACTGCCCGCGTCTCAGGTAGCTTTGCAGTTGCAGTCTCTGGAGTTCCGGATGATACAGATTTTTCCTGGAAGCACTATTCAGAAACTGTTCGGCTTCGTCATATTGCCTTGCATTGTATAGTGCAGCAACAGCGGGAATTATCACACGGAGGTCATCGGGCGATTGACTTAATATCTCACGATATGTCGAAATCGCCAATTGCATCTCGCCGGCTCGCTCATAGGATCTCGCCAGAAGTATATGGCTTGTCTGGTCATTAGGATTTACCTGCATATTCTCCTGCAGAAGCGACAAAATCTGGGGATAACGTTTCTTGAAATCATCCATTGCAAACCAGAGTTTCGCTTGCTCATATCGCCATTGCCAACCACCCTGGCCTTCGATGGATTTGATGTCATTAACAATTTGCTGGGCTTGTTCAGAATCGTTGGTAATTTGTTTGCACAATAAAAGCCGACGCTTTATAGGAATATCGTTGGGTAGTTTCCCGGCTATTGTATTAAGCAGTACATAGATACTGTCTGTTTGTTCCCATCGAGTATAGAATTGGGTAAGCAGCAAACTTAATTCACGCTTGGCAACAGGCGCCTCAATACGCTCTAATGCTTTTTTAATACTCGCTTCGCATTCTATTTGGTTGCCTTTCCGGTCTAACAAAATCGCAAGGTATCTTACCAAATCAATGGACTCGGGGAATTCATCCACTGTCTCATTTAATCTCAGTATTGCTTCATCTATCTTGTCTTGAGCGGCAAGCAGCTCGGCTTCAGCCATGAGAATCCGTTCTTTTGGCAGGTTAGTTTCTTCGAGTTGAGCTATCAGTGCCGCAGCCTCGGTCAATTTGCCTTGTTGCAATGCGAGCTGGAACTGCAATAACTTAACTTCCCCAGCGGATTCGGCATTTTTCTCTAAAACGGACAATTGCCGTTGAATATTATTCCACCTCTGTGCATCCAATGCCCCTTGATTCCCCGGGCTCATAGATAACAGTTGAATCTGAGCTTGTAGATACAGCAAAACTGATTCCTGATTTTCCGGCGAAAGCGTTATCGCTCTTGCAGCATTATCTGAAGTCTCAGCCCAGTTTCCAGTCTGCGCCAGGAGTTTGGCTAAGGCCAGGTAACCCTCAAAAGAACCGGGGCTTTCAGAAATTAGCGTGCGCAGTTGGTGTATAGCAGATTGCCTATTACCTAAGCGAGACAGAGCCGAAGCCAATGCCAGGCGGACATGTATGGATTTGTTACCTGATTCCATTGACTGCTGCCAATATTTGACAGCATCAGACAGATTTCCCTGCCCAGAAGCTACAAGACCTCGCAAGAATGTAATTGACGCCGAAGAAATATCCTTTTCATACATTTTAGAGATACAGTCATTAGCGTCTTCAAGCTTACCGCAGCGGATAAACAGCTCCGTGGCTAAGGGCATAAAATCCCATGGCTGAGAAGAAAGCTCTTTTAATCCTGTTTCGGCTATTTTCAACATTTTTTCTTTCGATCGTGATTTCAATGCAAGCCCGGCCCATGTTGTCCAAAGATCCTTGTCGGTTGGTGAGGCTTCTTGCACTGCAACGAGATGCATCTCTGCCTTGTCGAGAGCATTTGAATTGATAAGCTCTTGTGCAAGACGCAAACGGACAGCAGAATCAGACAAATCCTGCTTTTCGGCTCGTTCCAAGTCATCTGAAGCACTGGACAAGTCTTCACTTCTTCGATAAAAACCCGCACGTATTATATAGGCCAAGGCTGAAGCCGGATTTTTCTCCACGGCCTGATTGAACCATTGGGACGGCATATCCTTAAAATCTTCCGGACGCTGCTCTATAAGTTGGCCTAATGTTTCGTAAGACAATATCTGCTCAGGATGTTCCTTTATAATGGTCTGCAATTCTTCTGCTGCTTCTTTGAACTTCCTTTGTCCAGCCAGCGCAAGAGCCAACATCCTCCGAAGGCCTGGATCCGGATTGGTTTCAAGTTGTCTTCTGGCAATTAGCTCCGCCTCGCCGGGGCTGCCGATTCCTAAATAGATTTCAGTAAGCTGCATAGCTGCTTCGGAATTATTTCTATCTATTCTTAAGACAGTTCGATATGCTCCGATAGCTTGTTGAACTCTATTGCGTTTGGCAGGCCTGATTTTAAGCTGAGCATCAGCATATTTAAGCAATATAGACACATTATCTCGTTCCAAAGCAATATAACTTCCCAGATGTTCTGCCGCTTCTTCCCACCTATGCTCGTCATACGCTTTATTGCCAAGAATAAGACCCTGCTCGGCTCTATTGGTCCTGCGCCATTGGCGTAGTCCAAAAGCGCTTACGCCTAAAACAATAAGGCTAATGACCAAAACAATTGCCAATTTCCAGTTAAAATATCTTCCTGGCATTTACCCACCCTTTCGAAAATTAGAATTGGTTGATGAAATTTCCTAAAAGTTTCCTGGCGGTTTTCCAACATATACTTAAATCCATCTTCAGCGACAGATTCCTGACATATTCAATGTCATAATGTATCCATTCCTGAAAGTCTTTCATTGGCTGGCGTGTCCTGTAAACCTGCCAGAGCCCGGTAATCCCCGGCTTAACCGATAACCGGGCATCACGCCAAAACGGACACAATGTATTCTCCGATTCGGGCGAAGGCCTTGGGCCGACAATACTCATTTGGCCAAACAGGACGTTAAAGAACTGGGGTATTTCGTCGATATATGTCTCTCGCAGAAACCAGCCGACGGTATTGATGCGCGGATCATTGGCTATCTTGAATTGCGGGCCATCCACCTGGCTGACAATTCGCAATATCTCCTGTATCTTATCAGCCCCCATAATCATCGTCCTGAATTTCAGACAATTGAACTGCTTTCCGTGCAGCCCCTGACGTCGATCCTTATAAAACACCGGGCCCGGCGAAGTTAATTTTATTGCCAGAGCAACGAATATTAACACGGGAGCAAACAGAATCAGGACTATTGCCGCGGCAAAACAATCGGCAATTCGTTTGAAGCACCGCGCATAGGAAATTCCCGGCCAAGCGCGAAACGGCCCATGAGAATCCTGCAACAAGCTTCCCGTGCTTTTGTGTCGAACCGGGCGCTTCCAATTGATTTGTGGCCCTTTGATAATACGGCTCTGCACAATTTGATTCTTGGGCACACATACTTCCGGGCCAACGATTGACGAATTTATAACAGCCCCTTGCTCAATCCTGGTATTATTACTGATAATAGTCGGGCCAACAACAATGACATCGGTGCCGACATGAACATTCTTTCCTAACAGCACCTTCCCGATAAACCTTGAACTTTCGGGTATTGTACTTGAATCTCGAAGTTCTGATTTAGAGTTCTGAATTTTAGAGAGCCTCGTTTTGCAAAAGCTTAGTAATCCATCCTCAGTTTCCAAATCCAGCACAATTCCACCTACATTAATTGCCCGCAGCGTTAATGTATTTGAGCTGCACTTTTCTAAAAGAGCGGAAAAAGAATAAGGCAAAGCACCACCGACCAATACACGTTCGAGAACGTCGGTTTTAATAAAAAGATGATGAGGCCACTCAGGAGAAACAAATGTAAATTCGGCTGAATCCGAATAGTTCCGGCAGAAACCCGCTACCTTGCCTTCGGCTGTTAATCGCACCTTTTCGCGTTGTCCCAACAGCCCAGGTTCTGCGTTAATCGCCACCACGTCTGCCTGAACGCCGGCAAGCACCCTTTCGAGGAAATCGGCATTGATGTGTGTGGCAAATCGCCCATTGGACACAACGAACCATGAGTTTAAGCTATCCTCTCGTTCAGCTCTGCGTACAAGCTCGAAGGGGACAGGTATATTATCTTTGTAACGTATCACATTCGGCTTTGCATCATACAAAGACTGTCGCGGCATCTTATTTTGATGCCGGGATCCGAAAGGTTCGATTTCCCATTCCTCCGGGATGGCATAAAAAGTCTTATCGAGACTACATTTTGCAGATAACCGTAATATAGAATCCCTCCTCATGTCTCCATACCTACACAATCCATCGAGAACAACGCCGGCAACAGGTTCGCTGGTCAGAGCAAAACGAAGCAAACTTTCTCCGCTGCTGTCTGTAGAATTCCGGGGTATAAGAATCATGTTCATGGATTGGTTAAGGAACAACATTTATGAGCACGTACTAATTCGACTTGATTCTCAGCTAAATTATTGCCGGACCATATGGAAACTTAATAACCAATATTATGTGAATTAAGCCTCAGTCGGCTCATTGTCATCGTTGCGCTCGGAGATATTGTCATCAAAATCTTTGCTGTCCTCTTTTGAACGCGGGGAAGTTTTCCTGGTTCGTTTCCGCATGACGCTTTTTCTCGATTCGTCACTTTTCGAATCCGTAAAACCTTCGGTTGGCTCTTCAGACTCAGCAGTCTCTAAATCGTCGGCATAATCCGGACTCTCTTCCATTGAGAACATCAGTTTCCTCCTGGAGATTCTGGGGCTCTCCCTTGATTCGGCACTTTGCGCATAATAACTATGACCGTGGCGGTAATAACTATGCTCAGCCTGAACACTACTCAGCACGGTACCCAGCACTTTGACATTTATTTGTGACAGTCGGTCCTTTGCTTGTTTGAGGTCCGGCATGGTAGTATGTCCCGCAAAACTGACCAAAATAACAGCGTTTCCAATTTTAGCCCACATAAGAGCATCAGGGAAAACCAGTGCAGGAGGAGTATCGATAATCACGTGATCATACTTTCTGCTGATCATATTAATGCGTTTAGCTGTCGAAGGCAAAGCTAACAATTCATAAGCATCTGCTGCATCGTGAAAATCAGCCGCAAGCACATCCAGGCCCGTTGAAGCTACAGAAAAAACAGCCTGGTCAAATTTTACTCCAGATAGAACGTCATGAAGTCCCCTTGAACCCTTGGGAAGATTCAACAGGCGAGCAACATCAGGTTTTCTCAAGTCGCCATCTATGAGTAAAACCTTTTTCCCCGACTCAGACAGACTTGTTGCCAGATTAACGGCAAATGTAGTTTTGCCCTCTTTCATGTTAGGACTGGTAATAACCAGTTTCTTGGGTATTCCTCTGCCGCCAAGAAGCCCTAAGTTGGCACGAATAGTCTGGTAATCTCCGACTATCTGTTCCGGAAGAAGAGCCGGCTTGACAGTGTTCAAACTTGTAGTAGTCCCGATTATTCGGATACCGATACGCTTCGCTACATCATCAGGTGTCCGCAAACTCTGATCAGCCTTATCTCGAAGATATGCCAATCCCATACCACAAACAAGCGAGCCAAACACCAGAGCTAACGAATATTTTATTCGCTTATCGTTAATATCGGTAATGTCGGCATTATAATGCACGGAAATCCTTGTCGGACGTTTTCGCTGCAGTTCCAAATCCTGGATACGCTTGAGTACGATATTATACGTTTCTTTAGTCGAGTCTAATCTATCCTGCAATTCCTGAATTGTCAGTTGCTTTCGGCCGACTCCTATGGTTTGAGTGTCTTGTTGAGATAGTATATCGTTAAGACGTTTTTCATACTCTCGTGTTTGTTCCAGTTCACTACGTACAGTTACAAGCTGTCTGTTGCCGGCCTCGGCAGTCTCCTTAGCAACCAAATTATCAAAAGCATTGCTGGCCTCTTGTTCTCGATCATCCAGATGTTTCTTTAATATTCTTAATAGTTCGGTTTTCTGCGAAAGCACCGGATTCGTAGGGGACAATGTCTGCCCGGCAACAATGAGCTCTTGCTCTAATTGTGTAATCCTTTGCGTGAACGCCACAACCGCAGGATCTTCATTTATATAATCTTGCCGCATCTTCAGCAACTCCCCAGCCGGGATGGCCTGCTCTCTGGTGCGTTCAAGTAATTGGACTCGAGCTTCGAGTCTTATTCTTTCAGCCTCGACACCTGTAAGTGTGTTTAGCAGACTCGCAACACGCTGCAGCATCATGTCCTGTCGACCTTCCAATGCAACAGACCCATATTCCTGCCCCAACTGGTAGATCGTCTGGCGGTCGTTTTCGATCCTTTCGTAAAGAATGTCACGCCTGTTTTCCAGGATAGCAAGGTTTCGGTTCTCGCCCTCGTCCGAACTGACAACTTCAATCTCCATATATGCCCGAATAAAGGAATCCACAATCTGCTTTGCTTCCCCAATATTTGTGCTTTCCATACCTATTTTTATCAGTTCATCACGACGGTCCGCACCGACTAAAATGATCCCGTCTTCAACTATTGCCTTTTTCAATTTCATTGCCGGCTCAAGCTTAGCTTGAGGACCCAACAATTTCCGCTTCCACTTCGATACCAGATCGGTCGGTTCTTTATCGAAGAAAGACAGATTTTTATCTACCAGATCGTCCGCGACTCGCTGCACTACTGTGTTGCTCCTTATCTTTTCTGCCTGAGTATTCTTAAAGCTTTCATAATTCGATATTTCTCCTCTGTCCTGTTCACCGCTCAGGATGTCCGCTAAAATGGGGGCAATCTTTATCGCTCCGGTTACACTGTATACAGGCTCGACCGTAAGCCATATTGTAGGCAGCCCTATTCCGCACACTATTAAGAATATCAGTAATACAATGTACCAGCGACGAAGTATGCCGGCTACCATATCCGACGTAGCCTCATCACTTTGTTCAGGTGGAATTTGCATATTAACAATTTCTTGCCCAGTCATCGGATCATGATATTTATCTAATTCGTTCATTTTATTACTCCTACAATATTAACTTGTGATTCTAATCAGGTTTTGAGCTTCATTTTGCAATCTTTCACAAAACGGCCCGCCACAAATGATTCTTCACCCCCCCTGTCGTGAAATTATTATTGCTTTTTCTTTGGTTGGAAGCACCGTGAGTTTTGCCAAAAGCCAAAGCTCGCCAACTACCGCCGCAAGAGCTAATGGCATCATCGCATACCCACCAAAGTCATGGAATACATTTTCCCAATACTCACCTTCAAGAATAGTGAAAAACACCGCTGTAATTGCCAATCGAATAGTGTTACACAGCAAGGCAATAGGCAGGCTTGAAACCAGAATGACCAGCTTTTCCCACCATGTTCGTTGTACCAGTAGAACAACCAGTCCGCTGATTACAAAAAAGGCAGTAATCATTCTCAAGCCGTTGCAAGCTTCAAGCACTGCAACACTAACATTACCCATATCAATAGTATGACCATCCTGCGTGACTGCATAGCCTATCACCTCAAGACAGAAGACCGCCGATGAAGTAGCCCAACGCTGCAGATTCAAGCCGACATAGTACTGGATGACGTTCGGCAGGGGCAGCATCAAGCACAGAAACAATAATATTGGAGATATCTTTCGGAAAAGCTTCCAGCCAAATAACAGTAATATCAAAGCAGCAATACTCAAGACTACGGATAGTCTTTCTGCAGAACTGTACATTAAGAAAAGCCCGAAAAGTCTGACTGCCTGGGCCCCCGCGAAAGCAAACAAACCCCAGATAGAGGGCTTGATAGGACAACGGGCGATATCACGACGCCTTGACCAAAGGATATAAACAGCCAGAAAAGGAACTAAAAGACCAGAGGAATATTCATCGCTTTGCCGCCACAATTCCCAAAGCTCAACAAGGCCGGGCCAATAAGACCAAAGAAACGCGATACAGACAAGACCTGATGCCAGGAATGCCAGAATGTTCTTCCTGTTCAACCAGGTCCAATTTGGAAATTTTTCGGAAATTTTGTCAAGCGGCTGCAATACGAGCTGCAATCTACTCGCATTATTTTTCACAACCATTGAGGCGAGATCGACCACACGTCCAAACACTCCCTCGGGTTCGAATGATATAGATTTCTCTTCCACAACGGCATTATCTCGAACCACTCCATGATAATCGACAACACATCTCTGAATTTGACAATTTGAGCCTACTTTTGCGTCATCCCACAGCACACTATTTATGACAACACTATCTTTATTAATGGCAGAATTTTTCCCAAGAATGGCCGGCCCCAGAACAACCGCCCCGCTTGATACTGTTGCACCGTCCAGAATAACAACCGGCCCGTCAATTCTCGCTTTAGGATCAACCTTTGCATTTACTGCCAACCACACATTTTCGGAATCGGTATTATTAAGGGGCTTCAAATCCTCATTCATTTTGGGAACATTTTCAAGGCAACTGGAAACGGTAGATAAATATTCCTGCCGATTCCGAAAATTCCCGGCATGATATGGCAACTTTGCGGCATGAACCGTTCTTCCGGCAAGGAGCATTTTAGGAATCAAGCCTTCTTTGATATCAAAAAAACCTGCCTTTGGAATATGTTCCAGGATACCTGGATTACAAACATAAATTCCAGATGCCTCGCCCATATCTGTATTGTTTCGACAACATGGATTCAACATCACAGTTAAATCAGATTGACCATCACGGTGAGCCTTTATCAGTACGTCGATTTTCGGAGGACTCACTATACCGGCGGGAAATACCATGAGTAATTCTTCAGTTCCATCGCTGAGAGCCTCACGAATACATCCTGCAGTACCGACTGGTAATGTTTCATCAAAAAAACTCAACGCCAAACGATCATCAGTAAGATTCCTTTTGTCCAGTAACGAACTTGCATTGCTGCCACATATCACTGCCTGTTTTATGCCCTGACCGGCCAAATGGCCCAGCAGGCGTTCCAGTACAGGTTTTCCCGCTACCGGCCACAATGCCGTGGGCAAACGTGATGCAAGCGGACACCGCCCAAAGTCACGACTTCCTACAAGTATAATAGCTTTGGCAATCTGCATTTAGATACTTTCGGCCCTGTCGTCATCAAACAAACTGTTTCAATGGCGTTTTCCTAAGAATAAATGTTATCAGCGACGAAATAGACAATACTAAAAACAGCAACAACAATGGATGCTGTAAAGCTATACCAAAATGATATAAAGGAACCAATACCAAGGGATGAACAAGATAAATGCCGTATGATAACAATGCCAAATTCGCCGAAACCGAATCTAACTTGCCTCGCCAATGCAATGCAGAACAGAATATTACCAAAGAGGCAAAGTATCGAATCGCAAATTTGCTGCTGAAATTCAACCATACTCCATGGCTTAACCGATTAAACACCATACATCCCACACATGCCGCCAAAGTTGAAAGAATTACGAACACGAAATACTTTTTTCTGTCTTCGGTTCTCTGCAAAATCTTGATTCGGCCAATGGCAAAACCAAGAGGTATTGCCGGCAATCCCAGAATCCATTGAGCCAGTGGTGTTGGAGGGAGAAGCCGGGACTGGATAATTGAACAGCCAAATACACATAAAGCCCCGATTGAAATTGCAGTTGTAATAGTATATGAGTCAGGAATACCTACTATTCTTCGATGTATTGAAGTGAGAAGTAAAGCGGCAACGAAAGCAAAAGGTAGAAACCACAGATGTATTCGAGTTCCGGTCAAAAGCATCGTCGGAGAAAAAACATCTGAAAACGATACGTTCTCATAAACCATCTTTGCTAATCCGAGCCCACCATATATGATCGACCAAAACAACCATGGTTTAAGAAGACGTCGCGCCTTTCGTCTTGCCACCTTGGCGATGCCGTATGGTTCTGGCTTGTTTACAACAAAAGCACAAAAACTCAGCAACAGAATAATAAAACCAACCACACCAACGCTCCGGGGAAACCAATCATGGGTGTGAAAGGAGGCAACGCCGAACGCAGAGATAATACGCAACCGTTCTATATTGGCTATCCGGGGCTGTCGGGAAACAACCGCCGGTTTGACCTCGGGTATCGACTGAAACAGCGTTTTAACAGTTTGATTTTCAACAAATGAGTTCAATTCACAGCTTCCAAAAAAACGACAATAAAAACATATCAAATAAACATCTAAGAGCGGCCCGCCATTTCAGCAAGGATTATCAGTAACTGCTCTGCCACCTTTCTCCTGCCCTGGCTATTCAGGTGTCCACCATCTTCGGTGTATTCAGGCGCCATGACATAAACTTTCTCCGCTCCTTTTACAGCGTGACACATAAAACCGTCCGTATTGACAGATTCTATAAGGGCAAGGTCGAAGAAAAGCCCGGTTTTTGAATAAGCATTTTTCAGCAAATCGTTATAACGCCGGCGCATCATGTTATCTTCCAAAAAGCCCGGCCTGCCAATTAACAGCTTAACTGACTGTTTCAGATTTCTCTTGGCCCCTTTTGGCACCGAACGTATAGGAACAGTGATGTGCAGAAACTTTGTATCGGGATATCGGTCTTTCAGTTCTTCCAGCGCTGCGCTATAACCATCGAAGATTTCCTGCGGATCCGAATCCATCATAATATCAACATAGCAGAACTTGAAAAACGCCATATCGACCTTGCTCCCGACGCCGGCATCCATTATTTCTCCAAAGCGTTTGATCTTCGAGAAAGGGTCCGTGTTCATACCTACCTGGGAATGAGCAAAAACAGGTTGGTCAAAAGCCGCAGGTTCGCATGCCTCAATGATGTTGAGTTTTATATAGTCTCGCTCGTTTATGACATCCGTGATTCCATCAATAATGTTGTATCCGACTGATTGATGCCCGAAGAAAATCTTTTTCTCAGCAAGTTTCGCCCAATATTCTCTTGGTACATCATCAATCGACGGCAGTGTTATTTTATTGGCGTCTGGCCTTGTTTTTATTCTTGTTATAACCATTGTCAAAATCCCAACAGCCAATAAGCCTGCAACAGCTATGAAAATATGAAGTGCCCTGACTTTCATATAATGAATCAACCAATTCCGAGCTGTTTCTTCACCGCCACAATTTGCTCGGCCGGGAAAGGTTCCGCCAGCCTGGCCAGCCCCTCTTCTCTCGTCATGCACCCGATGCGAACCAATTCAGCTATCTCATAAGCATAAGGATTGACGCCGAACTGGTCCAGGTGGACCTGGTTAGCCAGAGCATTCAACAGACAGTTAGTGGAGTTGGCATCTGTGTCATCGGGCTTTTTCCATCCATATTTGCCTGCAGTCTCATAAATCACCTCCTCATCGTAGTCTGCAAACGCTAACGGATTGATGCTGTACGGAAAATGTTCAACCTTGTCAAAGTGCCGTTGCTCCAGGAAGAAGGGTTTGATAATATCGCCCAATCGGTCGGACAGAGGACGCAGCAGGCTTTCCTGCATCGTTCTTATCATCTGGGGATTTGTTTTAACTACTGCCGTAGCCATCGGCGCCTGACCCGGTGACATCCCGAATATCAGAAATGGAATCTCCTGCTCGATCGTAAGTCTGAATCCGATAAATCGTATCAGAGAAATACAGCTCGTACATATACTGGACGCCCTTGTCATTGCCTTGGCTGAGTACATATCTTCGGACATGGAGGCCAGAACAATCTTTTTCATACTCTCGAAGCTCGGCATCACCGTCAGATGATCCACGTTAATATTGCTCAGAACAGCACGGATGTTTCTCCTGGCCCTGTCCGACTGAAACCAGTTGTCGAAGGAATACGCCAGGAGCCTCAGATCGTACCGCTCCTGTAACAAGTGGAGGGTATATGTGCTGTCTTTGCCCCCGCTGTAAGCCACCAGAGCATCGTAGCTGCCTTTGCCTTTATTCTGCTCGATAAGCTTTTGGAATCTGGCTTCATATTTGCCCCTGATGGAGTGCTGTTGGTCCAGACTCTTTGCCGAGCGGCAAAAGTTACAGATACCTTCATCATCAAACCGGATACCGATAAAACGTTCGTTCAATACACATTTTTTACACGTCTGCATAAAACTACCACCTATTCTATTTATTTACTGCTCACATTTACACATGCGGCTGCAAAAGAATCCACAACCGCTCGAATTTGCTGAAACGATATGACTAATGGCGGCTCGACCATCAGGACAGATGAATTGCCGAAAGCCGGCACTACTATAATCCCCTGCCGGATCATTTCTTTTGCCAGTTCGAGTGCTATCTTGCCACTTTGCGTTTCTATTCCTATCAAAAGACCCAAACCGTCGGCAGACCGCAGAATATTCGGGTATTCATCAACATAATCTCTGAACGAACGCAGAAGCATCTTGCCCTTTTCTGCACAGTCGGCCAGCAGACTACCGCGCTGGATGTACTGGATTGTTGAAAGACCCGCCCGGCAGGCAAGAATATTACCGGCAAAAGATGAGGCGGACATGGGGAAACTCAGGCCG
>Ga0114918_10001862_pt1 | contig 18956 bp, 8 predicted proteins | sample LantaG_FD_87015 | JGI IMG/M metagenome (GOLD analysis project Ga0114918, IMG submission 87015) | Deep subsurface microbial communities from Baltic Sea to uncover new lineages of life (NeLLi) - Landsort_02402 metaG | ecosystem: Environmental > Aquatic > Marine > Oceanic > Sediment | place: Baltic... | reverse complement strand
TTTTTTTTTTTTTTTTTTTTTTTTTCCGATTTCGTTCGAGGTTGAGTTTTTTTTTCTCTTTCTTCGTTCTCTCTCTCTCTCTCTTTCGTCTTCTCCACTTCTTCTTTCCCTTCTTACCTTGCCAAACAGCGAGCAGATCAGGGACCACATCGAGGGCCTCCGACCCGTCTCGCAGATCGGGGGCAGCCCCTGCCTGAGCGGCCTCGACGCGGGGCGGAACAGCGAAGAGTGCCACCCGGGTTCCCGCGAGAGGATGAGCGCCGAGGCGCGGTCAGAGGGGGCGAGCGCTCTTGCGGCTCCTCCTCCTTCTTCGTCCTCCTCCTCTTCGTCCTCGTCCTCGTCGTCGAGCTCTGCTTCTTCCTCGCTCTCGACTGCAGCCGAGATCTTTTTGCTAGCGACGCTTTCCTTCGACGCGGCTGCTGCTGCCGCCTTTTCTTCCTCGGCCATCTGCTGCTCGACCTCGGCCGCCAGCGCGCGCAGCATCTCCGACGTCATTCCTCCGTTGTTTCCATCGCCGTTTCCTTCTCCGGTCAAGATGCTCCCGCCTCGGGCGTCGTAGAAGATGTCCCCTCCCGAAACCAGCCCGCGGCCCAGCGGGGTGGTCAGGAGTAAGGACCGAGAGGAAGGCAGGGAAGGGGTTCGGGAGAGAGAAGAGGAAGAGCTCCCTCCTCCTCCGTCGCCAGAGGTGGACGAGCGCGACGACGCATTGCTCTCGACCGACCTCGACTTCTGCAAGGTCGCCTGCCGCAGGATGACGGGCGGCAGGGCCGGTGGCGGTAAGCCCTTGGCGCAACGCTTCCTGGCCACTCGGGCCGAGTAGGAGGCGAGCCCTGGCCACTTGGAGAGCCACAGAGCAGCCGCGTGCGAAGAGGAATGAGGAGCGGGAGGCGGAGGAGCTCGGGGCTGGCTCTTGGAAAAGACGCCGCGTCGGCTCCCGCCGAGGAGCAAGCGCGACGACGTAGAGTGGAGCGGCGGCAGCATTGCGCCTTTCTAGGAGGAGGTGGAGGGCTTCTGTTCTTCTTCGTTTTCCTCCAGTGCTAGCGGATCTTCGGGAACGATATCTGCGACACGCGACGCTCGCGCAAGGCGGAGTCTGTGGATGGAGGAAGAGAGAGAGGAAAGGGTGGGAGTTGAGAATTGAGTTGAAAAGAATGGTTTCGCCGCCATGCTTTTTCCTGGCTCTCTCTCTCTCTCGCATTTCCCCCTCCGCTCTTTCCGCCGCTGCCCCCAATTCCGACTCTTCTTACCTCGCCATGGCGCTAAAGTCGGCGTCAGTGGTTCAGCGCGGGTCTGTCTGAGGCGCGGAAAGAAGGCGATGAGAAGTGAATGGGGAGGGGCTGGCTGGCTGGCGCGCCTTTTTTTTCTCCTTGCAAGTAAGCTGAAAGAGAGAGTGATTTTTTTTCTTTCTTTCTTCGACCTCTTCACTTCTTTCGCTGTTTCTTTTTTCAAAGGAGAAAAAAAAACCATCGCCCCCCGCCCCCCCGTCTCTTCAGCTCTTTTTCTCTCTCCTCGCCGAGACTGCAGACGCGCCCTCGCTTTCCATCTCTCTCGCTTTCCAGCAGACAGAAGGGCAGAGAAGCAGCGCGGAGGGAGCGGAGAGCGCGAGAAAGAGGAGGGGCCAACTCGATTCGATCATCGATTCGATCTCCTTCGCACCGCTGTCGACTGGAAAAAAACCTCGACTAGAAAGAAAAGGAAAAGAAAAGAAAAAAACCCCTCTTCTCCTCCTCACCTCATAGCCATGCCGCTCTCCGTCGACTGGCTCCCCCCGGCCACGGCGGCGGCAGCCAGGGCCAAAGACACTTCCACCTTCGAGGCCGCGGCGCTGGCCTTTGTCGCCGAGTGGGAGACGAACAACGGCAGAGGAGGAAAGGGCTCTTCTTCTTCTTCCTCCGCGCCTCTGCCCCCGTACGAGCGCGCTCTGGAGACGCTGCCGTGGGTCCCTATCTTCAACAAGTGAGTAGAAAGAGAAAGAGAGAAGGAGAGAGAAAGAATAGTGTTTTTTTGCCCTTTTTCCCCCTCTCAACTCCACTCCACCTCTCACCTCTCACCTCTCACCTCTTCATCTCTCTCTTTCCCTCTTTCTCTCTTTTCTCTCTCCCTCTCAGCTGGCGCCCGCTCCTCGACCGCAGGCGCGTCTCCCCCTATGTCGCCTCCAGGCTCGTCTCCACGATGATCTCGATCGCCACGGCGGGGAGCTCCTCCTCGGGTCCTGCTCCTCCTTCCCCTGACGCGAGAGCCGGAGAGGAAGAAGGAGAAGAAGCAGGAGGAGGAGAAAAGGACGGAAACGGGAACGGAACCGCGGAGGTCGAGGACCACCACTCCATCGCAGCCCGCTCCCGCTGGGCCGCGCTCGCCGTCTCCTACCTTCGCGCGCTCAGGGGCCCGCTCGCGCGCGCGGCCGCGGGAGAGTTTGGCGAAGAAGAAGAGGGCGAAGGCGAAGATGAAGAAAAGAAAGATCTGCAACCTTTCTCGATCAGCTGGCGCCTCATCAAGAGCTCCATCGTCAGTTTTTCGCTGCTCCCCCCTCCGGCGCTCGAGGGGCCCATGGTCCGGGAGGGCGTGCGCGACTCTCTGACTCGGCTGGCGAGGGCGAGCAGGCGATACTTCAGTCGAAACGCCGCCGAAGAAGTCTGGGAGGAGCACTGGCCGCCGCTCGGCGCCCTGCTGCTTCCTCCTGTTTCTTCTTCTTCGAGCTCTTCTTCGAGCTCTTCCTCTGCTTCTCCCGCTCCCGCTCTCGCCGACGACGGCTCGGCATTCGAGGCCCTGGGCTGGCTCTCGCTGCTGCTCAACCACAGAGGCCTGGCGAAAGCAGGAAGCGGAGAAGGAGAAAAAGAAAAAGAGAACAACAAGAAGAAGTGGGGCCTTCGGATCGCGCGACTCCTCGACGTCGCCGACCGAATCTCCGGCTGCCCGTTCTGGGACAACACTTTCTTGCACCTCTTCGACCGCCTCGCCAAGCACGCTCCGTCGGGCACTGTCGACTGGCCCCTGCTGGCCCCGAGGCTGTTCCAGCGCTGCCTTGCCAGCTTTGGGGTGCCCGTCGCCGGCGTGACTGCCTCATCGTCGCTCGCCACTTCGAGGCCTCCCCCGGCCAAAGCCTGGGCGCTGTTCTCGGGGGAAGGAGCGATGGCGGGGCCCTCCTGCGCCGCCAAGCTCTCGGTCATGCTGCTGGGGGTGCCTCCTGCTGCCGCGGGAAGAGGAAAAAGCGAAAAAGAAGAAGACGAAGAAAAGCAAGAAGAAAAAGCTAGTTTTTCCGTTACTAGTAGCGCCCCTGCCGAGCCCGAACAGGAAGGGGGGACTAGCCTTTTCTTGAGGATGCTGGTCGCCCTCGAGTCCTTCGCGCACCCTTCGAACACGGGACCCTGGTCCGGGGCCCTCTCGGAGCTGTGCTCGGGTGCCACGTGGCACCTGGGGAAGAGGCTGGTGGCCGAGGAGAAGGCCGCGAGGAGCCGGGGGAGGAGGGAGAAGGAACAGGAGAAGGAGAAGGAAGGAGGAAAAGAAAAGGGAAAATCTTCTTCTCCTTCTTTTCACCACTACCATTCCTTCCGCGCCCCTCTGGACAGGGAGGTCGACGCCGCGCTGGCCGCCCGCGCCCTGAACCGCCTCTGCGGCCGAGCCATGTTCTCGAAAGACGAGAACCTGGCGAGCGCGGCCCGCAGGGGCCTGGCGCAGCTCTCGGGGCTTTTTCCGGCGCTCGCGCTGCCGCTCGTTGCTCGCAGGTTTGTCTCCGCGCTCGGCGCCGTCGCGGCCCCGCACCAGCTGTCGGCCGCCATCGACGCCCTGGCTCTCGTTGTCAGGCCGATGCTGGTGCACGGCCTGCCCGTGGACGAGGAGGGCGTCCTGGCCCTCGACGACGATTTTGACGACGACGACGACGAAAGTGAAGAGGATGAAGATGAGAACGAGAACGGCGGCGGAAACGGAGGAGGGAAAACTTCTTCCTCTTCTCCTTCTCCCCTCCTTCGCGCCCCGCGCCTCCCGGCTCTCAGCCCCGACGCCGGCGCCGCGTTCGTCAAAGAGGCCGTCACCACTTTGCTCACCGAGGGTGCGATAGACGCCAACGATTCCCGAAAGACGCTGGCGGCGCTGCGCGTCTTCGCCGCGGCTCTGAGCTCGGCGCCCGAGGCGGAGCCGGCGCTGGGCTGCGACGGAGAAGACAACAACGATTCTTCCTTTTCTTCTTCTCTTTCTTCAGGGCAGGACGACCTCAACCTCGCGATCCTGCCCCCGGCCTTCCTCGACGAGTTCCTGGAGAGGCTCCTCGGCTTACTGGTGGCCCTCGACTCCACGGCCGGAGGCGCCGGGGGAGGGGAGAAGTCGGGCGCGGGCGGTGGCGGCGGCGGCGGGGGCAGCGGCGGAGGCGGAAACACAGGTTACGCCTCCGCTTCCTCCTCTTCTTCCGACGGCGGCGGCGCTTCTTTCCTGCTGTCGTCTTCTTCCGTCCTCCGCCCCGCCATCGAGCTCGCCTTCGCCCGCTCGACGCGCGCGGCCAGGGCCCGAGCCGTGAAGTCTCTGGCGAGGTTTGCCCGAGATCGCACGATGCCCTGCGTCGCGCAGGAGACGGCTCTGCTGATCAACGCCGCGGCCTGGGCCGAACCCAAGCTCGCGGCCGAAGTTTTACTGCCTTCGCTGCTGGATTCCGTCGAGAGGCACCTGCCCTCTTCGCCTACGACGCCGCTGTCCAAGTCGGCGGAGTCCAGCCTGTGCTGGCAGCTGGCGCTCGTCGCGGCGTGCTGCTACCGCTGCGGCTCCGCGGCTGCCGCGTCCTCCTCGCGCAGCTCTCGCAGCGTCGGCGGCAGCGGCAGCGGCAGCAACGCAGGGAGGCTCCGCGCCGCGCTGCTGGCCGCGGGCTCGGCGCCCTCTCGCCCGGCCGTCGAGGCCGCCTCGAGGGCGATCGCGAGCTGCCTGGCGGGCCTGCTGAGTTGTTACCCCCTGGGGTCGCAGATGATGCCGCTGGCGGCTTTCTCTTCGACGGCGGCGGCGGAGAAGGCGAAGGAGAAGAAGACGACGACGGTGGCAGCAGCGGCGACGAAAGCGAACGAAGAAGGAAATGGAGAGGAGTCCCGCTCCTTCACTCCCGACGCTTTCATCGACCTTCTCTCCTCTTCTTCTTCCTGCTGCCCGCCGCCGCTGTGGCACGCCCCGCCCTCGGACGCCGAGCTGGAGCTCGCCGCGGCCCTCGTCGACGACCACCTCCTCGGCGCCGCCGCCGACCTCGGGGCTGCCCTATCCTCTTCCGCTTCTTCTTCTCCTTCCGCCTCGTCTTCCCTGTGGCGCGACGCCGCGAGGGCCGCGCTGCTGCGCGCCGAGGGGGCGCTGGGGGGCGGGAGGAGCTGCCTCGAGGAGTTTACCCCTCCCGCCTCGAGGAAGAAGGAGAAGGAAAAAGAAGAAGGCTCTTCTTCCTCTGCTCTCTTCGTCCCCTTCCCGGCGGCCTCCCTCGAGCGCAGGCTCGTCCCCGGGTCCGCCGTGGCCAGGGAGCGCCTCGCCGCCGCCGTCACCGCGGCGCTGCGGGCAAGCTCCCCGAGGAAGCAGCAGCAGGGCGCTTCGAGTTCAAGTTCTTCGAGCTCTTCTTCTCTCTCCCTGGACGCGGAGACGGCGACACTCCTAGCCCGGGTCGCCGCGGGCCTCGTCGGCCGCGGCTCCTCGGAGGACGCCGAGGCGCGGGCGGCGCTGCACGCGTGGGACGCGGACAGGAAGCTGGTGCAGGAGGGCGCCGCGGCGAGGCTCTTCGACGGCGAGGGAGAGAAGGAGGACGGAGGAGAGGAGATGAGCGAAGACGAAGACGACGGCGGCGGCGGAAACGACGACGACTTTGACGACGCCGGCGAAGGAGGCTCTTCCTCTTCCGCTGCCCTCCGCGCCCGGTACCCGCGCCACGTCGCCGTCGAGCGCGCCTCGTGCGACATCTCGCGCCGCGCCTCGCTGCTGGCGTGGAGGGAGGTGTGGGGCCCCCCGACGCTTTCGACGACGACGATGACGACGACGAAAGAAGAAGATAAAGGAGAAGGCGGAGAATGCAACCAATACAACCGCCGCCGCCTCCACCTCCACCGCCGCCACCACCTCTCGCCACTGCTCTCCGACCTCCCCTCGGCCTTCCCGCGCCTCGTCTCGGCCCTGCTCCCTCACGCCCTGGGGCCCTACTCGGGAGTGCGAGGCACCTGCGTCGCTGCCGTCGAGGCGGCGCTGAAGAGGTGCCCCTGCATGTCGCCCGGGGTCTTGGCCTGCGCCGCCGCGGCGCTCGCCCGGCTGCCTCCGGCGAAGCCGCCGACGGCGACGAAGGGCGCTTCTTCGATGGAGGTCGACAACAACGGCGGCACTTCTTCTCCTTCGGGCGAAGGAGCCGACGATCCCCGCGCGGAGCTCGTCGACGCGCTCTTGGGCATCGGCGGCGGCAAGGAGGGAGGGGGCTCGGCGGCGCTGCCGGAGCTCGCCGACGGCGACGAGAGGGCGGCGGTGCCGCTGGCGCTGCTGCGCGAAGTCCTCTCGGCGCTCTCTTCGAGCTCTTCCCCTTCTTCTTCCGAGTCGGCAGCAGCAGCAGCAGCAGCAGCAGCAGCGGCGGCGACGGCGACGGCGACGGCGTCTGACTCGTCTAACCTCGAGGACTCGGAGGTCTCCGGCGCCAACGGCCTCCTCCGCACGCAGGCGCTCTGGCGCCACGCCTCCCGTTATCCCGCCGCCATGGCCCTGACGACCGCGGCCCTCGCAGCGGGTGCGGGGGGCAGGGCGCGGTCGGCGAGGGCGGCCGAGGCCGCGGCGGACGCGTTCGGGGTGCACTGCCTGCGCTTCGCCCGCCCGCCGCTACTTGCCGCCGCCGTCGCCAGCAGAGCTCGAGCTTCGAGCTCTTCTCTTTCTTCCTCCGTTCCTTCTCTCCCGGCCTCCATCGCCGCCCTCGAGAACGCGCTCCTCTCGGTCCTGGCCCCGGAGCAGGAGGAGAAGAAAGAGAAAGAAAACATCAACAGGCGAAGGCTCGAGCTCGTCGCCGCCGCCTCTGCCTTGACCTTGCTCCCCCCTTCCCGCCCCGAGACGGCCAGGGCCGCGGCCCGCGACGCCGCCGCGGCGCTCGCGTCGCGCTTCTCGGCGCGCCGGTCGCTGGCCGCGGCCGCGCTGGGGCTGCTGCTCTCCCCTCCGAGCTCGGAGGCAGGAGGAGGAGGGGACGGCGCTTGGCTCTCGGTCGAGGTCGCCGAGGCCGCGGCAGAGGGCGCCGCAACCGCCATCTCCTCCTTCTCCGACTCCTCCTCCGATTCTCCTTCTCCTTCTTCTCCAGCTCCTTCTTCTTCCTCCTCTTCCTCCTACGGCTCCGCGCTGCTCTCGGCCCTGGCCGAGGCCAAGCCCCACGCGTCGGGCGACGACGACGACGGAGGCAGCAACGGGGGAGGCCGCAGAGGCGCGCTGCTCTCCGTGCTTTTGGGCGGCGGCGGCAGAGGAGCAGGAGCGGGAGGCGTCAGCGCCGCGGAGGAGCGCACCGCGGAGCTCCTGGCCTGGTCCCTGGAGCGCAGGCACAGCCCTCCCGCGCTGGCGTCGAGGGCAGGGGAGAAGGCCCCCGCGGGCGTGTCGGAGTCGTGGTTCTCGGGCGGGGCCGCGGCCGCCGTCGCTCGCCTTGCCGGCTTTGGAGCTCCGACGAGTTCGACGAAAAAATCTTCCTCTTCTGGATCTCACCTCAAGTGCCGCGCCGCGCTCCTCTCTTCCCTCCTCGAGCCCCTGCTGGCCGCCACGGCGACCCCGAAGGCGCAGAACGGGGACAAGCCGCGGGCCGGCGCGGCCGCGGACGTGTTTGCCGGGGTTCTCGCCGCCGTCGGGAGCGGAAGCGGAAACGGGAACGAGAACGGAAACGAGAACGACGCCGACGAAGAAAAGCTCGCCGCCGCTCCCTTCCTCGCCGGCTTCTCCGCGGCGCTCGCCGCCGCGCCGCTCGAGATCTGCGCCACGGCGTGGTCCTCCGCGCTGCGGTTCGCGCTGGCGGCCAGGGCCTCGGTGGGGGACCGGGCCGGGGTCGGGGCGCTGCTAGCGGCGTCGGTCGCCGAAGAAGGGGGCTCGAGCGCGTCGCCCGCGCTCGCCGCAGGCTTCGCCGTCTCCGTTTCTTCCTCTTCTTCCTCTCCTTCCTCTCTCGACGCCTCGAACGCATCCAACACCGCCACCTCCGCGGCCCGCGTCCGCTACTTCTCCTACGTCCACGCCGCGGCCTCGGAGCTCTCGACGTGGCCGGGACTGTTCGAGGAGAACGAGGGCGTTCTGAGGAAAGCGTTGGCGCGAGCGGCCGCCGCAGCCGCGCTCCCGGGCGAGCCCGCGACTCGCGCGGCCGCCGCAGCGGCGTTTGTGGAGATTGCCGGCCCCGCTCTGAGGATGGAAAAGAGCAGCTCTTCTTCCGCGCTGTTTTCGGAGGCTTCCGCTGCTCTGGAGGCCGCGATCGCTGCCGGGGAGGCGGCGTCCAAGGCCCTGAACGCGAGGCGAGGGAGGGGCGACGAGAAGGAGAAAGAGGAAGAGGAGAAGGAAAAGAGCGACGACGACGGCAGAGAGGAGGAAGAAGAAATGACCGAAGCAGCAGCGCCGCCTCTTCCTCCACCTTCTTCCTCCTCCTCCTCCTCCTCCTCCTTCCTCGCCTCCGCAGCCTCCCTCGACGCGTGCGCCCAGCTCGTCCTCGCCGCCCTGGCCTCCCCGCGAGGCGCCACGCACGCGCGCGCCCTCGCCGCCTTCTGCGCGGAAAGCTGCGCGCGCGCGCTGCTGCCGTCGGTGGGGCTTTCCGAGGCAGGGACCGAGTCGGTGGCGCGCGCGTGCTCGGCCGCCTGCCACCGGTGCAGGGGCCTGGCGATGCGGGGCGCGGTGGGGGAGGCGGCGCGGGTCGCGACGGGGCTGGCGGCGCTGGCCGTGAAGGAGAACGGGAAAGAGAGCAGCGGCGACGGAGGAGGAGAAGGAGAAGGAAACGGCTCTTCTTCTTCTCTTTCTTCTTCCGCGCCGACCCGCGGGGCAGCGCTCGTCTCCGGAGCCGCCCTCTGGTTCCTGCACCTGTTCCTGCTGCCGAGCTCCGCTTCTGCCTCGTTGAAGGAGAACGAAAACGAAAAAGCTTTCTCTTCCTCCTCCTTCCCGGCGACGGCGCTCGCGGCCGCGGCAGAACAGGCGCTCGCCGACGAGAGGAGCGAGGTGGCTCAGACCGCCGCGGCCGCTCTGTCGGGGTACGCCCGCGTCTTGCCCCCCCGCGCCGCTGCTTCCTTGCGGAGGAGGCTGGTGGAGGCTGCGGAGCGCACGGCGCCGCCGAGGAAGAGCAGCAAGCAAGGTCTCCGTGCGAGGAAGAAGCCGAAGAAGGAGGAAGGAGACGAAGGAGAAGAAGAGCCGAAACAGGAGAAAGACAACAAAGCTGCTCCTCTCGTCTTGCTCCGCCGAGAGCGCCTCGCGGCCCTGCTCGGCCTCCACGCCCTGGTCGGCGCCTCCCCTTACGACGTTCCCCCTTGGCTGCCACGCGCCCTGCTCGCTGCCGTCTCCGCAGCTGCCGAGCCGGAACCCGCCGGCGCCGCGGCGAGGAAGGCGCTTTCGGAGTTCCGGAGGACCCATGACGTCGCCAACGATCCCGAAATGCTCCTCAAATCTTCTCCGATGGACGAAGACAATAGCAAGAAGAAAAAGCGCGGAAAGGGACTGACGGCAGAGGAGTGGGAGGCGGTGAAGGAGGCCGGGGGGCTCGGCGGGGGGAGCTACTTTGTTTGAGAGAGAGAAAGTTTTGGTTTCGATTTTCGATCTTTTGCTTGTTTTTCTTATTATCCTTTGTCCTATCTCCGCATCTCTTTTCTTCCTTTCTTTTCTTCTTCTAGTTTTTTGGTGGTACACAGTGTTACAAAATAGAGCGCAGAGAGAGAGTTTCAAAATGAAAAAAGGGTAATGACAAAACGACTAGTTTTTTCTTAGTAAAATTTCCTTAGAATGAGACCATCGCCGAGCTCCGCGCGCTGGCCGCGCTGGCCACGACCGCGCTCGCGCACCTCGCCGCCGTCACCCTGAGGCTGCCGCTCCCCTCTCTCGGCAGGGAGACCAGCAGCGGGGCCGAGGCCAGGGCGAGGACGTAGGCGGAGACGCCCAGGACGGCGCCGGCGCCGACTGTTCAGTTTTTTTTTTGAAAAGAGAGAGAGGGTCGAGGGTCGGGGTGGAGTTTTTTCTTCTTCTTCTTCTGGGCTCTAGGACTCGAAGGGGGCGCAATGACGCCTTTTGGCCATCGAGTGAATTCGCATCATCCCTTCTTCCTCTCTCTCTCCGCTCTCGTCTTACCCGATACCGCCACCCGGGCGGCCTCGGCGATGTCGTTTCCCTGCAAGTAGTACGCGGCAGCTGCGATCGAGCTCGAGGAGCTCGAGGCGAGAGCGGCGGAGGCGATGCGGAGGAGCGACGACGACAAGGGGTCTGTCGAATCAAGGCCGCCGCCGACGACGCTCAACGACGATGACGAAGATGATGATGCCGCTGCCGCCGCGGCCACTGCCGCCCCGCCGCACGCAATCACCGCCGCCATCGCGACGGCCGCTGATGTTGTTGACGCCATCGAATCAAGAATTAGAAAAAAGAGAATGAAATGGTAATGAAATAAAAAAACGAAAAAGGAAAGAATAGAATGAAATAAGGAGAGACTAGTTTTTTTTCTTCTTCTTGGACGAAGAGAAGACAAGTGATGGGTGCAAAAAAATCACGTTTTTTTTTCAAATTCTTTCTGTTTCACCGCTCGTCAAACAACACCGCCTCCCCCCTCCGCTTCCGCCTCTCCTGCCTCTGCAGCACCGCCTCGATCTGGCCCAGCCTCCTCCTCTTGACTTTCCCTTCTCTCTCCGTCATCTCCCAGGGAAAGGCCTCGCAGTTTTTCGGAGGGACCGACTTCCCCCCGGAGCCCGGAGCGCTCCTCTCCTCCGTCGTCGCTGCGTTGTCGTTGCTGCTCCCGCGGGCCCTCTCCGCGGCCTTTCTCCAAAACATCTTCTTCACCGCGGCCAGGGCCGGCGTGACGAAAGAAGAGGAGGAAGAATTGTAAGTGAGGTCTCTCTCGGCGAGAGCGTGAGAGCTCAACGAAGAAGAAGACGAAGAAGAAGAAGAAGAAGAGGCAGCTTTGGCCGCGGAAGAAAGAGCGACCAGCTCTGCCAGCCGCGCTGTCGCCCCGGCAAAGTCGACCCTCGGAGCGTCGAGCGAGCCGCGGACGTCGACGCAGAGCATCGCGTCCTCCGGGACGTGGGAGAGCCTGCCTGCTGAAGGAAGGGGGAGGGGGAGAGGAAGAGAAGGGGTTGAAGAAGAGGTCGACGACGGCGACGACGACGACGAAGAAGAAGAAACTCCTCCGCTTCCGCTTCCTCCACTCCCGCCAACTGCCCTCCGCAGCGTCTCTGCCGGGATCCCGAGCGTGAGAGCGATCCTCCTCCCTTCGGCGTCGACGGTTCCCCAGGTCGCGAAGCGGGCCGAGCGCGCGGCGTCGGGAACGATGAGAGCAGCAACGGAAGAAGAACGAGAAGAAGAGGTCTCGTTTTCGTTTCTATTCCTCGTCTTTTTCTCCGGGGGTCCCACCAAGACATCGATCCTCCGAACCCCGACGGTGACCCCTCCCCTTTTGGAAATCTTCAGGTCTATCTCGGCGGGGGAGGTCCAGGCGACGAGCGAAGGGGAAGAGGAGAGGGCGGCGGCGAGAGGCGAAGAAGAGCCGCTTCCTCCGCCACCAAAGGGGAATAGGCGCCGCCTCTGGCCGCCGCCGTCTTCGTTGTTGTTGCTCTCTCCTCCGCCCCCGCTCCCGCCCCCGCCTCCGCTCACCGCAGAGACGACAGACGCCGCCGCCGCTGCCCTGTCGAGCCACCCCAGCGCCTTCGAGGCGACTGTCGTACCGTTCTTGTTCTTCTTCAGCTCCACCAAGAGAGGTTCGACCCTCAACGTGCCGCGGGAGAGGCGAGGGAAGAGGACCGAGTTTCTGGGTGACAGCGTCGCCGCCAGCGCCGGCAGCGTTGGGTCGTTTCCTCCTGCCCCTCCGTTTCCTCCCCCGCCCACGGCGACTGCGTCCGCCAGCAGCGGGCTCAGGCGGGAGAGGCAGTGCTTGACTAAGGGAGGCGTCAGCGCCGCCCTGGCTGCCGCGGGCTTGCGGAGGACGAAGACGGGGGTCGTCGCCGCCGTCGCCGTCACCTCCGTCGCTGCTCCTTGCTTCCTCTTCTTCTTCTCCTGCTTCCCTCCTCCTCTCCTCTTCCCTCCTCCGGAGCTCGGGAGCAGCAGCCACCCGTCCGCGGCGACCGCGGCCTTCTCGGAGCGCACCTCGAAGGCCGCCGGCACCGCTGCGCGGCCGCCTCGAGAGGAGTAGGAGGAGGAGAGGAGGAGAGCTCTCTCCGCTTCCGTTGTCGCTTCTCCTCCGTTTCCTTCGCTCCCTCTCCTCCTCCTCCCTCGCCCGCCGCCGGAGTTATTCCGCCAGCGGCTGGCCCAGGAGGCGTCATAGGGAAGAGAGAGCGGCGAGGAAGGGGAGACTCCCGAGAGAATCCCGTCGTTTTCGTTTTCGTCGTCGCCGTCGCCGTTTTCTTCTCCTCCGCTTTCTCCTTCGTCTCCGTTCCTTCCGCTTCCGCTGCTGCTCCTCCCGCCGCTCTCCTTCCCGCGGTAGGTGAGCATCTCCGCGCCCTCGGACAGCAGCGCCTCCTCCCCCAGGAGCGCGACGGCGTGGACCGACTCCCCCAGAGCTTCCCGGAGGTCCAGAGGCACCCGGGCCCTCCCCTCGGCGACGACGAGAGAGAAAGAAGCGCTGCTGCTGCCGTTGCCGTTGCTGCTGCTGCTTTTCCTCCTTCCTCCGCTTCTTCCGAGGCTGCCGCGCGCCTCGGCAGAGAAGCGCAGGCCCGCAGCGGGGCCCAAATCGGGCATCTGCTGCTTCTCTGCTTCTGCTGCTGCCGCCTCCCATGGCTCGAACGAAAGGTCGCTTTCGTCTTCTTCGTCTGAGTCTTCGCCGTCGTCGTCTCCGCCTTTCAGCGCCCGCGCGAGCCGTGAGGTCCTCCCGTCTTTGGTCGGGAAAAGGTCGACGAAGGGGCGCGTCACGACGACCTCGAAGCTTCTTTTCGTAAAAGCGATCGAGGCCAGGGAGCGGGAGGCACTAAGGGCATCTGCGGCTGCGACTACGGAGCCCGAGGTCTCGGTTTCCGGGAGGAGAGGAGGCGAAGAAGTCGAGGTCGAGGTCGAGGTCGAAAACGACGACGACGACGACGAAACAACCTCTCCCGTGTTCCTCTTCCTCTCCGATCCGCCCTCTTTCGCCGGCTCCTGCCCCCTGTCGATCAGCTTCAGCCCCTTGACGACGGGGGCTTTCCTCCACGCCAGCGACAGGGATTCCACCTCGATCTCCGAGGAGGCCGAGAGGAAGAGGCGCTTGACGAGTTTCAGCAAGAGACGGGTCCCCAGTTTGGACGAGAGGGCCGCCGGCGCAGCCGCGACGGCCGCCGCGGCGAAGCCCACGAGGACGAGGGCGGCTCGGAGCCAAGTGGAAGAGGAAGAGGAAGAGGAAGAGCGGCCGCCGTTGTCTCCTCCTCCTCCGTCGCTTCCTGGAGGCAAGGCTGCCGTCGGAGGGAGGCGCGGGGGGCCTCTAGGAGGAGGAGGTGGCGACAAAGACAAAGACAAGGACGACGACGACGATGATGGAAACGTTTGCCGTCGTCGCGGGAGTGGAGGGAGCCCTCTTGTCTTGTTTCCGCTGCTCCAGCGCACGCACACGGACCCTGCGAGCTGTCGAGGCCGCGCGGAAGCGCCCCTCAGGTCCATCGCTCGACGCTAAAAAGAGAGAAGAAGAAGAAGAGCTAGACAGCGATGGCAGTTTCGAAAAAAGTGAAAAAAACTGAAAAAAATCACTTTTCAATTTTTGAAGAAGAAGACGTTCAAAAACCTCTCTCGCGCCCTTCTTGAAGGGGGAGAGAGCCAGAGCTTTGCGCTTGCTTTTCTACTCAAGAGCCGCTGCTCGTGTGCTGCAAGCAATGCGCGTCACGGCCAGCGCCCGACCAGGCGCCTCCGCGGCGCTTGCTCGCAATCCTATTTCGATCTCCTCCTCTTCGACTCGTCTTCTGTCGCCCTCTCCCCTCGCTCCAGCTTCCCGACCCCGATGCTCAGGGCGACCACAGAACAGCCGCTTGGTGCCTAGGAGCGCTAGCTGCGCTCCCGTGGACGAGAGCGACGAGCCCGAGGTGGCGTTCGATGAGGCATCGACGACGATGACGACGACGACGACAACGAATTCTCCGACCGCCGTGGCCATTGCTTCTTCTTCCCCTTCTTCGCTTTCTCCTTTAACCTCCGCTGCTACTCCCTCTCCTCCTCCTCCTCCCCCGCTCTCCCCGACCTACCCGCACCTGGGACCCGCGGCGCTCGCGGCCCTGGAGGCCCTCGAGTGGAAGACGCTGTGCTCGCACGTTGCCCGCTTCGCCTCGACCTCCGCCGGCCGCGCCTCGTGCCGCTCTGGCTTGGAGCTCGGGGAAACACGGGAGCGTTCTTTACAGCTGGGTTCTTTGACCGCCGCCGCTCTCTTCATGGAAGGTGAATTAGGTCGAGAGCTCGACTTCGGGGGAACGTCGACGACGCGAGCGAAAAGCGCCGCAGCGAGGGCCGAGCGCGGAGGCTTACTCTCGGGCTCTGAGCTCGTCGCCGTCGCCTCGCTCGCGGCGGGTGCCGTGAGGCTTTCTGCGAGCGTTTTGGCCGCCGCCAGCGCCGCCGGGGAGAGCGACGACGCCGCTTCTGCAGCGGAAGGGTTTGGTGCTTCCGGGATGCCTCGCAAGTGGAAGAAGCCGCCTCGAGAGGGAGAGAGGAGAGAGAAGAAAGGAGGAGGAGCGGAAGCGACAACAACAACAACAACAACAACAACAACAACAACAACAACAACAACAACAACAACAACAACCGGAGCGGCGACGCTCAAGCCGCTGTCGGAGTCCGCAGCCTCCTTGAATCGCCCCCCGCTCCGCGACCTGGCCGCCAAGCTCTTCTCGTGCCTGGACGACGACGGCTTCGTGCGGGACTCGGCCTCGGAGGGGCTCAGGGCGGCCCGGACGAAGCTGCGGACGGCCGAGGCCAGGGCGCGCGCCGCGGTGAAAGGCCGAGGCGGCGGCGCCAGCGGCAACGAGACCGGCGGCGGGAGCGGCTCTGGCAGCGCCGCTGAGCGCGGGGGACGCTTCTGCGTCGCCTTACCGGACGGCGCCCCTCCCCCTCGAGGCGCCGTCTTGCTGGGTGGCGGCGGCGGCCTCCGCTACTGGGAACCCCCCGGGCTCGTCTCCTTGAACAACGCGCTCTCGGCGGCGAGGGCCGAGGCCGCCGCGGCCGAGGCCGCGGCGCGCTGGTCGCTGTCGGCGCTCGTCGCCGAGAAATTCGCGGATCTCGAACAGGCCTTCGACTTCGTCCTGCCGTGCGATCTCGCGGCGGCGCGGGCCCGGTACGGCGTGTGGGTCGACGGCGTGCTGGCCAGCTGCCACGAGCTCGGGGAGAGGGACGGGGGCGCGAAGAGAGGGGGCAGGGCGCGAGGAGGAGGGAGAGGTGGAAGTGGTGGAGGTGGAGGGAGCGAAACCTCTTCTTCTTCTTGGACGCAGCCTCCGCCGCCTTCTCCCTTCTCCGTCGAGCTCCGGGACCTCAGGCAGCCCCTGCTGCTCGGAGCGCACCTGCTGGCCCGGGACGCGGAGGCCGCCGCGGCCAAGAGGCGGAGGGCAGGAGGAGGAGCTGGAAGCGGAGGCGGAGGAACAGGAGGAGGAGGGGGGGCTTCGGCCGCGGCGGCCGCCAACAGAGCCTCGACGGCAACAGCCGCCGCCTCGGCGCTCGCCGCCGCCGGCGTCACCGCGCTCCCCTCTAATTTCTCAAGTTCTTCTTCCTCCTCCTCTTCCCAGCCGCCTGAAAAAAGGCGGATACCGCCCCCTCCGGTGCCTATCGACGTGTTGGTCCCCTCGAGAGCCCGCGTCGTCGTCGTCACGGGGCCCAACACGGGAGGGAAGACGGCGGCGCTGAAGGCCATCGGACTCGCCGCGTGCTGCTGCGCCGCCGGGGTGCCCATCCCCGCCTCCCCGACGGCGGCGAACAACTCGTTCGGCTCGGTAGCGAGGGTGCCGTGGTTCTCGAGGGTGTTTGCTGACGTCGGGGACGCGCAGTCCCTCGGTGGGGGGCTGTCGACGTTTTCTGGGCACCTAGCCCGGGTCTCGGCCGCGCGCAAGGAAGCCGCCAAGGCGCAGGTCGAGGCGATTCTCAATTCGAGTGCTTCTAAAACCTCCTCCTCCATCTACAGCAGCAACGGAGACGACGCGCTTTTCCTAATTGATGAATTAGGCACGGGGACGGACCCGCAGGAGGGCGCGGCGCTGGGAGCGGCCTTGCTGCGCGCGCTCGCCGGCGACGACCTGTTGAAGACATCGAAGAAAAAGGTTGAGAGTTCTTCAAGCAACTCCACGGGAAGGAGGAGCAACGCCGGCGTGGGGCTCACCCTAGCGACCACGCACCACTCTTCCTTAGCTGCCCTGAAGGCCCAAGACGCCGCGGAGCTGATCCTGAAGCTGGAGCAGCAGAAGGAGAAGCAAGAACAGCAAGGAGGAGGAGGAGGAGGAGGAGGAGGAGGAGGAGGAGGAGGAGGAGCGGGAGGGAAGAAGAGCGAGGACGGAGAAGTAATGGTCGTCGGGAGCAGGTTTGAGAACGCTGCCGCCGACTTCGACGTCACCTCGCTGGCACCCACCCGAAAGCTCCTCTGGGGCGTGCCCGGCAAGTCGGCGGCCCTGGACGTCGCCGCCTCTTTGGGTTTGGACGCCGAGGTGATCGAGGCGGCCCGGAGGAAGCTGGCGGAGAACACGGGGCTGGCCGCGTTGGTCGAGGCCGGCGTCGTCGGCGGGAGCGCCTCTGCCTCATCGGGGCAGCAGCCTACTTCCTTGGACGCCGCCGCAGCAGACATAGAGACCACCAGGGCCGCCGCCGCCCGGGACAGGAGGCTGGCCGCGGAAGCCAGAGCGCAAGCGGCCGCGGCAAAGGCGCAAGCGGCGGAGCTGTCTGCCAGAGCCGAAGAGGCGTCGGCCGCCGCGGCGCTGGAGGCCGCCGCCGCCGTCGCCGGCGCCGTCCGCAGGGGCGAGCAGCTCCTGAAGGAGAGGGCGCGAGCCAGAGCTTCCGTGGAGCGCACCGAGGCCCGCGAGCGGGAGCAGCAGCGGGCAGCGGCCGAGGCGGTGGCAGCGGCCGAGGCGGCGGAGGCAGAAGCCGCTGCCTTACTGGCGGCACAAGGGCCGTGGAAGCCCCAGCTCGGAGAATCTGTTTTTATTCCTCGCCTGCGCTCTTCGGGGACCATCTCTTCCTTGCACGACGGAGGGAGGCAGCTCGGGGTCAGGCTGGGCGGCGGGGCCATGGCGATGACGACGAGGGTGGCTGTCGAAGAGGTCGAGCGCGTTGTGGAGGAGAGCGCGGCCGAGAAGGAGAGGAGGAAGAAGAGCGCGAAAAAAGGAGTGCCTTGGAAGAGGCTCTGAGATTGGAATTTCTTCTTCTTCTTCTACTCTCTCCAAAAATGAATCAGGGGGTTGAAAAAAAGACAAAGCGGGCGGGTGCGGGGAAAAAGTAACAATGTGAATTGAAAATTTGGAAACACTGCAAACAAAAACAAAAAAACAAAAAAAAACACTCGACTTTTTTCTTTCGTCGTTCTTTCTCTTTCTCTCTTTTTAACTTCCTCTTTTACCCTCTTTCTTTCCCTTTTTTCACCTCACGGGGACAATGTCGTCGATCTTCAGGATCATGCGCACGCACTCGGACGCCAGCCCGATGGCCGAGCGGGACACCAGCAGCGGCTGCACGACCCCGCGCTCCTTCATGTCGGCGACGCCGCCGGCCCTCACATCGATGCCCGCGTTCCTGTCGCCAGACTCCGAGCTCCCCTTGCCGTTCTTCTCCTCGGCGCTGGCCGCCGCGGCATGCCTGGCCCGCAGCTCGGTCACCACGTCGATGGGGCACAGGCCCGCGTTCTCGGCGAGGGTATAGGGAACGGACTCCAACGCGTCGGCAAAGGCCCTGCCGCAGGCCGCCTCGGAGCCGGCGGCCCTCGACGCGCTCCAGCGGGCCAGCGCCGCCGCCGCGGCTGCTTCGGGGGCACCCCCGCCGGGGACCAGCGCCCTCCGCAGCACCAGGCACCGGACCACGCACAGAGCGTCGTGTAAAGATCGCGCCGCCTCGTCGAGCACCAAAGCATTCGAACCCCGGAGCAGAGCGCAGGCGGTCCTCCCAGGGTTGGCGACCCCCAAGACCCTGACCACGCGGCCTCCTCCGCCTCCCGGTAAGGCCACGTCCTCCACCAGTCGCGCGGAGCCCAGCTTGTCCTCCCTGAGGTGGTCGACGTGCGCGACGGGCCTGAGGCCCAGGGACTTCGAGATGATCTCGATGTCATCGCGCTCGACGTCGCGGACGACGAGGATCTTGGCTTTGGCCAAATAGTGCAGCGCGAGGTCGGTGGTGGCGTCGCGGAGGATCGACTTCTGGACCAGGAGGACGTTGACCCCCGCGGCGCGGATCTTCTTGACGAGACTGTTGATTTTTTTTGTATCCAAGGAAATGGAGGGGTGAGAATTGGAGGAAAGTTTTTCTTTCCATTCGATGCGCGATGAAAAAAACCCGAATTCGAAATAGAAAAACTCCCTCTCCTCCTCTCTTCTCACCCCAACACGTGGTTCCTCTCGTCGCGAAGCACCCTGTCCATCGCCGCGTAGTCGCTGACCACCACCGAGTTGTCCAGGTCCGTTTTCGGGGGGGACAGACAGAACTGGATCAGCGCGATCTTGGCGTTCTCGACCCTCGTCGGCCCCCCAGCCCCGCGCGCCGAGCGCTGGTCGAAGACCAGGCCGTCGACGAGCTCGGAGTCGTCGACGGTGCCACCGAGCTTGGCGACGACGCGGACGTCGCGGAGGTCGACGGCACCGTCGACGACTCCGAGCTCGTCGACGGCCTGGTCTTCGACCAGCGCTCGGCGCGCGGGGCTGGGGGGCCGACGAGGG
>Ga0114918_10001861_pt1 | contig 18962 bp, 15 predicted proteins | sample LantaG_FD_87015 | JGI IMG/M metagenome (GOLD analysis project Ga0114918, IMG submission 87015) | Deep subsurface microbial communities from Baltic Sea to uncover new lineages of life (NeLLi) - Landsort_02402 metaG | ecosystem: Environmental > Aquatic > Marine > Oceanic > Sediment | place... | reverse complement strand
GCTGATGCTTTAGCTGCTTCTGAAGGTAAGATAAAAGATGAGTTTTCATCAGCGACCGGTTTAGAGGATTTCTATTCTGGGATTAACTATATCCCATCAAATATGCGCGTAAATGTCCACCAAGGAGAAGCTATCATCCCAGCAGACAGGAACGCTATGGGGTCGCGTGGTGGTGCCCAGCAAGCCTACGCCGGTGGTAATGGCGGCAATGGATCAATGAACCAGTCAGGGCCTATAGAGATTGCTGTCATGGCCGAAGGTCGTTTACTGGATGCAGTACAGATAACAGCAATGAAGCGTGGTAATGCGCCCGGTATTACAAAACAGTTAACACGGGCATCTGGTGTTACTGTAGGGTTAGACCGTGGTCGTTTTAATTATTGGACTAAGAAGTCTTAGGGGCGAAGTATGTCAGGTGGACCAAATAGTTATATCATTTTTCCAGACCCTAATCTTACCGGCAGTAGAAATATTGATTCTATTCAGCCAGTACCAGCAGGAGAATACGTTGGACCCGCGATTTCAGAAAATGATAATCGTGGGAGCCTTGTATCAACCATGCAGGGAAAATATATTGATCCAGATTATATAGTTTTAACAGATGAAGATAAAAAGTTTGATTTTAGAATACAAACAGCTGGCGGCAATGGTGGCGGCACTTGGGCACATAGGCCCAATAAAACGAGAACTATAACTTCGATACAATCAAATGAAGTAGGTGCAGGAGAAAGTGTTGGAGATTTACTTATAGTTAATGGTGTTTCTACGCCATTGTCACAATATAAAGATATATACACTCCTCCAAATTTATTTCCAGCAACATCAGCTTTAGCTAAAGCTATAGCAATTAATGAGAACACAGAAACTCATGGGGTAACGGCAACTGGGATCGGAGTAGTCATAATATTTGATTCTCCTATTCTTGGAGGCACGATCAATCCTTTTGAACTAACTGTTAATGGTAATGATTTAGGGGGTGGTGCTACAATTGTGTATCTTGCAAATGATAGCAGTGGAACACTATTGGGCAACATTAACGCTAATACTTTTTTTCATGGAATGACAGCGAGTTTGGTTACATCGGGAGGAAACAGTATTCTTAAATTAACTGGAACTGAAGTTAATTTTGTTACTGGTTCAAATTTAAATTTAGATGTGCAAGTTCCTGTTCAATTTGGGCTAGGATGGACTGGTGCAGTTTCTACCCTGTATAGAGGGGGTATTATATTATCAAGTGCCACTCATATTGATTTACGTGATTCACTTGATTTAAGTTTTGTGCTTGGGATTAATTCTGAAATTATCTTTGCATCACAAATAGTTGGAGGCACAGTCGGTGCTTCTGAGCTTACTGTAAATGATTTCCAGCTTGTAGCTGGTAGTGTTGCTTTTACTACTAATGATGGAACAGGTACGTTGCGTAATGCTATTAATTTACGCACTCCGGTACATGGAATTACGGCATCGCTAGATGGTACTACTAGGCTTAAATTAACGGCGGTTAGTGGAAATTTAAGATTATTTGTAGATCCATCAGTAGCAGATTTTTTAGGCTGGATAGGAGAAGTAAAGAGCTTTCATCCGGGCGATGCCATTGAACATAATAAGCATTTTTATGGATATAATGAAGAACGTTATCTTCATTTTGCTAATGGCGGCATGGTCGAGAAAAGAGGAGCTTCTGCAACAGGCGCCTTTATTCCTAGTTTAAATAGGGAAATAATTTATGCAGCAGATGACACAATAGGCAATGTTGCAACAATTAACTGTTCTTACCGAAACATTGATGATGAAAATGGAAGTTGGACCGACACAACGATCAATTTTGATAATTCTGATTTTGCCACTATAGGGTACACTGAAGATACATTTAAAGTGTGTAGTATGGGTGATGGCACATTGCGCATGATGAGCGTGTCTGACCGTGGTGATATTAATATTTGGTCGTCAAAAAATGGGCTACGGTGGAGGTTATTGTCTGCGGATATTGCATCCAAATATTTAGTTGTGTTTCCTTCTAAAACAGAGTCTCCAAAATTAGATAGTAGTGGTGATTATTTACGTTTAGCTTGGATAGATTTTGATGGAGCTGTTGAATATTTTCGATGTATTGTATCAGCTGATGGAGGAGCCTCTTGGAGTGAACCAACAATGAGCTTTACTCCAGCTATAGGAGTAAACGGCGATAATATAGATGAAGATGTTTATACTATGGCTGGGCTTAAAGATGAGTCTGGTACATTTTTATTTCACTATATGACAGCTTTTAAAGAGATTATTACTGCTGTGGCTACAGGCACAGGAGCCTTTGTAGATGCTGGTATACCACAACAACTCGTTGTGCCAGCTCCGATAGTCAAAGCACATCTTGCGGCTGTCCGAGGTCAAGATGACTATTGGTTAATAATGTCATATTATATTTCTCCATCCCTTTTAACGAACTGGCATCGTACAGGTTGGGAATTTGTACTTTATAGAATTAATCCAAGCAATCCATTAGGACCGTGGACTAGTAATAATTACCTTAGCGGCGCACAGGGAACCCAGCGATGGATCCCATGTTATATGAACTTAATTAACTGTGAAAAGTATATTAGTTTCTTTTCTGGGGTAATTGATGCAGACGAACAAGTTTCTAGTTTTGTAGAAAATAATAAAACTATTTATTTCCGTTTAGGTGGTTGGGACACATCTCCAATTGCTAATTACACAGAGTATAGACCAGAAAGCACGACTACTATGTATACAGAGTCTGCTCCTATCCCATTACCTATTATTGCTTGGCAAGTGCCATTTGGTGCAGTAGCACCAGTCGGCGGTGCTGATGTTTCAGCACTTAGCCCGTGGACAACATCCAATGTAAATGTCACAACAAGCTATACTTCATGGCGGTGGGAATTTACGGATGTTCTTGGAGGGCTCACTCCACATTGGACAAATATATTAGATGATTTGCCTTGGATTTCTGTATCACCATCAGACTTACAACCTAATTGGCTCTTTGATGAAGGTACGGTCATAGAAGCAGAGGTTAAGTCTGACAGTGGTTACGATAATATTTTAGATAGTTATGATGCAGCTATATTTTTTGATGTAAATGCGTCAGATCATACAGGCGGTGTTGAACAAATACTTTATTTTCGAGTTGTTATTGCTAACGATGGCATTGCTTTAATTGATGTTAATGCTGGGCCTGTTCCGATTATTGGTTCGTTTATACCTCATACCATGAACCAATGGTGCAGAATTAGAGTTGCTATAACAAGCGTTAATATAGGAAGTCATATTGCACCTGTAATTCAGCAACAGGCAATGTTATCAATTAAAGAAAGTGGTGGATATGATGAATCTGTCGAAACAGAGTGGTTTCGAGTAGGTCCATTCCCTTTAGTAGAAACAGCAGGTTTGAGTATACAAACATTAAGATTTGGGCAAATGGTCAATGCTCCTAGTTTGGGACCAGTACAAACTGTTCGTATAGCTAGTTGGCGTTCTATTAATATATTTAAATCAACAGAAAGTGGAGGAACTGGCAGGGTCCGTAATAGTGCCTGTACTCAATTTCGGGCATATGATATTGATAATGATTGGCCTCAACACCTTCGTGGCAGAAGCCTATCTGGAACTCCAATGCAAATGGGCTACGGAATAAGTGCCCGCTGGGGTGGTGCATCTGGATTTTCTGGAGATTATTTTAATGGTCTTACTAAATACCAATATGGTTCTGAAAATATATTGCTTCCATCTCCTCGTTTACAATACAAATCGGAAACAGATATTGAAAAAATCTCTTTAGATATATTTACGCTTGTTCTTGTAGCTGATCCAGACGATATAATGAAAAGATTTGATTGGAACTGTATAGCTGGCTTTAATTCTAATATTGGAGATATTAGTATTAGAGTATCGGACGATAAAATAACGTGGACTGCCTTAACTCCAATTAGCGTAGCATTAAACTTAGTGTTTCCACCTGATATAATCCAAGTGGTAAGCCCCAATAGGATTATTATTCAATTAGATAGCGGACTGGGGACTATGCCAGAAGAAGCAGAGTGGAATACTAGTGAGGGTAAACCATATTATGCTAAAATACTTGCTATTGATTTTTTTGGTGCGCCAGTTGAACGTAATTTTAATATTCTTGAGTGCATAAGGTTATCAGAATCATCATATGAATTAGTTTTGGATACAAGTATTGACCTAAATCTTTTAGGTTCAGTTGATGCCGTGTTGATTCGTTCTGGGCGTTGGGTATTTACAACGGAAGATGGTGCGAAACGCAGTGATAGATATATTGAAATTAGCGGTAGTGATCCACTAGGTTTTACTGTAGATGCATCATTAAATCTAGGTAGTCTTATTGTAGGCATAAAGGAAAACTTAACCGTCCCATTAGAATGGACATTACAAAATAATGAACAGCCAAATATTACAAATTATAGAACGAAGGGTGGTTTGTCTTGGGCATATCCTGAAGGGCCGCCTCAAAGAAAATATTCAGGTCGACTTGTTGGTGATGTTACCCAAGAACAACGCAATACACTTAGGCAATTACTAAGGAGTCATTCAAATTATGAATTAAGACCAGTGGTTTTAGTGCTTGATGACACTCCACCCGTACCCTTTCGCACTGCTCCATATTCAGAACCAAATAATGTAATTTTAGGCCGAATTACAAGTGGATCTCAGCTTGATAATGCAGCATGGTATGAACAAACTAAATCTAATGGGCTTTCCCCAGATATAAATATTTGGAATCAAGCTGGAGACATGTCTATTACTTTTGAGGAAGAAGTATAATGGTATGGCAACCACAACAGCGAATAAGCTCGTATTGGTCAACGCAGAAGTGGCGTAAAAGCCTTACTCATCATATTCCTAGAAATTCTACTTTTTGGAATAATGTTTTAAAAGCTGATCCAATGATGGAAAGTGTTCGATTATGTGTAGAACTAGTATTTGGGAATGGGCAAACAATAAATATATCTACACATGCAATTTCTACGACAAAGAAATTGTCTCCCACTACAAACATTAAGAAAGAAATTGTAGTATACAAGCCACTATTAGAGAGTGCTCCATCAATTCAAAATATGGTTTCAATGGGTGGAGAAGCATCGTCAGCCAGATCGTTTTCTTTAAATATTTCGCAATTAGATATTGATGTGTATGCAATTTTAAAAGAACGTCGCTTTTTAGCGGGGTTTGGTGAAATTTCTCTTCAGGTTGATGGGCAATGGTGGGAGGACAGGTGGGTAATACTTAAAGGCGACATGAATGGTGGTGTTCGCTTTGGCGGCGAAGATGAAATGATAGATTTAGAAATAGTTGATCCTAAAGATATTGATGATTTACAGATCCCAGTAGCACGTTTAACTATAGAAGATTGGCCAAATATACCAGACGATAATCAAGGTTACCGCATACCGATGGTAATAAATGCAGTTTCTACTGTTCCATGCGTTCGTGTAGATAAAAACATTCCGCCAGATCTTGCCTTTGTAGGCTTTCATTCTCCATTAACTCAACATTTTTCAAAAAACGCATACGTTAATGGAGTACAGCTGTCTCCGGGTAATACTGCATATCCATATGCAATAACATCTGGATCAACCCAAGATGTCTCTTTTTTCCAGTACACATTTGCTGTCGGTACAGCAACGTGGGAGGATAGCGATACAATATATATTCCAGCTTCACTTGATGGCGGAGGTTCGCCAGATGGGGTTGAGATTAGTTTAATTGAAGTAATACGCTATTTATGTGTAGAGTGGTCTACTTTAGGTATAGCAAATATTAATGACGATATGTTCAGTCGAGCAATGACAAGGCAGGCCGTTTCATTAATCCCATCTGTATTATTAAATGCGTCTGGAGGATCTGATTCAGCAACGGCAATAAAATATATTGAGGGAGTTCTATGTCAGTCTTACCCGATGGTTTCTATGGCGTGGCAAGACGGGGGCTATGGCCCAGTTTACTACGATAGGCGAGTACAGCCCGTTATGGAGTTGCGTGTAGGGCAGTACCCCCTTTTAAAGCGTCGTACCGCCATAACTGAAACCCCTAAAGATTCATTAAAGAACAAGTTCACTGTAATGTTTGATTATGATGCTTTAACAGATACTCATCGAGGTTTAATTACCCGTGATGCAACGAATAGTACATTGTGTGCTTTAAGCGCAGACCAAGCAGGTACTAGAGAAATGGATGTGCTCGAGAGTAATGTGATTCCATCAACTGCTACATTGCTTGGCGGGCCAGATAGTATACAACAAAACTGGCAAGCTAATCATGTAATTGATTGGTATGTTCAACACTATACATTGCCATCTTATTATGCTGAATATGATGCATTTGCTGCGATATATTTACAACTAGCGTTGGGTGATAATGTAATTTTATATGATGAAACAATTACTAATGAGCCTATTTCTGCAACAGTAGAAAAGATTTCTTTTGAACCGGGAAAGGCAGTTGTCGGTTTAAGAATGTGGATACTTTATGATTTAGTTTCTACATCAAGCAGGAGTACAAACTAAGATGACTAATCTAATTAATGTGCGGAATGGGGTTGAAGCCACAGTTTTAAATAATTTATCTAATTTAATTCGATCTGGCATAAGTGCTAATTTACCTGAAGAATATAGAGCCCCAATTAATATATTAACAATTACAGATACAAATGATGTGTTTGGTCAAACGGTAGGTAGCTTGGATGATCTCATTAAAGTATGGGGTCAAATAATTAAAGCATCTGGACTTGGTTTAACAATAAATATTACCCCTCGTGCTGACGACATAAAACTCCAAATTTATACAATCGGACAATTTGACTTAGAAGATGTTATTATTGATGGAGTCACAACAAGACAATATTTAAATCGACGAGGTGGTGAGTTGCTTTTAAATGTAATTTATCAACGGTCTAAACAAACATTAACTTATAATAAGTTTTGGGGATAAGATGGCTGCTAAAACTCCACGTAATGCTGTTAGACGAGCTGCTAGACCAGCTAATATAAAAAAGGTTGATGCTCCAATTAATCAATTAAAGGGTGAGCCAGATCTTGGTTATAGATGTTTTCTTTTATGGACAATGCAGGAGCCCGGAAGACGGAGTGCTCGCGCTGCATCTAGAGCAATTCAGAGATCTGATGGGCTTATGCGTCAATGGAAAAAACGCTGGAGCTGGCAGGCCCGCATAGATAAAGTTTCGTTACCGGATATGACGGCGGCGGCTATTTACCGTGCCCGTTATTATAAGATTTATAAATTACGTGAAATTGTTGAAATTGAAGGAAGATTGGCAGCTCCATTTTTGCCTAATACTCCAATCCCATCATCTATCGCCGAAGAAGTAAATAAGGCTGTAATGCCAGATAAGACTACGCATGAAGCAGACTTGCGTAAGAAGAAGCTAAAGCAGCAACATTTACAGTTAGTAGATGGGGCACTGGGATTACTTGCCCGTAAGATAGCGGCGGGAGAAATACGGTGCACGATGCGCGACTTACCCGCACTATTAAAGGTACGTGATGAGATGACTGGGCCAAACGTTTCTTCAGGAAATGGTGCTCTTCTTGTAGAGTCAGTAAGGGTAAGGCAGGCAAAATCACAGGGAACAGATTTATTAGAAGCCATGTATGAGGATTCACAAGAAGTTATGTCAATCTTAGGGGCTCTTGTGACTGCCAATAAGATGAAAGATAAACATATGATGTTAAATGAAGAAGAAGGGATAGTTATAGAACTTTAAGGGTGTATTATTTCTAAACAAAATGCTTTATTGTATATAAAAATTAACTAGGCAAGGATAAATCATGGGTAATAAAAAGATCGAGCTAGAAGATTTTGAAGAAGTTTTTGAAGAGGCTAAAGATTTAGCCGTAGAGCTATCTGACGCCGGTGCTGATGAAGATAAGACCATTAAAGCTATAGCGGGTTTTCTAGATGCTATTATCCCTCTAGACGCAATTATTCCCGGTCCGCTTGGAGATCTTGCAGAAGAAGCTGATGGGATTTTCTTTGATAAGCTAGTAAGGGGAATTGCAGAAGCGTTTAAAATAGACCCAATAAAACAAGCTGCTAGAAGAGAAAAAAGAGCAGAAAAGAAGCAAACAAGGCAGAGACGCCGCGAAGACCGTCGTGTAGCGAAACATTTTCGAGAAGCAAGCAAATAATCAACTAGAGTTTATGAGGGTTAAGTCATGTCTAACATTGAGGAGAGAGTGAGCGATAATGCAAAAAGAATCGGAAGTCTCGAATCAGAGGTAGGGAACATGAAGGTCGACGTTGGTAAAATGGCTGTAACAGTAGAACACGAATCTGAAAAACAGACTGAAAGATACCAAAACATAGGAACCCAAACCTTAGAATTAAAAGAACTAATGCAAGAACGTTTAAATCTTGATGTGGAAAGGGAAAAATCTAATAGAGAGTATCGCAAGGAGAGGGAAAGGCAAGAGTTGGACGCAAACCTAGCGAAACAAAAATGGGTTCAAAGTTTGTTTACTCCGCAAACTATTGTAATTGTTATGGTTATTATCCTTTCCGCTCTTGGAATAACGGTAGCAGATCTTCCAATATCTTCAATGGTCGGAGTCGACGTTTTACCCGTTGCTCCAAAAGAAGTTCCACTTAAACCATAGTCTAAAACGATAATAAATACATATTAACCAATATATGATTTACGTCTGTTTTATGATAATTTCAGATATATATTAAACAAAGGATAAGCCTTAACAGTTCAAGGTGTGCATTGTTGTTTTTTGATGTGCCTGATATAGTATTGAAATAGATTTGGGGTTAGAGGTAGATGGTTGAAAGTGTTCCTACTACGGAATTTGGAGACACTGCTAGAAGTATGCGGGACCGCAAACTATCGGTAGCCAATTGGATAAAAACAAACGAAAAATTAAGACCAAACCTTGTTAGAGCTGGCAAGGTTATTATTTATAAACTGCTTTCCCACATACCATTGAGTGCGCCTTGTTTGCCGCTAGACAGGTGTGTTGAATTATCCCCATCCTACATCGCCAAGGTAGCTGAAACGAGCCCACAGACGGCTAGGAACGCTTGGATGGAGTTAAGGGTTCTACTTGGATGGAAAGAGCTTTCAACAAGAGCTAAAATTGGGAACACCCTTAAACGAATTGGGTATGAACCACGATATCCGAGCGGTGGCCGACGATGGGGAACTCATGTATTTATTTTTAGTAAGTTATATACGGCAGTTCAATCAATATCAGAGTGGTTGAAAAATTCTGGACGATACATGGGTGTTTCATGTGTTCCTGAAAATCAAAAAATTGAGTCCTCTATTGTGCGAATAGTAGAGGGTAAATTAAGTAATACTAATATAAATTTAGATAATTATTCTCCCCCTTGTAGTTCCCCAAAAACGAAAAGAAAGCCTAGAGACGAAAGTAGACGTAATCCGTGGCGTCGGAAGGATTGGGCAACGAAGAGTAAAAAAGAGCAAATGGGAGATCTGTTCTCATTTATGCTTAAAGTAGATGATAAAAAGGTAAGCCCAGACGTTAGACGGCGTAGTGCTTGGCTTAATAAGATGTCTAAAATTCCACCCAGATTTAGGCATGGCCTATACCGGTCTGGCGAGGCCATGAAAAGCCCTAATGGTCAGCTTGCAATGTGCCTTATTGCAGAGTTCAATGCGTCTTATGGGAGGGTGTTACAAGTTGATGTGGCCGACTCAGAAGATGAGTGGTTTGGTTATAATTTAATAATTCCTGATATGATGGAAAAGCATATAAACCATAGTTGCAGTTCAGTGGCCAAAGTAGATATATGTGGTGAGGGAGTAAACCGCCATGCAATGCCAACAATGGGTGACGATTCAAGACGTAAAACAGAATTTGAATCTAAAGAATTGGGAAATTCGCCTAGTTTTTTATGGGCCGAATCTAAAAAATCTATCTGGCCAAAGTATGAAATTCTGGCGGATAAGCCCCAATATCGAACAAAATGCGAAATGTTGGGTATCGTATGGGGTACTGGGCCAAGCCCACCAAACGACGTATCAGACAACATTGATCCGTGCTTTATCTAAATGTAGGTCTAAATTAAAGAAGGGGTATCATTATGATAAGCCAAAACTACCTACAAATAAAGAGTATGACCTAAAAGAAGATGCTGGGACTACAACAATGTACCCTGTAGATATAAATGAAGTTGCTCAATTAATAAGTTTAAGATCTTACGTGTCTATACCAATAAATATAGATTTAAGAAAAGTAATGCGAGCAGATAAAGTAAAAATTTATATGGATAAAGATATGGCTTTTTGGGTGCTGTGTTTCGATAGCCATAATTATACAATTGGAAAATTGAAATATAACCGCAATAAAAATCATCTACCAATTAACTAACGGAGAAAATAATATGCATAATAGTATTATTAAGTCTGATTTATCTATAATTAGGTTTGCAACAACATTTCAGTTTTTAGCATTGGCTAAAGATTCTAAAGGTCGGAATAGAGGACCAAGTGTTGATTTATTAAAACAGTTAGATCCCAATGGTATTCATGTTTTGGGCTATCAGTTTTTTCATAATGATGTTGAATGGCGCGGCTGCTGGCTCTGTAAATTTGATTATCAAGACTCTCCCGTCAAAGTATGGATGGATAATAGTACAGAGGCGTACGATACTTTTACTTCATTAGAAGAAGTGTCTAGTATTGAGGGATGCATTCAGGCGGTGTAGCTGCTATAAATATATTGTTGAGATACCGTTCCATATAAAATTGGGTCAGGCGGGCGTTCAGCACTACTTTCTTCCTTCTGGCGACGTTCCTATATGGGTTCGTCGCCTTTTTCTAGGTGCTTATAATGATTAGGGTACGAATTGGATCAGAGGTTAGCCTATGCCTTGAAGAAATACCTCCTCGGCTTCGTAAGTCTATTGAGAATATGTTTACGTTTATAAATCCAGAATATGAAAAACGTAAGCGTCAAAATAGGTATACAAAAAATACCCCACAATTTTTACGGTTTTATAGGTACAGCAATGGATGGATATTTGTTCCTCGGGGAGCAATAAATAAAATTAGAATTGCCATAAAGGAACATGATTCAAAGCCAAAGTTTTTGACTCGTGGTGTAATAACAAAATCAAGAGGAAAGGTGCCTCTTGAGGATTTTGATGTATCGTTGCGGCCCTACCAGTTGCAAGGGCTTGAGGCGATGCATGAACGAGTTCAGGGCGTTGTTCAGATGCCTTGCGGTGCAGGAAAGACAGAGCTGGGAGCGGCAGCAATATTAACTACTGGTGAGTCTGGTTTGGTTATTGTTCATACAGAAGATATATTAGAACAATGGAAACATAGAATACATCGGATGAGCCATGAATGGCCTAGAGTTATTTCAGGGACGAAGCGTAGTGATTTATCGGCGTTGAAGGCCGGTGAGACGGCGGTGGCCATGATTCAGACTTTAGTTTCAGCAGGAGATAAAGCAAAAGTATTTTTAGATAGTGTAGGTGCCGTACTCACTGATGAGTGTCATCATATACCTGCTCGAACATGGGCTTTGACCCTCAATAGTATACCAGCTAGATATAGATGGGGATTAACTGCGACACCTTATCGTAATGATGGACTCTCATTCCTACTCGGTTTAACAATGGGTGACACCATTTTTAGTGTAGATACAGATTACCTGATTTCAAATGGGTATTTACATAGACCTCTTATTGTTCCAGTTTGGACAGGTTGGGTGATCCCAGAAGAGTTTTATCCTGCAACTGTGCTTTGTCCGTCATGTCTAAAGTGGCGACCGACTACAAGCACCGAGCATTTAAATGGAGTATCTAAATGTAAACCATGTAAGTCGATAATTCCAAAGTTTGCGGATATGAAAACAGGTAAACTTAATTATACAAAAGCTGTCAGTGAAATGTCTTTAGATGCTGGCAGAATGGAAATTATAAGAAAGATAATAAAGGCTGCCCATGAGGATAAACGAACTACTTTAGTATTGGTGCCTAGAAAAGCAGCAGTAGCTCGACTTGTAACAAAACTACGATGGGAGGGAATTGACGCAGTGGGGGTTACATCCGATTACGATAAACAGACAAGAGTAAAATTTCTTGAAGACATTAGGGAAAAGAGAGTATCCGTTATCGTGGCGACACAGCTGGCCGATGAAGGATTAGACTTACCTGCTATTGATTGCGCAATTAATACGTCGGCTGGTAGGCATACTGGAACGGCAAAGCAACGAGTAGGACGGACATTGCGAAAATCAGGCAGAGATCCAATTATGTTTGATTTTGTGGATACTTCTGAATTTGAACGGCAGTGGATGATTAGGGCGGCGGCATACCGTAAAGAGTATGGAAAATGCTTCTATAGTAATGAGCCAATCGAGGCCGATAAAGCAATAGAAGTATTTAAAAAGGAAAGAGATAAGCAAGGCCAAATTGTGACCGGTTTGTAACAAAAAGGGGTTACATATCCGTGCTTGGTTTGATATATAGGGTGGATACCAAACCAGAGGGAAAAATGAGGATTTCAATTCCGCGATATGATGAGCGGATTATCGGTTTGCCCGATAAATCGTTTGTATTTACTAATTCAGAGCGTCGAATGGCTGCTTGCCCACGTAGACATTATTTTGGGTATAGTGAGCGTTTGAAGCCGTTGTCTACACCATCAGTTCTTCGTTTAGGTACTGCGTGGCATAGTATAATGGAAGTTGCTTACCGTTATTGGATGGAACATGATTCGGCTGTTCCGGTTGACTTGTTGTACGATGAAGTAGAGAGGTTTTCGAATGAAACGTTAGTTTCCGTTTTCGATGGTTTTCAGGAGCGAACAGACTGGGAAAAGGAAGTTATAATTTTAAGGAATGCTCTTGATGGGTGGATTTATAAACGTGGTTTAGATCCTTATAGACTTTTTAAAGTAGTGGGTGTTGAAATACCATTGGCGGCACCTATTTTGAATCCTAAAACGGGTAGGCAATTTAGGCCACAGGGATATTTAATACAGACTGATTTTGGACTACGGGAGGCCAGATCGGGTGAAGCGTATAATGATAGTGCTGTTTCTGTGCGGTGGCCCTATTACCAAATTGGTCGTTTAGATGCAGTTATTGCTCATCGTAAAACCGGAAATATATGGGCATTGGACCATAAGTTTTCTTCATCACCAGAAAGTTATCTAAAAAATGCTTTATATGACCCACAGCTTCCGGGTTATTGTTGGCTTTTGCAGCACAATATTAAACTAGGAAATATTAAAAGTATAGATAAAAATCAAAAGGTATCTGGGTTTATGTATGAGGTAGCCTCTTCCCAGCCGCAACGTGACCCTAAATTATTATTGAATAAGACTTTATCAATGGCCGCTAACGCCCGTGTACCAAGTTGGCGTTTCATCAAAGCGTGTGTGGAACATGGGCTTGATCAAAGTGACTACGAAGAATACATTGAAAGTCGAAAAATACGAGTTGATGATGGTTTATACCTTACAGAATGGCTTACATTACAAGGTGAAAATTATAAGCAGTACTCTGAAGAGATTTACGGTATTGCTGCGAAGTTATCCAAGTTAAAGCGCGAGGCAGCTAAATTGGGGGAGGGTAGTTCGGTTTATACAACACACCCTAGAGTTCCAATTTGCAGACTTCCCGGTGGTAGTTGTTCATTTAAGGCTCCATGTTTTCAGGATGGGAAAGAGATTCGTGACTCCTACTCAATCGGTGAAGGTGTGCGTTGGATGAATGAGGTTGAAAATAACGACTTGCCTATCGAAATTGATGGTCAAGTTATAGGAAAAAATGAGAAAGAAGAAAAAAGGAGGGATCTCGGATGGTAAAATTAGTAAAAGCGGGTTCAGAAGAACTAGATTCATATTTGAAGGCGTTGATTATGGGCGAGAGTGGTGCAGGTAAAACCTACTGCTCCGTAACGGCCCCTAATCCTGTTATTATGCTTACAGAGCGTAATGGTATGCAGTCTGTAAAGCAGTCAAACCCTGATGCGTTAGTTGCATATTGCTCTACAGCGAACGAGTGTAGAGATTTCCTTCTGGCTGCGATGAATGGTGATCTACCAGACCACGTAGAGACGATCGTTATTGATGGGATTACGGAAGTTCAGCAAATAATGATTGATGACATTCTTGCGAACAAGGGAGGTGGTGATCGAAAAATGTCATTACCAGATTGGGGTGTTCTTGGAGATCGTATGCGTCGCTTTCTTCGATGTTTACGAGATCTTCCATACCATGTGGTCGCGACAACGCTTGTCAATCATGAGCTTAATGATGCTACAGGTGAAATGCGTGTTTTTCCACTTGTTCAAAGTAAGAAACTTCCAAGTATGATGGCCGCTAACTTTAATGTTGTTGGTTTATTATTTAAGCGGGAAGTAGAGGGCGTTGATGACAAAAAGACTGTAGTTAGAAAGATTATGGTTGAAGGACCAAGCCGCTTCATGGTTAAGCCGTGCACGCCTATTGGTGGCATTTTAGATGCTGATTTAGGTGAGTGGGTGAATATGTGGAAAGAATCACAGATTACGGAGCCATCCGCAAATGGCAAAAAACAATCAAATAGCAGTAATAAAACTGTGGGAGAAAAGTAATGGCTCGTATTAAGTTAGATGAGTTTGTAGAAACAAGTGACACGGCAACAGCAGATAGAATTGAGCAGGTTGGTCCGGGTCGTAAAGTTGTTCTGGCTGTTGGTCATGAATATTTTGTGATTAACGATAAGCCTGTAGTATCAATTCGCTTTGTTTGTGTAGAAGACTTGGAGGGCGGAAGTGATGATGGGAATATATTAACCGATACCTTTTTCTTAAATGAAAAAGCTGTTTGGAGAGTTGCCCGTTATGCGTTGGCAACAAGTTGGCGTGAACCATTCGATCCTGAAATTCGGGATGAGTTAGAGCAAGTAATGGCTGCCGGTGCTGTTACTGTTACAGTAAAGTTAGAGAGAAAAGGAGAGTATACAAATAGGCGTGTGACACGATATGATCCGTCTAGTTACGGTAAAAGTGGGTCTAAAAAGTTAAGTCCAGAACAAGAGGCTTTGGTTGAAAAGTCAGAGTCACATTGGGAAGGATATTTAGACTGGCGAGGTAAGAATCCACGTCCCGGACAACCGACCTCTGTCAATGAGGCGGGTAAGTCGAGTAATTACGATGATATACCGTTTTAATTATTCTTAGTTCGGGATCTAAAATTATATTGAGGTCCCCGAACTACTAAGATTCTTGATACTGTGTTCCGCAGGAGGAATACATGTATCATATTGGTATAGATCCCGGTTCTGAAGGCGCGGCAGTTATTTTAGATGGACATCTGGCGATAGCTGCTGCGTATTGGAAGCCAGCTGCTCGTAATAAAAAACGAGTTAGAAAATTAGTAATGGTCTACCGTGGCAGTAAACCAATATCAATTATTACATCTAGGTTTTCAGAAATCGGGTTTCATATTTGTGGGCTTATTTCGTTATTAGGAATTACGGATTGTAATCTTGCGTGTGAAGATTTCTACCTAGGCAGAAACGCAAGAACAACGATAGAGTTGGCCAAGGGTGCGGGGTTAGTTGTTTCTCCAATAGAACAGAAATTAAATGTTCAATCAGAATGGGTTGCAGCGTCAGAGTGGAGAAAAGTAGTATTGGGATTAAAGCGAAACACTAAACGCGATGATGTGAAGAATGCATCATTATTAATGATCCCAAGTCGTGTAAGAGGGTTAGCAGATTTATCAAAACAACTTGGCAGTAAAGATCATATCACAGATGCCGCAGGTATTGCAGAGTGGTGTAGGATTATGAAGGAAGGAATAAATGAAAAATCAGGAAGTAGAGCAAGTCTTTAATGAATGGAAGAAGCGACAAAAACGGCCACAATTATGTAGATTAACTAAAGATAGAAAAATGTTGATTTTAAGTAGGCTTAATGACGGGTACACAGAAGAAGATCTTATTGCGCTTATTAAATATGCATATGAAAGTTCCGAAGCTGGTCCAAAATATTGGCGTGGTGGTAATGATCAGCGACGATTATATTTAGATTTAACAAATTTGCTGCGAATTGGTAAGTTAGCAAGCCGTGTAGAGTTAGCCCATAACTGGCTTTTAGATTCAAAAGAAGGCGAACAAGATAATTATGGGCCGTTCAGACTTATTCGGGGTAGCCGATGAGGTCGTGGTTGTCAGAAATTGGAGAGCATGAGGTAATAGAAGTTGCAAAGCAGATGGGTATGGAGTCCAAGCGTTTGCGTTCATATGGGCCATGTTTATCTTGCGGTGCTGTAACTAGAAGTGACGCAGATAGGCGAGGCCCTGTTGGTTTATCAAGCAATGGGAAAGGATGGCGATGCTGGAAGTGTAATCTTAGTGGTGATTTAGCCGACCTTGTTTCTTTGAAAGTATGTGGCAAAAAGATAAAGGAAACAACAAAAGATGAAAAAGGCCAAGTAAGAGATCGTGCATATAGTATGGGGCTATGCAGTGCGATTAATGGCTCATCAATGCCGTCTGTACTAAATGTTTCACAGGTGATCTCTAAAAAAGCACCAGACCCAAAACCAAAAGAAAAGATAAAGCCAGATACGGGACCGTTTAGATGGAGCAATAGCCTTGCGGACGAGTGTATGAATAATTTGTTTTTGGCAGAAGGGAAGGAAACCTTAGATTATTTGGTACATGGTAGGCGGTTTAAAGAGGAAGTAATTCGAGAGTTTGGCCTTGGTGCTTTATTAATTAGAAATAGCAGTGGTGTAATAATGGAGCAATGGGTTTCAATACCCTTGCGAGACGATATTGGGCGAATCATAAATATAAGGTTCCGTAGAACGCCTGCCGTATGTCCCTGTAGTGGGTCTAGGGAAAGTTGTACGCGCTGCGGGGGGTCAGGAACCGTTAAAAAGGCTTACAGGGTGTGTGCGGGTAGACCACTTCCTTTATATGGTGCCCACCTGTTATCAGCTGATCACAAGTCCGATATTATAATTACGGAAGGTGAGCTTGATGTTATTGCAATGCATCATTATGGGTTTGATAAAAATGTTGTAAGTGGGACATCTGGTGCGGGTGCCAATTGGCCAGACCAATGGCTAGACAAGCTAGAACCTTATAGGCATTTTACTATAGTTTATGATGATGATGAGGCAGGTAAGTTAGGTGCTTTGAAGTTGGCTACAAAGCTTGGTACATATAGAACCGCGTTGGCAGATCTTCCGTTTAATGATCCGGGCGAATGTTTATCAGAGGGTATAGAAAGTGATGAGATTGCTCGGTGTTTAGATTTAGCTACTTCATTATGTGGTGTGACTCTCCGTAAGGTAAATGAATATGAAGAGGATATTGAAAGGCTTATAAATTCACCAGAAGAACTGATTGGGCGACCGCTTGGTTCAGAAAAGTTAGATAGAGTTATTGGTGGTATGCGTCCGGGTTTATGGGCAGTGACTGGTGAAACGGGACATGGTAAAACTACATGGGCAACGTGGATTTGCCGCGAGCAAGCAATGTTGCATGTTCCTGTTATGTTGACATCATTTGAGCAGCGTCCAATTGGAACTGTTCAAAAGCTATTGCGGTCACAGATGGGTGGTGATTTCATGAAAGCTACGCCAGAGGCTAGAAGAGAGTCATTATACGAATTGGGCCAGCTGCCCATTTTTATAATGGATCACTACGGTGAGACAACAAGAGATCAAGTAGTTGATGCTATTAGATATTCTGTACGGCGGCATAATGTTAAGGTTGCTTTAATAGACCATCTTGGTTTTTTAACAAGGGGGGCTGGAGACAAAGAGCGTCAAGTGATTGAAGAGGTTGTAAGAGACTTAGCGTTAATTGCTATTAATGATGGCGTGACGATAATTTTAATATGTCATCCGAATAGAACATTTGCGAGCCAGCAGAGAAGAGTTAAAATATCAGATTTAAAAGGGGCGAGTGCGATTGAGCAGGATGCACATGTAGGCTTGGTTGTAGAACGACAGGCACCACGAGCAGAGAGGGGATTTCCAGCAGCTAAGGTGTATGTAGATAAGGTAAGAAGTGAATTTGGATCACCCGGTGCCCATGTCATTATGCCGTTTGATCCACTTGCGTGTATCTATGCGGATACTTGGGATGAGACTCCAAGCGGGAAAGCCGGTCTACGGCCAATAGTTCCGGGCTAGGGATGTAATTTTTCTAAGTTATAGATAAGTAGTATCGGGAGGCGTAATGCTTGATTTAACACAACCAGTTGGTGAAGCGGCTGGTTACATTAATAAAATATCTATTAAGCGTGATGGGACATCAAATAACGGATTATTATTTGATTTAGATCTATCTTTCATGCTTCCTTCTGGTAAGGAAGCTAAGATTATAGATAAGATCATACCGGGCGCATTGGCAATGTATCATCGGATAGATGAGGGTGACGAGCAGCTTAAAACTAATGTAAGAATAGTTCCATCTGCGCAGGATTTATTTGCAACATTAAAGTATTCAGAAGAAACGTTAGAATTATTTAATGGCCGATGCTGCGTAAAAACAATTATTTATAATGCAGTTCCTAGTGCGTCTTCTATAATATTTAGAATTAGGTTTTTTGAGGTTAATGTTACTTCTGCGGGTTCATTGTGTGAGTCTCTAGGTTCAAAGATTATTTTTGGATTTACTAAACAACAACAATTACTATCATTTCCGGCCCCGCAGATAGAGGTTGAGAATAGTGAACCGTGGACTATTATTAGTGGTATGGATGAAGAGGGCGAGTGGGTTTTTGGTAGATTAATTCATACCAATAATTCAAATCAAAATAATTCATCAACAATATTAATTAATGACTTTGGGGAAGAGACAATAATAGAAGAGTCTGGAATAGTTTCTAGATTTGATATTTCTGCAAGTGGTCAATTGCCAAGTATGATGGATACTTTTAAAAACAAGGTAGAAAAAATAGGCAGGGTTCCTACT
>Ga0114918_10001860_pt1 | contig 18964 bp, 13 predicted proteins | sample LantaG_FD_87015 | JGI IMG/M metagenome (GOLD analysis project Ga0114918, IMG submission 87015) | Deep subsurface microbial communities from Baltic Sea to uncover new lineages of life (NeLLi) - Landsort_02402 metaG | ecosystem: Environmental > Aquatic > Marine > Oceanic > Sediment | place... | reverse complement strand
TCACCTTGATTTGCGGATGAAGGAAGATAGTCTGCACCACCTTGGTTATAAATTCTTGAACGTTGAAGTTCAATTTTACCAGTTGAAATTTCTAATCTGGCATCATATCTATTAGAGAATGTGCTGCTATTAACGGTTGCTTCTAATATAGTTAGAGGCACTCCATTTAAAAGTAAAGAAGTTCTATTTGCAATTACCGGATAAGAACCTAATTGAAAATGTCTGCCGTCTGCGCCGGTTGTGGTTGTATAAGTGGAGTCTAATCCATCCACACCTCTACCAGCAGCAACATTGACAAGAACCTCTCGTCTTTCGCCTTCACCAATAATACATAATAGTCTGTTCAATCCTGGGGGTGAAAACCCACTTGAAACTACTTCACCTTCTGCAAAAACTTCTGGATTAGCTCTATTAACGCCTGGTATGTTCGGACCCATTATTCTCCTGATAAAATACTAAATATAGAGCTTGATCCTTCTATTGGTTGTTTGCTTTCTTGACTCATTGCATTGTTGCTAATGAATCTTTCTCTTTGGATATATCTTCTCATTGTAGCACCAAAGGCTGTCCAATATATTTACGAGAAATATCATCATATTGTTTTCTTAATGATAATATTTTATCCGCAAGTGTGCTATTTTTATTTTTTAAAATATTTATTAAACTCATAATACATATAGTTTCTATATCTTTAATATCGTTTAACGAATCATCAATTAAAAACCAAACTTTAATTTTATAATTTTTTAAATTCTTTTTAATATTGTCAATATTGGAATGAATTTCACTTCGTTTTAAAATTAATTCTTCACATCTGTTATCATACATAAATATTGGTCTTGTACCATTTGCAATTTTTGTATTATAAGACAAAGGCATATCTTGAAGCGCTATTTTTATATTCATCATTAGCACTTCTAATTCTTTAAAAAGTTTATTTTGTTCGTGATGTGAATAAATAAGAGGCAAGGAAGCAGATTGCAAAGCTGCATTCAAGCTACCAAATCTTGCAAATATAGCGCTTGGAGTAAATCCACATCTTTTTTTTGTAATATCTTTTATTCTAGGCGGTCTACCAAGTTCAACTGCAAGATTTTGTAATCCGCTTACAATTACGCTTTCAGTAAACTCAATTGGTCGTCCAGCATTAATAGGCTTACAATAATTGCGTCTTTTTGTTGAGGATCTCCAATCAGTAACAAGCAAGCCAGCAGATTTTCTAGCTTGGCTTATTGTTCCATATTTTTCTTCTAATCTATTGCGTATACCAAAAGGAATTTCATAATACCTTGCATCTGGATGTGATTTTAACCACGTAATAAGTTCTTTATCTGTTCTTCTGTTGGCTTTATTTAAAGATAATTCAGCTGATTTTAAAAGATCATTCCATGAACCAAATTTTCTCACGATTGATGACGCAAAAAAACCATGCTTATCAGCAAACGCCTGAATTGTTGGCGTCCTGCTAATTTCTTTTGCATGAGCTTTAATTAATAAAATTATTTCATCGCGAGTTTTCACATAAAATATATAGTATTATTGTATTATTGAATAATTAAATAATTATATTCCACTTTTGTTTACACTGGAATATCTGTTAGGTCAAACTGATAATTGAATTGCAAATTTTGAGCATATGTTTTAGTTGTGACGTTTCCAAATTCAACACATATATCGATAACATCTACAACGGAAGTTATAGGGACAATTCTGCGATACTCTCCTCTACATTCTAACGATACGGTTTGTCTAAATATTTTACTATTTCTATAATCTTCTTTACTTTCACCGCTCACTCTTGTAGACTTCACAAACAGCCCAGCTTGCTGCATATCAAAATAGGAAATTGTCTGAAACAGCATTGAGACCGCTTCAGAGAGGATTGACCTATCTTGGGGTCCTTCGGTTATAATATCAATATCAAAATTTGTATCCCATGCTCCTCCGAAGAGGAAATGTTTTGGAACATAAGTGAGATATTGTCTGCCGTATCCATCAATGAAAAGCCTTGCTTCTTTTTGAAGACATTTATTTTCTTGATTGAATGAAATGGGTTTATAAGTAGCTCCAGTATGCTTTACGATTATAGAAGGAAGAAAAGGAACATCTTCTTTATCTTCCATACCTATATAAATTCTAGTAGATATTTCATCTTTCAAACCAGCCTTAGAATCTACATCGGTCATGTTGATTACTTTTGGATGGCCATATTCATCAGATACATAGTGGTAATTTGAATCTTCAGAAAAATATTCTCTAAGCTCTCCAACAATCAATTCTTTGGCAAACAAAATTTGGGTATTTTGAATTACCTTGTGGATAGAGAATAAGTCTGAATAGAAAAAGCCGCCTGTAGCCATAATGTTATCCTTTAGTAGGTAAATGTACCGTTCATGTCATAAATTTTAACCTGATCATACGAGGATGAGCTTCCCTTTTGAAGTACTTGAGTTTCGCCTGAAGAAATATTTCCTAAAAACAAATATATAGGTAAAGTTCTTGAATTAGATATAACAGTTGTATAGTTTGATGGTAAAGAAGTTAAATCTACAGATATTTTTCTAATATTATTTGCCGTTAGTGTCGCAGGTACACCAGCAACATCATATATTGTTACAGGATATTCTGTTGCTGGATACACATATGGAGCAATAGATGTAGTCAATAAATTATATTCTCTAGAGTCTATATCAGATTGACTTACTGCAGAAATTGTCATTTGATTAGCAAAACTGCTCGCCGTATTTGTAATATAAATAAAGAAATTTAAATAATATGGTTTTGCTCCATCTAAATATGGCAAATTAACTATAAATGGGAACGTATTATAATCTGTGTTTCCAAAATCACCATCAAAAATATCAGTGACAAGTGCATTGTTAAACGTATATACACTGGGTGGTCCAGCATCGTATATTTTTGTAGTTTGTTTTTCCCATCCAATTGTTGAACGCAATCGGTTTGTTGAAGCGTAAGGCATCATATCAACAATGAATGTTTGGTTCAAATTTCGTTGAGCATTTATTTTATAAGCACTTGCTGCTGTATATTTAATTGTAAATCCATCTGTTTGGGCATTATCAACATAAATATTATCAAACATATTATCTATAATTTGAATTTCTTTTATAGCTGTAGTTCCAACTATTTGAATATAAGAATTTATATCTCTATCACCTCTTTCAATCCAGTTGTCATTTACAGATGCGGTTATCAGTTCAGTTATTGTTGTATAATCATAATAATCTAAATAAATACCTTGACCCGTTGTAACAATAGCTTTTTTAATAATATTATTTGAAATTTTAGCTGGTACTTTAGTATAAATTCCTCTAATATAATAATAGTCATCAATATTTAACAATCCATCATAAGGATTATTTATGATATTATCATGTATATTTACATTAAAGTTTATATCATTTACTCTAAAAGCATTTGTTGTTACCAAAATACCGGTTGACAAACTACCTGTGCTTATAGGTGTATCACTAGGGTTGAATAACGTATAATCATATTTAGAAGATGATACAATATTATCTGATATAATTACTTCACCAGGATAGTTTTCTCCACTAGAAACGCCTCTATATATGTCGGCATTTGCCATAATATCAATATGAGAACATTTGTTGCTTTTAATTATAGTGGAAGGAGTCGCTACAACTGGTCTTGTAAACACAACTGCAACAGGTCCCCATGTTGTTCCATCAATGGTTCTTGATGTTATAGCCGTACATGTGTTTTCAGATATAATCAAAGCCGGATGCATCGCTGGTAATTCAGCATTATACATTCCTTCAGCTGTTCCTGTAAATCCATGGAATGCAAATCTAGAAAGATTGTGCCAAATATAATCAATAGAATTTCCAGATATGTTTACATTATATGCAGACAGCCCTCTTGATTGAGCAGAATTGTTATTATTATCGCTGCTTAGCATCATGTAACCAAGTTGATTACTTACATTGTTTTCAATTTTAGCATTAACCAATAGAGTTCCAGGAGAATCCCCACTAACGGTTACGTCATCACCACTTCTATTTACAAATGCTATATCTAATTGAGCTAAAGACTCTAAGAATTTATTGCCTCTTATTGTAATATTTTTGAAAACACCATAATCTCCAACCTGCTCAAATAAAACGTGAGGGACTGGAGAGCATCTATTTGTTCCAGTATTGAAAGTACAGTCTTCGATTGTAACGTCTCCATATGTTCCTTCCCCGTCAACAACAGAATAAACCAATGTACCTAATCCAAATCCATTTGGAGAATAAGCTTCTGCTCCTGTTCCAACTGAACTTGTATATTCTCTTAGGAAATTGATACCTCGAATAGTCACACCGTCTGCAAGTTCTATAGAGGGCTCACCTCTCTGTCTGCAAATTACAAGATTGTCTTTTTCTCCAACCAATGTAATATTGTCTGGTAATGTTAATTTGTCGTCTAAATAAACAGTTCCTTGAATATAAATAACACTACCGTGTTTCCCCATTTTTTCCGCATAACTTACAGCAGCTTGTAATGAATCAAAATGACCAAATTTTCTTGATATTCTTGTATCACTATCTGAATCCAATCTTGTAGCCCCAGAAACATATAAGTTGTTTATAGTTCCACTTGTAATAAATCTTCTAATATCTACTGGCGTAGCAATTGTCGTAATTGAAATATCATCTAAAACAATTTGAGAAGTTACCGTGATTATCCACAAAGGTAATAAATCTTTTCTCTTTTCAACCAATTCATTAAGATTATAAGTTCTTTCGTAACGTGTTGTTGTGCTGTTATTTTTCAAATTAACAAGAGCAGATACTTGTGCTAATAAAACGAAATCTACGTTTCCCTTTTCGTTTAGACATAAAGCATAATCCACTGTCGAAGATGCTTGTCCCGAAAGAACAACCGGAGTAGGTTGCAAAATCATATCGTTTTTGGCAATCATTTTCCCATTGACAAGCCCAATGCCGCCATTGAAAAATAAATTATTGTTTCCATCAACGTTTATGAAATCAAAATCATTTACAACTCCATTTTCGTGCAAATATCTTTCTCCAGCTTCAATAAATTCTATAGCGCTTGTTGATAATACTTTTTCATTTACTGTTCCAAATTGTCTAAGATCAGTAATGTAGCCGGTTACGTTTCCACTATATGCAAGATGCAATCTTTCACATGTTCCTAAACACATGAATTCATTATTCAAACGTACATTGGGGAAGATTTCAATTTTCATAGTTCTTTGATCAGTTGTTGATGAAAGAATGGCAGAATCAGAATTAGAATCTTCATTAAACATTATATCAATGTAATCAACGCCGTTTGAATCATAATATCGTCCAATTTCTCCCTTTCTTGCCCTAGTAACTGGTCCCACAAACGGTGTGGTAAAACCAGCATCAGTTTGCATAATGAACCCATCATATGAGCGTTCTGTAAAATTGTAATTACCAATAACAAAAGTTACAAATCTTCTTATATCGCTTACCCCGCCAATTTCTACATAACCAGTAAGCTTGGGACTAATTTGCATAATATGCCAACCATTATTAATGCCAGATGATGTGCCAAAATCTGTATCAATTAAACCAGCTGCAGATGTGATATCAAATCGTGCACGTTCAAAAGACTCAGTTTCACCTATATTGGAAGCATAAATTTCATAATGTCTTTTAGTGTTAGAGGGAGGAATAACATCATCGTTTACTCCAAATATATCTAATACTACTGAATCATTTGAAAAATATAATTCAACTTCTAATCCAGCACCAGAAGAAATATCAATTGGATTACCAGTACTATAAATACCGTTGAGTACGGTTATTGTGCAACTACTGGAAGGACAACCTGTATTTGTAACTTCTTTAACAATAAATCTACCATAATCTTGTTCTAAGAAAGAAGTATCGGTTCTTGCAATAGTTGGTTGAACTACTATTGTGCTTCCTGCTTTTATTTTGCTTGTAGTTAGGTCTAAGTTAACCTGATATGTAACCTCAACAGTACTTACTGTTATTGTTCTATTTGTAATTGTTGCAGGCCAATAACCATCAATATTTGTTGTTGTATCTTTAGCAATATAATCTTGATATCTTCCATTTACATTATAATTTTTATTTTTTCTTCCAACAAAAACTTTTGTTGGAACACTTCCTGGAACAGAGGTTGGCGCTGAGTAATAAGGACTTGCAACGTTGGCTTTGTTTGTTCCTAGCCCAAGAGCATCTTTATAATCACCACCTGATTGTCTATCATCTCCAATTACGTTATTTAGATACAATCCTGCCGTAAGAGAACCAGTTCCATCAATCTGACCAGAAATGATTGAAAAACCAGGATTATTATAAATATCAGCAATAGATAATCCAAACTGTCCGTTTCTTTCAAAGGCAACCATACGATAATTAAAACCAGCGGATCTGAAAGCATTATTTACATTTAAAAGAACTCCTTGTAATGTATAATATCCTGGAGTTAAACCTGCATTGCCCGTAACATCAATTGCTGGAAGAACAATTATGTTTGTTACAGTTCCATCAGGATAAAAGGCTAAATGTAAATTATAATGAGTTGAATCTAATTCATCTAAATTAACATCAAGGCCAGTTGCTTGAGCACATCGTGGGTCAACAACAATTAAACTACCAGGAACGGAAGGATACGTAGTCCATAAGTTATGGTTTGCCTCACAAACCGCTAAAGCGCCGTGAATATTATCATCAAACCGTTTCTTTTCAAAAGAAGCATATGCTGGATTAGCTATTGTTTTAGCAACCAAATTGACGCCATCAATTTTTATAACCCATTTGCTTAATGGTTCAAATCTTATTGAATTAATTACATATTGGGTTGTTATATTTCCATAATCAATATTAATATAATCACCAACCGTTATAATCCTAAACAATCTATCTAATTCAAATACTGATAACGAAGCTGGTGTAAATTCCACCAAATCATTTATAGCTGTAGTAAGCGTAGTTTGGCAAGCAATAGCACTTTGAATAAGTTGAACATAACCATCAAGAAGCAAATCTTCTGATGATGCAATATTCGTAATGCCATTTGAATGCATAGTGTTTCTATGCTCTTCATATATTGTTGTTGCCATTACATCTATAAAGTCTAAAGCGGCTTGCACATCTATTGCTGTGGACGGAATGGTAATAAATCCACTTGTAATTACACTTATGGCAGAAGCGTTATGCGCATCAATTGCAAGTAGTTCATGCGCCACTAAAGCGTCATTAACTTGAATTAAAGCTTGCATAACAGCTTTTGCTGTTCTAAATCCACCATCTTTGGTTATAAGTCCTGGATTGAAATAATTATAAGGATCTCTTGCGTCAATGCCATAAGCATATGGCATGGTTCCAGCATAACCGTCATTCAAATCTACGTGACTAGCAACGTGTCTTCCATTTACTCCCAAATTCAAAACTGATGAGCCTGCAAGATGTAAAAGAATATCAACTGTTAATGTATTATTTACATAATTATTTACCGCATCAATAGTGGCATCCAAAAAATCAATCATATTTTTCAATGAAGTTGTATTATAAGCTAATGCAAGTTTGGTTTCTTGAATTCCTGCACCAGCAGCAATTTGGCTATCAATTATATTTGTTAGCAAACCAAGTGAAGTTAATGCTGTCCCTTTAATAGTTCCATCACCATTAAAAGACACATCTAAAAAGTCAGCTACGCTTCCTGCCGATCCATGAGGGTTTATTCCTAATGTTGCTTGAACAGCAAACATGGATGCCCGGAGAGCATCAATAGCTGCTCCCCCGGTTTCGGTAATATCGTCATCCACTGCTGGAAGTTCTACGTCAGTATCAATATTATTGGGATATACAGTCATTTTCCCTTTATTCCTCTACAGGTGTTTCGGCTTTTTCTTCTTTTTTATCTTCATTGTTTAAAATAGGTGGAGGTTTATCCATCAATTTTTTCTGAACAACATTTGCGCCAAAATAAAAACCACAAAGCATAGTTATTACAGTTACCCATTCTGTGCCACTTAAAATGATTAAAGTTGTTTTGCAGCCATATATAAATACAGAAAGCAGTGGAGGAAGTCCGCAAAGTAATGTTCCTACTAAAAATATTAATATTGTAAGAATATATTTCCTAGATGCAATTCTATTTGAAAAACTATATTCATCTTTTTCTTTTTTCTTATTCATTATAAGCCTTGCTAAATATAAATATGCTGATTTTATGATGCTCCACATAATGTCTAATTAAATGGAAGAATATAGATATAATATTGTTAGACAATAAATTCAGGTCTATCTATATTTAAAGATATTTTACATTTTCCCCCAGAAGAGTCTTCAACTGCTTCGCCAATATAAACAACAGCTTCACCAATGGCTCCTGGTGCGGTAGCTGTTACAGACCCAGCAGTTGTTGATAAAAATGCATCTTCCCCAACCCCAATGGCTCCAACACAATTTATTTCAATTTGACCTTTAGTTTTTACATAATTAACACTTGAAGTAGCAATTCCAATTGCATAACAACGAGCAGCAATTGTTGCCGTTGCAATTGCCGTGGAAGCAACACCTGTAGCCGAACCATCATCCCTTATATATACAACATCACCAACAACGGGAATTTGTAATGTAGTTGAAAATGGAATAAGCTCATCAGAGCTAGCTCCACTTCCTTGTGGCAAATCAAGAATAACAATATCTTCATAAAAATTTGTTGGAAGAATTGCTGGAAAAGAAGGATCTGTAGATGGATATTCATCAAATGGATTATTTGGATCACTAACATACCAATATTTAAACCCAACAGATGGATAATATCCTCTTATTAGAAATTTACTTGAAGCTACTGTTGTTGCCATGTTTCCTTATATTATTTCAAATACAGCAGATAATTTTGTTGCTGTACCACCTATTGGTTGTACATGTCTTAAAATCAAACGATCACCAGCTGCAACAGCAAGTGTATTTGAAGTATCTTCAGCAAACCAAGGTCCTGCACCAGTTGCAATAGTACAAGTTAATCCTGTTGGTGCTGAGGCAGTAAGTCCAAATGGAATTCTATAAATAGTTACTGGAAAGTTGTTTGTAGGATCTAAATTTAAATAAACTTTTAAATTTCTTAATATACCTGCTCTTGCAACTATAATAGACATGCTTGGTTCTGTCCCACCAGCATCCGCTTGCTCCGTACCATCTGGTAATATAAAATATGCAGTCCCATCTGCACTTAATGACGAACAAAATCCGGTAACCATTATTGCATTATATCCATCACCACTATATCCATCATTATATCCATCATCAACCGGAGTATTTGTAGATTTTAATATTAAAGAAACATCCCAAATTATAGATTTTTCTTCTTCTGTAGTAACTCCAACGGTAGTTTGTAATGCTCTTAATTCATATACTCTATCACTTAATGGAATATCAGAAACTATGTTGAGTTGAACTTCTTGAGTAAAATATCCTCCAACATATGATACATCGTTAAATGTAAATTCTTTTATTAATTTTGCAGTACCAGCGGTAATGTCGTATAATTTTGTGGTTAAAATCGTATTTGATTGAACGTAAACATGTTCCTTTAAAACAACAGTAACTTCTGAAGTTGAAGAGTTACCCAAATTTGTTTCTTGCAATCCATTAAGAGCAACTTGTCCTACAACTAAATAATTATCATATACATCATTTAATGAATATTTATCAGCAATTTGTACTCTATGTATTGATTCTCCATGATTTGAAACAGAAGCATCTCCTCCTTCAATTAAATCTAATCTTTCTGAAACTGTTGCTTGCGCTCCAGAGGGATTTATGCCTAATTCTCTTTCAACAACAATAACTGATTTCTTTATTCGATTAACATAATCTGCAACATCTGCTGTTCCAGAAACAGATGGTAAAAACGAAGGAGTAGTTGTCTGCTCATCATCATAATTTTGTGGGTATTTTGGGTTTGTCGCCATTTCTCCTTTAATATCTCACTATTACCCGTGCATATGGAATAGCATAAGCAAAAGCTCTATCATCTTCGTTTACAGCTCCCGATGTATCCCTATTTAAAGTCATTAATATATAAGCATTAGGTCTTGGAATACCATAAGACCTTGTACTAGGTGCCCGTGCAATCCAAGCTTCGTTATTATATTTGTTATTACCAGCATTAAGTATGTCACTAGTTAAACGTATCATTGTATCTGTTTGTGGGTTTATTGTAGACCTCTTATATGCCCAAGCAGCTACGGTTGTTGGGTCAGGAATATAATTATACCCATCCCCATCTGAAATAGTAGAATCATTTACATAATTGCCAAACATTAAAGAAGCACTAACATTGGTAATTATGGCAGAAACCGTATGAATATTACACATATATACAGGTATCTCAATTCCTATAATTTCGGTACCATATGGAACATTAACTGGAATTATAATTTGATTTTGATAATGATTTATTAATGTTGGGCCAGTTGATTCCTCTAACATTGGATCGCCATTATTTTTATACAAATCACTTCTCCAAGTGTTTGTAAAATACAATCCTACTGGTAAACCATCCCAAACAGTTGACAGAACTTCATCTCCTTCTCCTACTCCAGTACCAACACTGACGGCTAAAATTTGTTGAGCCTGATCAATAATAGGATTAGAAGCATTTGCTCCCGCTACCAAAGTTTGTTCGCTCATCATTATAAATGGGCCTTTATATCCATCTAATTCTTCTAAACCATATGTTTTAAAATCTGTACAATTTATATCTATTATAGCTTTTTGGTTTTTATTATCCATTGCAGCTATTCTAGAATCATAAGTTGTCGTTATATCATGTAAAAGAATTTCTTCTGAAAATGTTTCTGAAGTAACTGCACCTGAAATTAGATTAGTGGTAATATTATAAGGCAATGATTTGTTGAAAATATTATTTTTAATAATTCCATCAATAAGATTTGTATAATTTGGATTACTATAAGCTTTTACAAAGTTAGTCAAAACATCTTCTGCTATCATTGTATTGTTAATTATATTTACAAAATTTATATTTCTTACATATGTTGCAATGCAATCAGACAAACTAATATCAGATGAATTTATATAAATATGATTTCCATTAATAACAGTTGTTGAGTTGCTTTTTGTCAAATTTGTATAAACAAAACCAACATTCCAAGCCATAGTGCAAGCAATTCCATAAACATTATGAACAGTTATATCTGTCATTTCAATAATGTTATCAGAAATGTTTATATATTTTACTGCATTTACAAAAATAGCAGCTTGAGGAGTTGTCAGATTTGCACTAGCTTTATAGCCTTTTATATTGTTACCCTTAATTTGAATATTATCATTTATAAGTGAATTTTCACCAATTACGTTAATGGCTCCATTAATTCCCGTAGCTGTTATATTTGCCAACACAGAAGTGGCAATTTGAGAAGAATAATTTAACGTATTATTATTTATAATTATATTGCCAGCATTTGACACGAAAGAAGATGTTAATTTCAAAAAACAAAACATATCACCAGTTATTCCACTATCAAATATATTATTAGAAATATTTGCGTTGAATGGTAATAATATTGCTAAGGTATTATTAAAAGATAAATCAAGACCAGTAGGATTATCTGTAAATTTATTATATAATATATTTAATCTTGAAAAAGGTTGAGTGATTTTTACTGCGCTTTGAGGTGTTGTTCCTAATGTATAAGATCCACCATCTGTTCCGACAAACTCGCAATTTATTATATCAACTGTTGAATTAGCAGCTGTTGAAGTGGTATAAAATATAGTATTAAATTTTTGTGTTGTAGCTGAAATATCAAACAAACAATTATCTACTTTAATAGATTTCATATTTTCTAACTTAATCAAAGCAGAATTTACCGAAACGTAGCTTGCTCCACTTGCGTTTGCTACGACTCCTTTGCAATTTTCAATTATTATTTCAGCTTCTTGAGCTTCAATAGCATTCCATCCAGAAGAATTTGTAATCAAATAGCCATGGAAATCATATGCACCATCTGATGTTTCCCAAACACAATCTTTCAATATTATTTTAACTTTACTTTGATCAAATATAATAGAATGTTGTTTATCATAAATCGTACCAGTAAAAGTATAAAATCTACAATCTTCAATTAGTAATTGAGCTTGTATTTCTCTATTGTTACCCATGCTTGTAACTGTTCTAGGATATAATCCACAATTTAAAAATGTACAATTTTTTACAATATATCTTTCAGAATATGATTCATAACTTTGAGGGTTATTCAAACCGACAAGCGACACTAACCTTACATATGAGCCTGTTCGATGTTGAATGTTTAAGTTTTCAAGATGAGTTCCTAAAAGAACATTTGTCGCATTACTATCAAGAGTAATTCCTCCTGGAGAAGCATCAGTAGGATTATATATTTGAATTCTTGGTATGTTTCCATTTTCAACTAATCCAATGAGTTTTGCGCCGATACCATTTGGATTAAATCTAGTATTTATTATATAAAATCCAGGTCTAATATATATGGTTAATTGATCGTTATAATTGACACCAGTGGGAAGCGTTGTGCTCATTAAATTTGAATACATGCTAGATAAATAATTTAATGCCTCTCCACCATTTATGTCCCCTAAAGAATTTTCACCATCTCCTACAATCAAATACCATTCTCTATCAGAAATATTTCCTGTAAGATTTCCATGAATTGAAAACTTTTTATTAGCACCAGCGATTACGCTAAATGGAGCGTTAAATCTTAGCAATTGATTAGTTTCATTATCAGATATAAACCCAGAATCAAGAGAGTTATTTTCAACCGAAATATTAACTTCATTTGTAGGTGATCCATTTACTTCAAACGCAACTGGAACCACCGTTAAATTTGAACCATTAATTGGTGTAAACTTAAAACTGTTTCCAGTTAATTTAGAATCACAAGCATTATAAGTTACTCCATATTTAATTGTACTTGTTGATGAATCAAAAAACCATATTCTGTTATTTGTAAATGTAAATCTATTTTGCATAAGTAAACTACATCCAAAATCAACAACTTTTTCAACGCCATGAACGACGCAATCCTGAATTTTTAATGTATTTCCAAATGTTGCAGGAGTAGTATCAATTAATTTTACAAAATTTGTAGTAGCTAAAGCACTTACTGAAGTTGCTCCATACTTTGTTTTACCAAATATTGAGCATTTTTCAATTTCTAAATAAGAATCATTTCTAACTCTAATAAAAGCAGCGGTTGATGAATTGAGAGCGGGAAGATAAGTAGCTACATCATCTATATTATCAGTAAATGTTAAGTTGACAAATTTATTTTTAAAATATCCATCTGATTCATAATCATATAAAGGAATTGATATTTTAACTCCAAAAGCATAAGGAGTTGTTGAGTTAATACTAAACATTGGTTTACCAGTTCCAGCCATTGAAGCATCAGCATTTAATATTGTTCCACCAACACTTCCCATCAAACAAACGCCTGGAGGTAATGTTACTGTATCAACAAAATCATATCTACCTGATTTCATGAGTATCCAACCACCAGCAGATAACCTATGAGTAGCTAAAGCTTGAGTAAAAGCATCTTCTATTGTAGGTGTCGTTGCTGTGTTGACAGTAAAATCTCCAGTTGTAGTATATCCATCACCAATTGTGACAACAGATAACCCAACTAAATAATTTTCAAATTTTTCTAAAGTCGCTTGCACGGTTGCAGCAGCTAACCCACCACTAAGCGGTGGATTCATATCTATTTGGTCAGCTTTATGACGAAATCCGCCTCCTTGCCAATGAGCATTGAAATCTTGTTTGTAGGTACCAAGCTTTCCGTTTAGTTCAACACGTCTGCCTGTTCCTGTAAAGGGAGTTCTAACCATAATTCTCCAAGAAAATGTAGTATCAGTTATATATTATTAAAGTAGTATTCAAGAAAAGGTAGTATCAGTTAAAAGTTATTAAAGTAACAATTAGGGAAATTATAATGGAATCAGATATAAAATTTGAAGAAAACATAAAGCCAATAATGAAAATATTGGTAGACAACAATATTAATTATGGAGACTACCCAAATCTAACAAAAGATTTTATAAATAATTTGGCATTGGAAGCCGAAAATTACATTAAAGAAAATGCGTTTCGTTATATGCCACATGATTGTGGTTTTGCTTTAAAACAATCTTTACAAATAATGAACAACCTTCTGTTTACTCAAATGGATAATGAATGCAAAAATTGGGTTAGAATGTTAGATACCTATCTTAGAAAAATTGGAATGCAAATTGATTATAATCAAATGGAAATAGGAAATATTAATATAGTTAGAACTATAAGATAATATTGTGCGTATGATTTAATGTCTCTTGGATTTCCCCGTTAATGATCGAATGATTATGGCCGGCATTATATCCGGTAGTTTGATTTATTTGAGATACATCAGTAATATCTTCATTGACAACAATTTCATGCATGTGAGGGCCATGAACTGCTAAATTACTTATCGAGGTCATTATAACCCGTGGGAATTTAGCAACATCTCTTGCTGCTCTCCACATATAAATCATGTCAGTTTTATCAACTCTTTGAAGTTGGAATTTTTGCGCACCAGAAAGTGAAAACAATAGCTTGTTTCTGGTAACGTTCAAAACTTCATATCTAAATTCATCAGTCCCATCTTCATTAAATCGAATAATAAAATCTCTATCTTTTATAGCGGGGACTGTAATGGTCCAACCAGTTGGTTTAAATTCTTGAGTTAAGCCTCTATCCATTTGAAGTAAGTCATCAGTAGTTGGATCAAAGCGCACTAAAATTCTCCTATCCGAACGTCTTTGGTTGAAATACTGGTCATAACCAGTTTCAAATCCTGTTCCATAGCAGTTATGGCAGCGCGCATCGGGATGTTGATTATTGTGTCTAAAGCAAGAACATCTAATTCCTGTCCATTTTCTCCTTACAAAAACAACAGGTTCGCCTGTTATTTCGAGGAGCATTTCTTCTCTACGCATGTTAGCTTCTTGTAAATTAAACCCTCTTACTTTGATATTACAATTTTGTTGCCCAGGTTCTAAAGCATCACCATATTGATTACTTGTTGGGCAGGCACAACCAAACTCGCCACCATGATAACTTCCAAGACATTTTCCGCTAAAATAATCAAGCATGCTTGTTTGATGATATCCTGAATAATCATATCTTTGCAAGTCTTCATTTGTTTCATCAGATGCTGTTAAATTTGTAGTTAAAAGATCTTCATTTTGTCTTTTGTATCCATCAATTTCATTAAAAGCATGATGAGGTGGTCTAAATTGAGGCTCACCAAGAACTATAACTTCATTTGGATCTTCATATCCTAAAAAATATGTTATTGTTGGATCTCTTTGAATATATCCGTCATAGCCATCAACAGCATGCAGTCGAGCTTCTGTTCCTAAATATCCTCTACCATCTGGTGTAGTTAAGATTGTATTTGTAACAGAATTTATAAAATAATATTTTATTAATTCGCCGCCAATTTTTATTATTCCAAAAGTTGCAAAGTCCGTAACATCTAAAACTGGAATTTGAGTATCGATTATTGTTATATCTGCAGACAGTATAGTTTCTGGATAAACATAAGCATCAGTAGCTGTTGTTGCATGAGCTAGTCCCGTAGAATTCATGTCGATTGGATTCCACAAAGTTGCTCTTACTGCAAAATAATTTGTATCACCTGGGATAAATTGACTGACCGCTATTTCTGTGGCTAATGTAAAATACTTTACACCTTCAGAAAAAACATCATATCGTGCAGACGAAAAATATATGTTATATCCAACAAGATAATCTTCATCTGGTGAATATGCGGGATCCCAACGCAAAGAAACGCTAATTCCGTCTCCACCAGGCTGAACGCGTCCAAGCCCTGCGTGTGTTGGTTTAGCAAATATTGGTCTGGGAGGATAACAAATGGACATCTCAATAAAAATAGGTTTATATTGAAAGAAGAAGTATCATTAATACAACATAAAGATATGAAAAAGGTAATTAGCAATAATAAATCTGAAGTTTTTAATAATTTTGCAAATACTATTTTAAAAAGATTTGCACAAAATGCACCTTCTCCAGAAGAGTCGGCAAAAAAACATATTGAAGTATTGAAAGAAGTTGGACAAAAAACTTTAGCTAATTTTTTGGAAAATAAATATGTGAAAAAACTAAATTCACCAAATGTAATTTCTATTGAAGATTTGCTGCCAGCTATAGAAATTTATTCTACTCGCTATGGTAATCGTTCAAGTATGGATAATAACTTCTTAGGAATTGTGCTAACAAATCAAGCAAAAGAATTAATGAAACTTACTGGCAATGAACACAGATTACCAAAAACTAATGAACCTACCGACCCTTTCTTTGCTATTGTTGCTAGATATTTAGTTCCGCGTTTAATTCAAAAACTAGAAGCTGTAAAAGATCCTCGTCTTAATAAAATAATTATTGCCATGAAAGGTGGTAATGGGGGGAAAACTGAAGGATTTAGACCTGGACAAATTGAAAGGACCCTTTTAGCAACGCATTTAGTTGATTCTTTTGATTTAATGTTAGCAAATTATTTATTAGGGCTTAATGTTTATGATGTTCCCGATTTGCAAGATGTTGGTTCTTTAGAAGAAAAAGCTGCATTGGCTGAAATGTCACGTGATGAATTAAATACAGCTATGCAAGCGATCCCACAAGGAGAGGCTCTTCGAAATTATTTGAACTGGATGTTGGGGTTTTATTCGGAACAATCTACTGAAGAGAATGAACCAAAAATTAGTGCAGAACAATTTAAGTCAGGAGTAACTTATGTTCTTAATCAACCTATTGCTCAAAAGCTGGCTGATAAGCTAGACGGAAAAGATCGATTAGGACAGCGCAAAACTTTTATTTATAATTCTGCGCTCAATGAAATCAACAAAGATGCCGCCTCGCAAAAAACGGCTACTCGCAAAGCACCTTCTTTTTGGCGCTAGTCTGCTGTTATTTTAATTACAGCATCTATACCAAGAATACCCATACCAATATCTTCTTTAACCACAATATCGCTATCACCTATTGAAACTACCAAATCACCACGTATTGGAAAAACCCCGGTATATTCAGGTTCTTTAAATGCAAAACAAATATTTCTATTTATTGAACTTATTCCCTGTATTGCTTCATTCATTACTTGCATTTTGGGAGAGCGATCATAGTCACTTCCAAACCAAAACGTACCAACATTTCCAATATTATACATTTCCCATCTTGTCGTTTCGTCTAATGTACATTTACCCATTTTGTCGTGTAATCTCAACAACTCAAGTGTCTCGCTTCCACAAACCAAATATGGATAACCATATATGGCTTTTATATACTCTGGAAATCTTTCACGAGGCACTCTTGTAATACTATCATTTCTAGATGTGTAATGTTCAATCGCGCCAAAGAACATTTTGCTTTCTATTTCAAGGGCCTTAAGAAAAATTGCATCGGCAAAAGATTGTGATGGTTTTAAATAATTATAATTTTTAAACACATAATGCCAGGGCATTATCGGAATATTTATAAAGCTACTTTTAGCCCATTTTTGCATAATCTGTATAACATTATTAGTTTCATTATGCATTTCAACATAACAATATTCTACAGAGGGATCGCCAATATCATATTTTGCAGCCCGCTCGTTATTCGCGTAATCATTTGGCGGTAAAGGATCTACAATCAATCGCCTTCTTGCATGACAAGTATAGTCAAGTCGTCTAGAAATGGATTTCGCTAGTGCTTTTTCTACAACATTCTTGCCGTATTTTTTAATCAAATCTAAAAGCGGAGTTCTATTGTTTACTTCTACCATCAAATGCCTGCTCTCTTTTTCATTTCAGCTATTTCAGCATCCATTTTCTTTTTAGCTTTAATATTTTCTATTTCTTTCGCTTTAATATCATCAACAATCTTTTGCTTTTCTTTTTTGCTTTCAAGATATTCTTTCAACTCTTCTTTATACTCTATTTCTTTTTTAGCGTATAGTTCAAGAGCATTTTTGTGATATTCCATAGATTTGTTGTACCACTCCATGTCCTTATCATAATTTTCATTTTCTACATTGCCATAACAATATACTTCAGCTGTCTCAAAAAATTCAACATCGCTATCACATCGGTCCATTTGGACAACAAAACGGAGTGTTCCATACATCGTTTCGGGAGTTTCTTCTTGATATTCTATTAATTTATTTATAGCTTTTTGAACTTCAAGCACGTTAACTTCAATTTCAACTTCGTCACTATATCTATCTGGTTTGGTAGCGAAACACGAACCAAACTTAAATGATACTGGGGCGCTTACTACTTTTTGCGGTTTCTTCGGTGGAGTTGGCTTGCTCGGAGGCATCGGAATCTTCATGACTTTCTTCCGTTTCTGTAAAAGGATAGTTAGCGTGTAACTCTATTGCTTTGCTTATAACTGGGTTCGGGAAATGTTCTGGAAAATAACCGTATTGATGATAGCGTTGTCTTAGTGGTTTTAATTTCATTTGATTGCTTTCATTTTGTGAGATGAACGTCTAATTGCAACAGGATTGTCGGGTTTGGTTAATTCTTCTTCGTCTTCTGGAACATCTGACATTAACTTTTCAGGAGGTGTTGTTTTAGGTGCTAATCTTTCAATATAAGATTCTCTAACCGAAAAATAACGACCATCTTCTTTTGTTCTTTCAGAAGGAGGCCGCTGTAAAGGAATATTAATTTGATTTAAAGCAACAGGCTTATCAATATTTTTTATAGTTATTGATACAACACAATCATCATTCAATTCTAATTTTAATTTTTTATCAAATAAATTATCTTTTAATAGCTCAATAGCAGCTTCCCTTGTACGAGCGACTACGTGTATTAAAATACTTACATTTCCGCTTTTTATTGTAAATTCATAAATCATAAAACACCTC
>Ga0114918_10001859_pt1 | contig 18965 bp, 10 predicted proteins | sample LantaG_FD_87015 | JGI IMG/M metagenome (GOLD analysis project Ga0114918, IMG submission 87015) | Deep subsurface microbial communities from Baltic Sea to uncover new lineages of life (NeLLi) - Landsort_02402 metaG | ecosystem: Environmental > Aquatic > Marine > Oceanic > Sediment | place... | reverse complement strand
TTCGCTCTTTTTCTCTTTCTCTCTCTCTCCCTCTTTCTCTCTCTCTCCCTCTCACCCTTCTTGCTTGCTCGAAAAAAAAAAAAAAAAAAACAGGAAAAGCGGCCTATGTCGACGTCCAGGGCTGGCACGTCTACCTCAGCGACGTCAAAGTCAGCGGCGCCCCTCTGTCGGGGATCCTCGCGAGCGAGCTCGGCCCCCTGGCGGCGCAGCAGGGCACGGCGATGAGCTCGGCCGACGTCGACGCTTTCTTGGCCAAAGTGCCGCTGAAGCTCGGGGGCGGGAAGGCCACGGTCTCGCTGCTGGACTCGATTCCGAGCGTTGCGCTCGGGGACCTGCACAGGGCTGTCGAGGACTGGTCGAGGAATGGGGGGCGGTAGAAGAAGAAGGAGAAGGAGAGAAGGAGAGAAGGAGAGAAGAGAAGAGAAAGTAAACAAGAAACAAAAAACCCGAGTTGATGAAAAACGCCTTTTCCATTTGGTCTCATTTGCCTCTGTTCTCCCTTTCTGATTACACAAACTCGCTCAAAAAAAAAGAAAGAAAAAGGAGCGGGAGGCAACGCCTCGTCGAGCGTCGTCGTCGTTGGCGCGTTGCCCACCCTCTCTCCTTCTTCTTCTTCTTCTTTTTCCCTCTTTCCTTTCTCTCTTCCTAGTGGTGCCCGCCCTTCTTCTGGAAGAGAGGCCCCTCCCCCCAGGGGAAGGGCTTGGACCTCACGTTCGTGTAGGTCCTCTCGGGCTTCTCCCCCTCGTGGTGCTCCTCGTGTGAGACGGTGTAGAAGGTGAAGGCGAGGCAAGCCGGGATCGCTGGTGGTGGTTTTTTTTTTCCAGAAGAAGAAGAGGTCGAGGTTGAGAAGGGGAGATGGAGCGAGCAAGAAAAAGGGCTACAAGCGAGAGCGATGATGATTTCGTCGAGGTACGCTTTCGAGGTCAAATTGCGTTTGAATATCTCTTCTCTCCGCATCAGCGCGTAGAGCACATCGGAGACTCTCGTAAGGGCCACGAGAAAGAGCAGAACAAGGGGCGTAACGGGGTGCAAAAAGAGAAGGAAAGATGGGGAAAAAGAAGGAACGGGCGACGCCGCTCCTCTTCTCTTTTTCTTTCCTCACCGACAATGGTGATGACCCTCCAGAGGTCCATCTGCTTCTTCTCCTCCTCCAGCGACATGCCGCTGCTCATGGAGCGGCGCTGGGCCGTCTGGACGGAGGAGGACGAGGAGCGGCGCAGGGCCGCGGCGGCGGAGCGGGCGAGGGCCTGCATTGTTGATTGTTTTTTCGAGCTTGGCGGGCGAAAGGAAAAAATTTCTGTAGAACATCACTCCTCGACCTTGCTCAAAAAAAAAAGTCGAAGAAAAGCAAAGCGCCTTTCTTCGCGCGCTTTCTTCTTTCTCTCTCTCTCCCTCTCTCCTCTTCGAGAGATGGAGAGCGACGAAGAGGACGCCGCGGCGACCATCGCCCTGGCGCGCTACCTCGTCTGCAAAGGAGAGACGGAGGACGATTCCTCGTTCGTTCGATGGGCGTCGAGTTCTTCGACTGATGCCATCGACGACGACGAACGACACCGCCGCCGCCTCCTCTCCAACGCCTCTGCGTCCACCTCGGCCCCGGCCATCCGCGACCGCTTCCTCGACTACATCCGCGAGGAGCTGGAATTGGCCTCTGCCGGGTTTTTCAGGGGTAAGAGCGACGAGGACAGGCAGTGCTCGACGCCGTCGCCGCAGAAGAAGAAGTCGACGAATGCGAGCGCATGCGGTGACGGAGACGGAGACGGAGGCGAAGGAGAAGAAGAAGAAGGACCTCGACCAGGAGCAGCAGCAGCAGCAGCAGCGGTGGTGACGCAGAGGCCCCCGCGCCCTCCTCCCGTCCTCACGGACGTGACGACAGCAAGAGGGAAGCTCCCTCCGTCGCTGGACGACGCCGGGGAGTTCCCGGTCCTGGCGACGGCGACGGCAACAGCGCCGCTTCTTCAACAACCCGCCGCCGCCGCCGCGGCTTCTGGTTCTTCGACGTCTTCTTCTTTTTCCTCTTCCTCGAACGGCAGCAGTAACCGGAAGAAGATCGCGCCGACCCGCGTGGCCGCGGTCGTCCGCGATGACACGTTCGCGCCGCCTCCTTCGTCGAGCGTGGAACCCGAGCCTTCGGCTGCTGCTGCGGTTGGGAGGAGGCTGCGGCTCCGACCCGAAGCAGCAGCGACGGCGACGGCGGCGACGACAACGACGACGACGGCAACGACTCTCTTCTCTTCTTTCTCCACAGCAGCAGACGAAGGAGAAGACGGAGAGGCCTGCTCGGCCGACCCGCGCTTCGACCGGAGGATAAAGAGCACCGAGGAGTGGCCGGTGCTGAAGAAGGCTCCGGCGGCGGCGACGAGAACAGCAGAGGCGGCTTTGCCTTTGCCTTTGCCTTTGCCGCCGCCGCCGACGACGACGACTCCCGCTCCTCTCGCCGACGCTCTTCCTCCGCTTCCTCCTCCTCACCCTCGGCCCCCTCAGCCCCCGCGCCGCCCGCTGCTCCGCTCGGCCCAGCGAGCCGCCAGGCTCCACGGCGCGATGCTCACCTCGGCGCCCTCGGACTTCCCCCTCGTCGCCGAGGTGGAGGGGCTCTTGCTGGCCTTGGCCTCCGCCCCCGAAAACGGCAGCGACGATGACGGCGGGGACGAAGACGAAAACAATGACGAAGAAGAACAGCCCTGTTCTTCTCTCCTCCCCCCTTCCCTCCCGCGCCCGCTGCTGCGAGACGGCCTCGACGCGGCCCTCTACGCCGCCGGCGTCTTCGAGGGGGCCGAGGCGGCGGGGGAGGGCTCGGCGAAGAGGCTGCTTCGCGCCGCTGCGGCGCAGGGGAGGGCGGCCGTGGCGCTGGCCGCGGCCGTCGCGAGAGCGAAGGGAGCAGCAGCAACAGGAGGAAATGCTTCTTCTTCTTTCCCTCTGCCTCTGTGCCTGCTCCCCGACGCCGTCGCGGAGAACCTGGCGGAGGCGGCCGCCTCGAGGGCATCCTCTGCCTCGAGCTTCGGAGGCGGAACGAAAGGAATTTCGTCGTCGTCCTCTGTCGCTCTCTCGACCGACGCTGCCGGCAAGATCATGAATGCCGCCGCCGGCCTCTCCGCCGCCGAGGCCGCGCGCAAGGCCTCCAACTGGGAGCACTCGCGCGACGAGTTCTTCTCCGCCCTGAGGGCGGCCTCGGAGCGCGAGGAGGCCGCGGCGCTGGGGAACAGCAGCAGCGGCGGCGACAGCGGAGGAGGGAACAGCAACGGAGACGAAACGGCAAACCCTTCCTCTGACGCTGTCGCCATCGCCGCCCTCCGCTCCCGCGTCCTCCCCCTGTTGCGCCGCCTCAGGCCGGACAACGTGCCGCTGCTGGCGGGTCTCATAGTGCAGGCCAGCCTGCAGGCTGCCGCGGCCGGGACGCCGGTTCTCCTCTTGGGCGACGCGCGGCTCGCGGCGCTCGCGGCGCGGGACCCCGCTAGGTTCCGGGCTCTGGGGGCGAGGCTCGCTGCCGGAGGAGGGGGAGCGGGCTCTTCTTCTTCGTTTTCGTCTTCTGCTGCTGCTTCCGCTGCTGCTGGAGCTGCTGCGGCAACGGCGGCGCGCGGCAGCGGCTCCGGCGACGGGAGCGGCGGCACCCCTCTCTCGGCCTCGTCCTCGGCATCGCGCCCGCCGACGCCCCGCTCGCTCCGGCAGCAGCTCCAGCAGCAGTTTTCGCAGCTCAACTTGCAGCAGCAGCAGCAGCAGCAGACCCAGCAGCAAACTCAGCAGCAGCAGACTCAGCAGCAGCAGAATCCGTACTTCAACAGCCGGCGCCCGCCGCTGTTCCAACCGGGGCAGGGGCAAGGCCCCTCCTCCTCCTCCTCCTCCGCCTCCCACGGCGCCGAGGCCGACACTCTGGCTTCTGCGGCGGCAGCCCGTTTCCCGCGGGACCAGCGCCTCTGCGTCCTGTTTCTCGCCGTCGCCGACTCCCACAGGCTCACCTCTGCGGTCGCCGCCGCCGCGAGGAGCAAGCTGGGCGAGCTGGCCGGGCTGGAAGGGGTGGCGGAGGCGATGAAGGAGTTTGAGAGGGAGAAGAAGAAGAAGAAAAAGGAGGAGAAAGAACGGGACGAGAGCAGAGCTTCTTCTCCTCCTGTTTCTGTCTTCCCCGCCCCGAGGGACGGAGAGGCCGCCGCCGCCGCGGTGGCCGCAGCGAGGCTGCTGTCGTTCGCTGAGTTCGGCGCCAGCGGGCAGCAGCAGAGGGTGACGGCTGCAACGGCGGCGACGGGGGAGAAAGACCTGTTGTTCTGCGGCAGCGGCGACTCGAGTGACGGCGACGACGACGAAAACGACGACGACGAAAACGTTCCTTCCTCGTCCCTCCCTCCTGCCCCTTCGCCTCCCCCTTCGCCTCCCGGGGTCGACGCCGCCTCGGCCCTCGCCGCCGCGGCCCTGGCCGCGGGGCCCGCGGGCATAGCCCGCACGGTGCCGTGGGTCGCGGCCTACCTGACGTTCGCGAGGTGGGCGCTCCTCCCGGCGGGGCCGCCGCGGCACGCGAAAGAAGCAGCAGCGGCGCTTCTCGCGCTCGCCGGCGCCGCAGGAGGAGAAACTAGGAAAAGTTCTTCCTCTCCTCCTCCTCCTCTGCCTCTCTCGCCGCTGTGCCCCGCGAGCCCGCTGTTCGACGCCGACGCTCTGTGCGCTCGCGGGGCCCTGGACTCGGCGCTGACGGCGCTGGGGGCGCCTCCGCTGGCCTCTGTTGTGAAAGCGACGACGAAGGGAAGAGGAAAGAGGTGGTCGTCGCTGCTGCAGCTCCTCGACGACTCTTCTTCTGCTCCTCTCCGCCGCCGCGACTTCTCGTCGAACGACTTCGACTCTCTTTCCTCTTCTTTGTCCTCGTCGGACGCGAGGCTGAGGGAGCTCTGTCTTCCCGGGCTGGAGCAGGCAGCGGGGGCGCTGGCGAGCGCCGCGGCGAGGAGCAGCTCCAGAAACAGCCAAGGGCAACAGCAGCAGCAGCAGCTCTTGACTTCGACGTCTGCCGAGGCAGCAGCAGGGGCAGTGGCGGCAGAAGCTTCTGCTCCGCTTCTCCCTTCCCGCGCGAGGCGCCCGCCGCGCAAGATCACCCCGGTGCCTCCCTCCTCGGCCTCCGTCTCTTCCGTGGCTGCAGCAGCAGCAGCAGCTGCCGCGGCGGCAGCTGCGGCGGCGGCGGCAGCGGCAGCTTCGGCTCGAGGGGCGGCGGGCAGCGGCGCGACGACGCCGAACCCCGCTTCCTCCCAGTTCCTGTCTTCTTCCCCGTTCCCTCAGACTCCCGCCTTTTCTTCTTCGTCCACCACCGATGATCCCACGCTGGATTCTCTGCAGGCTGCTTTGTTGGAAATGTATTCCACAGAATCGGACTCTGTGCGCATGCGAGACGTCTGCGGGTTTGTGTCGGGCGTCGTCGCCGCCAACGCCGCCGAGGAGGCCGCTGCCGCAGCGGCTGCCTCGGCGGCCGCTGCCGCCTCGAAGGGGATGGAGGCCGCCGCGGTTGCTGCAGCGCAGGCGTGGGAGCAGCAGCAGAGGGCGCAGCAGCGCGAGAAGGAGAAGGAGAAGGAGAAGCAAGGGGAAGGAGAAGAGGAAGAGGAGAGGAGGACGAACAGCAACGGCGACAGCAACAGCTCTGTTGCTCAACAACCTCCTCCTCCTCCTCCTCGACCTCTGCGACCGCCTCCAGCTGCCGCCCTCAGAGCGGCTCTGGCCCCGCTGGCAGCCTCTGCAGCCGCGTCGGAGTCCGCCAAGGCGACGGCGGGAGCCAGGGTCCAAGCGACCGTCAGGGCTGCGACCGACAGGGGGTGCGCCGCGGCCGTCGCCGCACTCGCGCCCCCACAGTGGTCAGACGCCGCCGCGGCGGCCTGCGCCGCGGCCGCCTCCCGCAGGGCCTGCACCGCCGCGAGCAGGTCGCTAATGGCCTCGGGGAAGCTGGCCGCGAGGATCGCCGCGGCCGTGGACGCGGCGGCGGACGCTGCGGTGGCCAAGGTGGTGGCAGCGAAGAAGGCGGAAGCGGCGGCGGCAAAGAGGGAGGGCAGCGAAAAGTGAAGAGGTTGGTTTTCTCTCTTTCTTTTTTTGAAGAAAAACTTGTACATCATTTGACAAAACTAGAAAAACGAACGAATGAAAAAAAAAAAAAAAACGCAATGACGAATCGGGAAGGGAATTGGCGGTGGCGGAGAAGCGGGAGCGGCGGGAGATACAGGAAGCGGAGCCAGCGACCTTGCCGCGGCAACACTCTTTCGTTTCGACCTTCGACCTTACGCCGTTATCGTCGCATCTCTTCTTCTTTCTTTCTTTCTTTCGCTCTCCTTCGAAATGACGACCGTCCGCCCGGGCCGCATGCGGCGCAGCGGACCCGCGACCAAGCCAGCGCGCAAGCCACCGGCGTCGCCGGCGGTGAGTTGGAGAAGAGAAAGGGCGACATTTGCATTCGTTCAGTCGTCGCCGAGCCGCCGTCCGCCGAATGCCGCCACATGTCAAAAAAGGCTCATTCCAATTCCCTCTACTCCCCCCACTTCTCTCCAATCACCCCCCGCGCCTCACAGGACCCCTCGCCAGAGGCACTGCTCGAGTCGGCGCACGCCGCCCTGGCGATGGAGGACGTGACCTCGGCGCGGATGCTCGCGCAGCACGCCGCGGCGAGCGCCGCGGCACTGGCATCGACGGCGGCGGCGGCGGCGAGCTCGAGCTCTTCTTCTTCGGCGTCGACCTCTTCCGCCGCGGCAGCGACCGCAGAGGCCGCAGGCGCCCTCCTCGCCGAGATCGGCCCGGCCTCTGCCGCGGCGGCCGCCCTCAGGACGGCGATCTCCCTGAGCCCGGAGCAGGGCTTCGAGAAGTACATGTGGCTGGGGCAGCTCTTGCTAGAAGAGAACTCTTCGTCGTCGGCGTCGGCGGCGGCGGCGGCGGCGGCGGCGGCGGCGGCAACAGGTGGACAGGAAGCGGGCCAAGAGGAAGCCGAGAGAGAGGCCGTCGCGGCGTACAACCGGGGCGTCTCCCTGTGCGAGAGGGAGGCGAGCGCGCTGTCCGCCGTCGCGGAGGCCGCGGCGAGGAGGTTCAGGGCGAGCAAGGAGGAGGGGAAGAAGAAGAGCGGCAGCGGAGGCGACACCGCAGCTGCCGCTTCCGCTCCGGCGGCGGCGGCGGCGGCAGAGGCCCTCGCCGCTCTCTCCGCTGCTCACGCCTCTCTGTGCTCCGCGCTGTGCGCCCTGGCAGAAGCCAGGCTCTCGATCGAGGGGGTCGAAGCCGCCGGCGACGAGTGCGAGGCCCTGCTGAAGAAGGCGGAGGCGTCGAACTCGGCCTCGGCCGCCGCGGGCGCCGCCGCCGACGACGCGAGGAATTATTCAAACTCTTCTTCGAGCTCTTCTTCGACTCCTCCTCTCCCTCCTCCGCGCCGCTCGTCGGAGCCCACCCAGATCCTCGCGTCGCTGCGCCTCGAGCAGGGGAGGCGGGAAGAGGCACTGGCGGCCCTGCGAGCCTCGGCGGCGACCTGGCTGCCGCGGGCCGTCCAGGCGCTCGAGCAGGCGAACAACGACGACGACGGCGACGACGACGAAGACGACGAAGACGACGAGAAAAACCCGAATTCCAAAACAACGACGACAACCGACCTCACGGCGCTCATCGACGACCTCTCCGACCTCCCGCCCTACGAGTCCCGCTTCGAGGCCGCCAAGCTCTTCCTCGAGCTCGACGAGACCACCGAGGCCGCCGTGGCGATCTGCGACTCGCTGCTGGCAGAGAGGGACGACGCCCCCGACGTGTGGTACCTGTTGGGTTTAGCTCTCTACTCTGGCGGCGACCTCGACGGCGCGGTCGACGCGGCCGGCGATGGCGAGGCGGCGCTCGAGGCGGCGGCGGAAGCTGCGGGCAGGAGCGGCGGCGGAAGCAAAAATGCTTCCGATTTCGCCGTGGGTGACGCCGACGCGGCGGCGTTCAGGGACCTGAGGGAGGCGATCGATGACGCGCGGGCGAAGATGGGAGGTGGAGATGGAGGTGGAGAATGAAAGAAAGAGAAGAAGAGAGAGAGAAAAAAGAGTAAAAAAGAAAACGAAAAGAGAAGAACTGAACTTTTAAATTTTTTCATTCGTTTCTATTTTACACCTTTCTTCTCCGCCACTCGCGCCCTGCCCGAGGTCGCCGACGCCACGGCAGAGCGCAGAGCCTCCAGTTCTTTCTTCGGGACCGAGATCGAAAGAAAGATTCGAGAAATAGAAGAAGAAAGTTCATCTTTGTCTTCCTCTTCTTCCTCTTTTTCTTCCTCCTCTTCCTCCTCGCCGAGATTCGTCGCGCCGAGCCGCTCCAAGCAGCCAAACACCTTCCCCAGGTCAGACAGCGGCACTCCCTTGATCGAGACCAAACTCTCGGCCTCGACGGTCACTCGGGGCGAGGAGGAGAGGCACAGCCGGGCCGCGTGCGCGTAGGCCCTGGCGAGGCCCGAGGCTCCCAGCTTGGGACCCGCGCGCCACCTCGAGACGACGACGGCGACGCCGCGCAATGAAGGAGCTTCGGAGGCTTCTCCTCCTTTCCCTTCCGCGCCGCTTCCCGCTTCTCCTCCTCCCGCGGCCGCTATCGAAGACAGGATCGGCCTCCCCGCCGTTCCCCCGGGCTCCCCGTCGTCGCTGCTTCTCGCGTCTCCCCCGTCGGGAGTCACGAAAGCCCAGCAGTTGTGCCGGGCCCCCGGGTCGCTCCTCGCCGCGATCCCTTGCTCGGCCTCTTTCGAATTTCTTATCGCGAAGCAGGTGGCGACGAAGACGGATTTTTTGACCTCGTAGGTCTCGGAGTGCTCTGCAGCGACGGTGGTGTAGGAGGAGGCGCTGGTCGAAGAGGGGGCGAAGGAAGGTGGGGGAGAGGGGGCGGGGTCTTTTTCTTCTTCGCTGTCGCCGTCGTCGGTTTCGTCTCCTTCTTCACTTCCTTCTTCGCTTTCACTCCGCTCTGCTGCCGCCCCTGCTCCTGCTGCCGCTCCTCTTTCGCTCGCCTCCTCAGCTTCGCCATTGTCGACCACGAACAGCTCCTCCCTGTCTCGCAGCTCCTCAACCCACTCGAACAGCGCCACGGCTCCCGGGACGAAACGCTCCGGCGACGCTAGCGAGCCCGCGACGGCGGCGGCGTCGTCGCGCGAGAGGTGACTCGCGACGAGAGAGACCTCCGTCGGCGGTCTCCTTGAAGGGTACCCCGAGGAGGGGAGCGTGGCGTGGAGGGTGAGGGAGGCCGGGCCGCCTTTGGGGTCTGGGATGTCGATCTGGTGGAGGAGGAGGAGGAGCAGGAGGAGGAGCAGGAGAGAGAAGATGAGGAAAAGGTGGTGGTCGAGGTCGAGAGGGTCGAAGGCAGTCGAAGAAGGGATCCATCGCGAATGATAAGAGCAAACAAGAAAAAACAAGGCTCGCGCCTCACCTCCACCCGCGCTCCTTCGGCGTCATCACGGCCCAGTATTCGGAAGGCCTCGTCGCCCATGATGGAAGAGAGGGCCTCGAGCTCCAGCGAGACGGCCTCGGCGTCGCCATCTTTCGAAACATCATCTTTCGAAACGTCACCTTTCGAATCCATTTTTTTTAGTTTTTTGAGTTTTTGGTTTCGGTTTTTTTTCTCCCCCTCTTTTTTTATTATTACAAGTTTTTCATTTCAAAATCTCCTTTTCGTCCTCGGCGGGAGCAGGAAGCGCCAGCCTCTCCATCGCGTCCACCAGCGCCCCCCTGAACGCGCCCCCCTGCGACAGGAAGGCCGATACGTGGCCCCCGGGCACCCATCGCACCTCCGCGCCGGAAGAGGAAGAAGAAGAGGAAGAGGAAGGAAGAAGAAGCTCCTCCGAGTTTCCTCCTCTTCCGACGCTTCCGCTTCCGCTCTTCTCCGCCGCGCCCCAGTGCCGCGCCAGTTCCTCGACGGCGGACTTGGAGACGTAGGCGTCGGACTCGGCCCCCAGCAGGATGGCCGCGTCTCTCCGCGGCGGGGGAGGGAACCTGAGAGAGAGAAAGAGAAGAAGAAGATCGAAGAGGTGAGAGAGAAAAGATGAACAGAAAAAAAAACGAGAACCCGAAAACCCTGCTCTCTTTTTATTTCTCTCTTTCTCTCTCTCTTTCTCATCTCTCTCTTTCTCTCTTTCTTTATGCTCACCTCGTGATGTCCGTGTAGGTCTCCAGCACGTGCTCCAGCGCCTCCCTCGCCGCGGACGCCGCGGCAGCAGCAGCCAAGGCCGAAGAAGGAGAGTTCAGGCTCGACGAGAGGGGCCACCCCTTTGCCGCGAGCGCCTCTGCGACCTTGGCCGCGGCACTCCCGGGGGGCGCCGCCGACGCGGCGGCCAGCAGCGCCTCGAACACCGCCTCGTCGTCGTCGTCTTCGTCGTCGTCGTCGTGTTCATTGTCGTCGCTTCGCGCCTTTTTATCTGCTTTCTTCTTCTTGTTCACAAAGGGCTCCCAGGCCGTTGCCCTCCAGAGCGCGCCCCGGCAGAAGGCCGCCGCGGCCGACCGCGGCGCGAGCATCGGAACCGCCGCCAGAGGCCCCGGGGCCAGCGAGGCGACCATGGCCGCGTGAACCCCGCCCATCGACAGGCCCGTGACCCCCAGACCGCCACCTCCAGAACCAGAGGAAGCGAAAGAGGAATCAGAAGAGGAAGAAGAGAAGTCCTCCCCGGCCCGGCCGAAGCCGTGCGCCGCGCCCCACCGCAGCAGCGCCAGGGCCTCCTCGATCGTCGCGCGACCCAGCGCGATCAGGTCCGAGACGCGCGCAAGCTTGGCCCCGGACTGCCAGGGGGGCCTGCGGCTGCCGTAGAAGGGGGACTCGAGCGCGAGCGTCGCGATTCCTCCGGACAGAGCGGAGGAGGTCGAGAGCGGAGACGAAGATGAACGCTGCAGCTGCTGCTTTTTTCCCTCTTTCTTCCTCTTCCCTGCTCTCCCCGGGGGCACCAGCAGCGGGGCCCCCAGCCTCAGCCTCCGGTCGAAGCCGTGATCCCCTGTGCCGGCCAGGTGCACGTAGAGCGCCGGCGAAGACGAGGAAGAGAAAGACGGAAAAGAGGAAGAAGAGAGGGAAGAAGAAGAGTTTGGAAACCCGAAGACGGGAGTCAGCAAGCGGGCGCGGGCGACGCGCGACGCCGCGGGAAGCGCTTTCGCGACGCTCGATCGCAGGGCAGGGGTCTCGAACGAGGCCTCCTTCAGGACGTAGGGGACGCCCTCCCGGTACCCGGTCTCGAGCGTGGTCCATTTGAGCTGCGTTGGTGGTGTTGTTGTTTGGTGGGGAGAGAGAGAGAGAGAGGGTGTTAATGAGAGGTCGGGGTTGAGTTTTTTTTTCTTCTTTTTTTATCCTCGTCGCTGCAATTCCGTTCGATCGCCGATCTTGTTCTCACATCCAGAACGGGTCCCTTCTCGACGTCCTCGAGCCACGCCCCGAAGCACCGCCGCTTGGAGGGCTCGAACCGCGACAGAGAAGCCACCAGCTCGTCCTTGCTGAAGTCGACGATGCCCAAAGAGCCCCATCCGCGTTCGAAGAATTTCGGAGTTGCGCCGAGCGCAGGGCCGACGCTCGCGACGAGCTCGTCGAGGCCCCTCGCGAGCAGGTGGGACAGGATCGTGAGCGAGGAGGAAGAAGAGGGAAACGAGGAGGAGGACGAAGGGGGTAGGCGTCGCGCCATATCGCTGGAAGGGCCTCTCTCTTCCTCTCTTCCCGGCAGCGCGGAAGCGGGGAAGAGAGAGGTTGAGCGAGAGAGGGAGAGAGAAGGAAGCGAAGAAATGATTTTCGGGTTTTTTTTTTTCCCGACAAACTTCTTTCTCACTCTTTTGTCTCGAAGAAGAAAGAAAAAGAGTCGGTCTGATTGATGGCGTCGCGCTAGCCGTCTCCGCGGCGCCTCTGGTTGCCATTCGTGCTCTGGCTGCAAAGATCCTTTCGAACAGACAGTCAGAATGCAAGAGTACAGCCGAGAGCGGCTCTAACAAAGGCAGCGGCGAGGGCCCACTGGACGAAGAAAAGGGCGGCGGCTCGATGCCCCAAAAGGGTGCGTTTCCGTTTTCTTCTTCTTCTTCTTCTCCTTCTTCAACCCCGACCTTCTTTTTCCCTCTTCGACCCCTCCTCGCGCGCGACATGCTCCTCCGCCGGGCCTCTCGCTCTTTTCCCCCCTCCTCCCCATCGGCGAATGAAGATCAACAACTTAGGCTCGTTGTCGGAACTTTTCTTCGCAGGAAGGCACCTCTCTCTCTTTCTCCTCCCTCTTCCCCTTGGAGTTTTTCTCTCACGAGAGTGAAACTTCAAAGTTGGGGGGAGAGGAAGAGAGCTCGCTTTTCGGCGTAGCAAACTGTCGAGTAACAAGTTTGCCGGTGGGGGGAGGTGGAGGAGACTCCCCCTTTCCCCATCGGCGCATTCAAAATTGACGCCTTGCTTTCAGAAGGAGAGAGAGAGCAGGAGAGAGAGAAAAAAAAAGCGACGCATCTTTAAAACCCGCTCTCGTCGAAAAAAAAATTCGAAATCTTCTATCGAGAGACGAGCTTCGCTTGATGCGCAGAGAAACCCTCAACACGCCCCGCTCAGCACCGGCGGCATTTTAGCCAAGACTACTAATCACTTTTCAGTGGCGCTCCTCGGTCTACAGCGGCTGGCGATATGATTTTTTTGTTTTCTTCGAGAAAGGAGAGAAAAGAAAGAAAAAAACTCACCTCTTTTGAAAAAAACGAAAACGACAAAAAACAGGGCTTTTTCTCTTTCTCTTTCAATTTCAGTTTTGCACCGAATAGCGGCTCCGCTGTGTAACACTTGATCTCAATTGAACAACGCTAGTGTATAAAAAGAAAAGAAAGAAGCGACAAAAGAAAAGGAAAGCGGCGGCGGAGAGGAAGTGAAACTTTCCTCGTCGTCGCCGTCTCGCTCTCTCTCTCTTTTTCTTTCTCTTTCTCTTTTCTTCAATCAATCAACCTCGTGCGAATAATCGAGCGACCCGAGCTCCTTCAGCGCCTGCACGAACCAGGGCCCGCTCAGCAGGCCCGTGCCCCCGACCACGCACCGCAGCCCCGTCCGGGCCGCCGCGGCCGAGGCAGCCCTCGCCTCCCCTCGGGTGACGCCGCCGACGACAAAGACGACGACGCGCCGGCCGGTGGGGGTCGCCGACGCCGCCGCGTTCCCGTTCCCGTTGGCTCCTCCGCCTCCTCCTCCGAGCGCCAGCCCTCCGGCATTGAAGCTGCCGTTGCCTCCTCCGGGAGCGCGGGAGGCCCAGGCCGCGGCAGTAGAATGCGTCGAGCGCACGGAGCGGGACCTCCCGGTCGCGGCGAGGGAGCCGTCGCCGCCGAAGAGCGACGACGACGCCTGCGTCGCCGGCGCTTGCGCTCCGCCGCTTCCACCAGTTCCGCTCCAGTCGTCCTCGGGAGGTGGGACGACAAAGGGGAAGGTGTCCCTATCCAAAACGCCGGCGGCCAGCGCGTCGAAGATGCCCCCGACCAGCGTGGGGACCGCGCCCGTCAGGTAGTCGTTGTCGGAGTTGGCGGAAGCGGAAGAGGAAGAGGCGGAAGCGGAAGAGGAAGAAAAGTCGGCGGCGAGAGCGGCGGCCGACGACGGCGACGACCGCAGCGGGGTGCCCGGAGCGGCGGAGCACCCGAACACGCGGGAGCCGAAGGTGCTTCCCCCTCCTCCTCCTCCGACCGTCGCCCCGCGGCTCAGCGCCTTGCACGCCGCGGCAGACATCGCAGCGGAGGCCCCCGGAAGCAGCAGCGGCGGGATGCCCTGATTGGAGGAAGAAGAAGAATTGCCCCTTTTATAGACGGGGACTCCGAGAGCTTCGAGCCCGGCGAGGCAGCGAGCGAGCTCGGTCGGCGGCTGCAGCCTCGCAAGCTTCGCCCACTGCGCTTCCTTCGCCGCGTCGAGCTTGCCCGGGTGCGTGGCGGCGTAGCAGAGCAGGAGGCGGAGCTTGACGTCCTGCGGGAACGGCGGCGGCAGCGGAGAAGAGTTTGAAGAAGAGTTCGAACTCGAGCTCAGCGCCGCGATCAGCTCCCTGCTGCCTCCCTTCCCGGTCCCGAACGCCTGCTCCAGCGCCCCGGCGGCCAGCAGCCCGCGCGCGTCCACGGCCCTGGCCAGCCTGGAGGCTAATTCGACGTGGGCGGCGAGGCGGGAGAGCTCGTCCCGGTACTGCGGCAGCCGCGCCGCGAGCGACCGCATCGCCCTCGTGTCGAGCGAGGAGGAGCTGTTTCCTCCTCCTCCGTTCGCCGAAGACGAATCCTTGCTCCCGTCCGCCGCTGCAGCGACCCCCGGGTGCGCCGCCTTGAACGCGTCGAGCCTGGCGGCGACGTCGGCCGACGCGAACGCGAAGTGGCGGTCGCGTAAGGCCGCGAAGATCGGGTCTGTCTCGGGGTCGAGCTTGGCGGATTTCTTCGTTGTCGTCGCTCTCGTCGTCGCCTGTCCTCCTCCCGCTTCCGCTTCGTATTCGAAGACCGCGGGCCCGACGCCGCGGTAGTTGGAGGAGGACCAGGGGAGGTTAGCAGAGGAAGAAGAAGAGGCGGGAGCGGAAGAAGGCGGGTCCGCGGCCTCTCCGGTCGTCGAGGTTCGCGCCGTCGCTGTCGTCGTCGCCGAGTTCGCCGCCGCCGCTCCTCCTGCCGCCTCCGAAGAAGAAGCTCCTGGGCTGATCGACACCGCTCCCAGCCCCAAAACGTCCGCCGCCATCGCCTCGTAGCCCCATGCCTGGCACAGCGCCGAGAAGGCGTCGGACCCGCGGTCGATGATGACGAGCTCGGGAGGGGGCAGCAAGAGGCGTTGCTGATTTTGATTCGTCGTCGAACTCTGGGTCTTCAGGCTGGACCCCCCGCCGCCGCCGCCGGGCGTCGTCGGAATCGCCCCCGCCACGGCGGCAGCGGACAGCGCCGCGTGCACCTCCAGCGCCAGCCTCTGCGGCAGCAGCGCCCTAGACCCCAGCGACCGTCCCGGGGCCGGGGCGGGGGGCGCCCTGAACCTGACGATGGGGTGCTCGCCCGCCGAGACAAACAGCGTCGCGAGCCTCCTGCCCGCGACGGCGACAGCGGCGCGCGCACCCGGTGCTTCCCCGTCCGCTCCGGCCGGACCGAACAGCGGGGCCAGGGCTGCGGGAGGGTGCTGGGTGACGAAGCAGCGGCCGTCGACGGCCAGCCACTCAAAACCCGCATCGGCGCAGCCCTTCAGCCTGTTGGTCCGAACTAAACCCGGGCACGAGCGAAGGAGGTCGAGGTCTTTTTTCGTGGGAGGGGAGGAGAAGAAGACGTGGGCAGAGGCGTAGAGGGGAGGCTGCTGCGGTTTCGTCTGCTGCTGTTGTTCGGGAGAGGCAGGGGGCGTCGTCGCCTTGTCTCGCCTCTTGCCGCCGAAAAGGCCGCCAAAGCGCTTCTTCTTCTTCTCGACGCCGCTTCCGTCGTCGCTCTCCCTGCCGCCGCAACCGCTCGCGTTGGGGGTTTCGCTGCTCTTCTCTTTTTCTTCTTCGACGACGCACCCGCCAAAGTCCGCCGCGACCCTGGCGGCGCTCTCTCCTCCCGGGGAGATAAAGTAGACCGCGGCGAGATGCGGCAGCGGCTCCCTCTTGCGCCTGAGGTCTTCGACGACTGATGAGAGAGGTTTAAAAAAAAAAAAAAGGGTCGAGGTTTTGAGAGACAAAAAAGGGAACGAAGAAAGAGAGAGAGAAAGAAAAGACTTCTCCACCACCACCACCAAAAAAAACAAAAAACTCACGCGCCACGCCGTAGTCGAGCACCTCCGAGACGCTGGTGGCCCCGGACACGATCGGCGTCGTGACCTCGTCGAGGACCAGCACGCAGTAAGGCGCGCCGGGGAGAAAGCCCTCTCCTCCGCCTTCGTCGTCCGAGTTGTTCGCGGTCGTCGCAGTCGTCGGGGTCGATGATGACAGTGACGATGGGAAGAGAGACCGCTTGACGGAGCCGAGGATGTCCTCCTGGGGATTTGTTTTTTATCATTTGTGGGCGTAGAGCGTCGTTTCGTGGTTTACTGTGAGGAAGGAGGAAAGAGCTTGAAGAACAAAGGAGAAGGCAGCAGGGCACGGCGAGAGGAGAGCGAGGAAAGCCATGCCCATCAAGAAATCCATCGACACCCATCTTTTGCCTTTTCCTTTTCTTTCTTCGCTCGCTCCGTTTGCTCCTCACCAGCACGCGCCGCCTGGCCAGCTGCTTGAGGTCCTCGCCCATGGTGTTGTTGTTGTCGTGGGTGAAGAGAGAGCAGCAGCAGCAGCAGCGGAGAAGAGAAGGAGGAAAAGAGAGGGGGAGAGAGAGAAACGGCTCTCTCTCTCTCAAGGCCGAAGGCGAGTGAGAGTAAGTGACGCTGCGTTTTTTTCTCTCTCTTTTTTTCTCACTTCTTCCTTCTTCCCTCATCCTCTTCTTTTCTCCCGAAGCGCGAGGAGCTTTCGCGCGAGGCTTTTTTGTTTCAGGTGCGTCGGCGTGATCCTTCTTTCTCGCTCCTTGTTGATCGCGCACGCAGGGAGCGCTTGCGCGGCTGCGCGCGAGGGGGTTTTCAAGCATACACGCCGATCTTCTTTCGCCGCCGGCGTCGGCGACGAAGATTCTTCGGCGACGACTCGATCTCTCTTCCCCTTCTTTTCAGCCTCTCCCGCTCTTCTTGCTCTCTCTTATCTACGCTAAAGCCTCGAAGCGTTGCGGGATCTCGACATCGGAGGGTGGAAAGAGAAAGAAAAAGAAGAGGAACGATCGAAAAAAAGAAGGGAAAGAGAGTTCGAATAAGGCGGCACGATGATGCGAGCGTTAACGGACGAAGCGAAAACGAAACGAACGACGACGCCCTCGAACCCCGACCCTTGTTTTCCCTCACAGGCTTCTTCCTCCTCCTCGAAATCAAAAATCCGACAACAGCAGCTGCAGCGTCTTCGTCGTCGCCTTTTTCATTTACAAGAAGAAGAAGTAGTAAAAGAAGAGATGAGCCGAAAGCCAGCCGCCCTCGCGGCGGCCTCGCTCCTCCTCCTCGTCTTTTTCCTCGCCGCCTGCTCCTCGACCCCTGCAACAGCTCTCCGCAAGATCGCGGTCGAGATCGCGCAGAACGAGGCAACGCCCCCGCTGCTCTCCGCTGCTCCGGAGACGGACGCGGCAACAGCAGGCGTCGACGCCCTGTCGAGGAAGAAGAAGAAGAAGAAGCCCGAACCCCAACCCCCTTCGGAGCCCCCAGCGGAGCCTCCGTCTCCGCCGCTTCCTCCGCCGCCGCCGTCGCCAAAGGACAAGCACGCCTCGGCCTCGGCCTTCTCCCTACTCGCCGCCTCCTACTCCCTGCTGGGCGCCGTCGCCGCCGTCCAGCTCTACCGCATCCACGCCCGCGTCCCGGAGTTCGGCTGGACCACGCAAAAAGTGTTTCACGCGCTCAACGCGGCCGTTTGTTTGCTGAGGGCCGCCGGGTTTGCTCTGCACCCATATCTCGAGTCCAGGGCTCCGGCAGCCCTGGCAGAAGCCGTGTTCGACGCTCCGGGCTTGCTGTTCTTCACGACGTACACGCTGCTGGTGCTGTTCTGGGCCGAGATCTACCACCAAGCGAGGGTGAGAGAGCGATTGGGTGTTTTTTTTTTTTGGGGGGGGGGGGGGGGAGGCGGGGAAGAGAGGAAAAAATAAAAAAAAACCCTCCCCTTCTTCTTCTTCTCCGTTTCCTTTTCCCCCCCCCCCCAAAAAAAAAAAAACCACCACTCAGCGACCACCCTCTGCGCCCTCCACTACCTGGCCTGCACCGCCTCGACCCTAGCCCTCAACGCCGCGGCCGGGACCAAGAGAGTCCGCATGCCCTCGCTCGACCTCCTGCTCTTCACGCTGACCGCCGACGCGTCGATCGTTTCTCTCAACCTGTCCCTGATGCTCAACCCCGTGGGCTACTACCAGGTCGCCAAGCTGCTGATCATCCCGTTCGTGTGTTTGGTGGAAAAATTCTGGTTCGGGAGGAGGTTCTCGGCCGGGGTCGTGGCCTCGGTCGCGACCGTCGCCGTCGGCGTCGCCGTCGTGACTGTGACTGACCTGTCTCCTTCGAAAAGTTCTTCCTCGTCTGCTGCTTCCAGCGGGGGCCTCCTGGGCGCCTGCATCGCGGCCATCTCGGTGGTGACCAGCGGGATGCAGCAGATCCTGTGCAGGAGCATGCAGCAGAAGCACGGGCTGACGCCCAACGAGCTGCTGTCCAACACGGCGCCGGCGCAGGTAAGGAAGCTTGGGTCTTTTTCTTTTTCTTCTTTTTTGAAAAGAAACAAGGCCAAAAAAAAACCCGAAAAAAACTCACACCAAAAACTTTCTTCTTCTTCTTTTTCCCTCTTCTTCCTTCTCCACCTCCCCCACTCCTGCAAACCTCACATCAGGCCTTCTCCCTCCTCGCCATGGGCCCTTTCCTCGACAGGTACATCACCGGAGACTGGGTCCACGCCTACGGCTGGACGAGGGCTTCGACTCTGCTGGCGATCGCCTCCTGCGTCGCGGCGATCGGCGTCAACGTCTCGCAGTTCGCGTGCCTGGGGAGGTTCTCCGCGGTTTCGTATCAGGTGCTGGGCCACTCCAAGACCATCACGGTGCTGGTAGGCGGGTGGGCGATCTTCGGGGACGTGATCACGACCAGGCAGGCGCTGGGGATGCTGCTGGCGGTGGCAGGGATGGTTGGGTACGGAGTGGCGAGCTCTTCCGCTGCTGCTCCTTCGACTCCTGCTGCTGGTGCTTCAACAGCTTCTGGTGCTGCTGCTGGCACCACCCCCGCTTCCACAACAGCAGCAGCTGCCGTCGCTGCCGCCGCCGCCGCCCTGGCCGGAGGGGGCTCGAAGTCGGCGAGCCCTTCTGCTGGAGGCGGAGGCGCTTCGGGCGACGGAGAGGGCTTTGGCGGCTCGTCGTCGAGGTCGCCCAAGCTGCGGTCCGGCGGCGGCCTGCTGCCCGCCGACGCGAACGGGGCCGCGCTGAGCCCCGGGCAGAGGATCAGGGCTGCTGTTTAGATGATGGGGCGGACGAGGGTGAGAGAGAAAGAGAGAGAGAGAGAGAGAGAGAGAGAGAGAGAGAGAGAGAGAGAGAGAGAGAGAGAGAGAGAGAGAGAGAGAGAGA
>Ga0114918_10001857_pt1 | contig 18976 bp, 17 predicted proteins | sample LantaG_FD_87015 | JGI IMG/M metagenome (GOLD analysis project Ga0114918, IMG submission 87015) | Deep subsurface microbial communities from Baltic Sea to uncover new lineages of life (NeLLi) - Landsort_02402 metaG | ecosystem: Environmental > Aquatic > Marine > Oceanic > Sediment | place... | reverse complement strand
GTTTATATTATCTAATGTTTTATATTAGCCTAGAGAATTAAATTAAAACACTAAAATGAGAATCAAGTATAATAGAACGAGCACAATTCAACAAAATGGTGACCGATTTAATCTAGATAAAAACGAATATGATTTAACTTTATTTGACAGAGGTGTCAGTGGAAAAGTTCCATTCAAAGAGAGAGAGCAAGTAAAGAAACACTTAATTAAATTAGTGGAAGAAGGTAGCGTATCTGAGTTGATCGTCGAAGAGCTTTCTAGGCTAGGTCGTAACACCGTTGATACTTTACTTACATTGAGATGGCTAGATGATTACAAGGTAAATGTAGTAGTTATGAATATGGGTAATCTTCAATCAAGAATAGATGGTAAGAAAAATACTATTTGGAATATGATTACTTCTGTAATGAGTTCTCTTTATGAATTAGAACGAGAAAATATATTAGAACGAACAGAGAGTGGTCGTAGGGCATATGTTTTAAACGGCGGAAAACTCGGCAGAAAAATCGGAACTACTGAAAATCGTAGTGATTTCCTTAAAAAAGAAAAAACAAAAAAAATATACTCCTTATTGCTAAAAGGTAAATCGGTAAGAGATATAAGTTCTCGTTTGGGAGGTGTTTCTTCTTCAACTATCGTAAAGGTTAGAAAGTACTATCAAATGTAATTGTAATTAACACAAAGCAATATTTCAATAGAAATAATAAAACTCAGCGATATGGCATACCAAGAACAATACAAGGAAATTGAAAATCTATTAAGCAGAATTCAAATTAAAACCAAGAACTTTTCTGATACAGAAAATCCATACTTTGATGATTTGAGTTATGTTCTCAACGAACTTAAAGATATCGACAATTTTTTAAATGACAAATACCTCAACAATGACAAAGAAGAACTTTCTAAGAATCAAAAACGGCAATGTCGAATTGATAAATAATCAGGGGCAACGAATAAAAACTTACTATTCAAAAGGTGATGCTCAAAGAGTAGATTGGTATGAAGAAGATAAAGAAAGTATTGAGGTTCTACTTGGTGTCGGAAAAATTATCATAATAAATAGTAGTTGTCAAAGGATAAAAACAATTTATTGAAATAATGTTTAAATTAAATTGTTATCCCCAATTGGGTGTATAAAGTGCAATACCATCACTATAATTGCATATATAGTGGCCATTATCTGATTATTCAACGTTTCACGTTTAATTCTCAATTGCTTGGTTTCAAAATCAAAACTACTAACTCCTTGGTTGAATTTTTATATACTAAATTATAATACATTTGTAATCGAAACCCAAATTATTAATAATGAACACTGATTTTAAGATAAAATTTGACGGAGAACAACATCAAATAGATGCTACTTTGCTAATTAACAACTTAATTCATACAACTTCCATAATTCAAGAGTTGAACCGTAATTTAGATAGTGGAAAAAAAATATGCATTAATATAAAAGCGTTAGAAAAAGGCAGCTTTTTATTGCATCTTGATCTAATCGAAACAGCATTCGATGCGATGAAAAACCTTTTAACAAGAGATAATATTGAAACTGCTGGGATAATTGTAAGCTCTTTTGTAAATCTAATCGCCATACGACAGTTTTTAAAAGGTAAACCGCTTACATCTAAACAGGATGAAGGTAACAAAGTTAAGATTGAGAATTGCAATGGGGAATCTATCCTCATAGAGGATTTTGTAATCAACATTTATGAAAACAACAGTATAATACAAGATGCTCTGAGCCAAAGTTTTGAAACATTAGAAAATGACAGTTCAATAACTGGATATGAAATTACAGATAAGAATGAAAAACCTCTCATAAGAGTTGATAGGGATGATTTTCAATATATGTCAGTAAAGTCTGAACGATCATTAGAGGGAGAAAAAATGACTGTTGTTGCAGCAAGGTTAAACATTGTGAGGATATCCTTTGATGAAAAACTGAAGTCTGATTTATATTATAAGGGCAACAAAATATCGGTAAGAATATATGACCCTGAATTTCAAATGCGAATTGACAAAGGGGAGTCGTTTGCAAAAGGCGATGTTTTAGAAGTGGATCTTGAAATAAGACAAATATTTGATGATACGGTCAACACATTTGTTACCAAGTCTTACAAAATAAATAAGATTAACAACCATATAAGAAGAGATGAGCAAGTTAAACTGGAATTTGATACCGAATAACTTGCTTTGACAACTTATTATTTTATTTATTGAAAGTGAATATAATCTTCGGTAAAGTCTAATTGAACTCTATATATAATACTTAAAAACTTTGATATGATAACTATACTTATAATATCAGTAATTGCTCTAATAGTATTTAATATATGGAATTTATTTTCACTTAATAAGTTGAGAACTAATAGTAATAATACCGAAAAGGAGATGAATGATTCCAAATACTATGAAATTAAGTATAAGGTTGAGTTTCTAATCGCATTTTTTACAGTAATGGTTGCATTAGTCGGTTTCCTTGGCTATACTTCATACCAAAAGATTAAAGATGAAATAAAATCGGAATTTGATAAAGAAGTGGTTTCAATTAAAGAAAAATTAAAAAACGCTGAAAACGAAATAAATTCAAAAGACTCCTTATTTAATAATTTAGTAAATAAGACGAAGGGTGTTTCAACTGACATTTCAGCATTTGAATCAAATATTAAGAATCAATGGAAAAATCTATTGTTATTGGAAAATAAGATCGATGTAATAAATAATAAAAATATAATTAAACAAAATTACTATATCGTGCCTGAAATTAGTTATAAATATGATAAAAATAAAACAGGTTGGGAAGAAATCTATTTTAGGAACTTAATAACAAATTTGAATGACAAATTACCTACATTTGAACTTCCCCCAATAGTAATTCCGATAAGTGGTTCAAATGTAATAATTGAAATTATTGATATTAGTCAAGAGTCATTTTATGCTGGTTTTAATGCATCTTATGGTGTTATAGATACAGTTAAGTTTAGCTTAGTTATTATGGAAAAATAAATAGAATTGCATTGTCTTTTGTTAATTATAATTAAAAAACAATATCACCTTATTATTGTTTTTTTTTTAGATTATTTACAATTATTATGAAATATAAAATCTTAAATATACTGATACAAACATTTGAAAAGAAAATGAACCTAAAATAAACCTAATTTATTTTTGATATAAAATTAGGCATAAAAAAACGCAATTGACTGAATATCAATTGCGTTCTGTCGGAGTGACAATACTACAAAAAATAAACCAATAAGCATACCTAATTCGTATAGTAATGATATACAGGCTTATTAAGTTTAGTCTATTTTTTGAATTAAACCAGTATGTTTAGTATTAAACCAAATAGTTTGCTATAAAATTGACCATACTTTGCTATATGTACCTATATTAGCCGAAACAAAAAATGGTACATATGAAAGAAAGTGAATTAATCACATCAAAACTTTACCTGAACATTAAGATTCTTGGTGATGAAAAAGTAAGTAAAGAACAAGTTAAATTCTATCTATTACACAGAAGTAGATTACCACTAGAAGAAATGATAAATTTTAAAGATAAATTAAAAGAATGTTCTGATGTAATAACAGAAGTTGTTGAAGAACTTTCTGGACATACTGAATATCAAGAAGTGTTTGATGCTGTATATTTCTACCTTGAAGTATTAGGTAAAACTAAAGGTGCTTTTTCACAATGGAAAAGCAAAGGGTTCTTCAAAAATGAACTTGGCACAGATAGACAGCAAAAAATAACATTACAAGAAATTGAGGATTTTCTAAACCATAGTAGTACTTCAAGAAGTTATAGAAAACTTTGGGAAAATAGATAGAAATTATGGGACAAGTATTGGTAAAGCAACATCAGAAAAAGGTTTACATAAGTTATAGTAGGTATGGTAAAGTATATAGACGTCCCACACCAGTAAAATGGTCTGAAAGAAATACTATAAATGGTTCAATGATTGTTGCCGCAGAGAAAGAAAGGGTTCAACAAGTAATTACCGATTTTATAAAACTACACGGCAGCCAACCTACAAGGGATTATGTTAAAAATAAGTTGAATGAAAAACAACTTAAAAAATCAGATGTATTCCTTGATTTCTTTGATGATTTCATTGAAGAAAAAGAAAAAGATGTTAAACCATCATCATTAAAAGATTATACATCTTGGAAAAATTCATTAGTTGATTATCAAAGTTATTATAAAATCACTTTAACCTTTGATAATATCAATATTGACTTTGGTAGAAAGTGGATTGATTTTTTACTATCAACTGATAGACCAAAAGACGCAAAAACAAAAGGTGGTATGAATGATACTACCATATCTAAAAGAATTACATCTTTTCGTAATTATATGAAATGGATTGAATCAAATGAAATATTTCAATTCGATAAGAAAATTAAAGAATATAAACCAATTCAAAATTATGCTACTGATATTATTCACCTATCAATGGATGAACAAAAACAATTATATGAATTGAATAAACTGTCACCTAAGTTAGAAATGGCAAGGGACATCTTTATATTTGCTTGTATGACATCTTTACGGTATTCTGATATACTAACATTAGAACCAAGACATATATCACCAGAATACAAAGTAGTAAAGAAATCAGAAAAAGGAAGAAAAGGTGAAAAGTATGTTCTATTCTTAAATAAGTATGCTATTGAAATCTGGGAAAAATATGATAAAAATTTGAATAGATTTTACAGCCAAAAATTCAATAAATTGATTAAAGAAGTCTGTATAATTGGTAATCTATTTCAAGAACCTATTTCAAAGATTGTAATTAGAAATGGTGTAGAAGTAGAATTAGAACCTGTTCCAAAATATAAACTAATTACAAGCCATACAGCCAGAAGAAGTTTCATCACAAATCAAATTGAAAAGGGTACTTCTTTAAATAAACTGATGGAAATGACTTCACATACAAAGATTGATACACTTGTGAAATATATTCACAAATCAGGTTCAACCAAAGAATCAACTGACTTGATAGCATTTTAATAGAGGTTTTAATTTACAATTCTCTGTTAGGTATATTTGAATGGGGTAATTTTATATATATTCTTATGAGTATTGATATAGATACAATCCAAAAAAAAATAGACAACCTTAAAAAGTTGAAATTGGTTCTTAAAGAAAAGATTAGCAGAGTTGAGGTACAACTTCAGGGAGAAAAAACGAATTTGTCAAAAAGTAGAGAACGACAAAAATTAAAACATCTCAAAAGCAAAAAAGCTTATTTCAAAAATTAACATCTTAAACTATAAAATTTGTTTTTAATTTGTAGCCGTTCTATTAAATAATTTGGTAATTAAACCAAATTAAAATCCTTTTACTATTACAAAGATATTTGATTTTTATGCACTAATTATCATTATTTTAACAAGGTCTTTGTCAATGAACCTCAACAATATTTTTTTTAAACAATAATCTAATTTAGTGAACAGGCACTAAAATCAATTAGTTTTTCATTATTTCAATTTCACTAATTGCACATACCCAATCACTTAAAATTCTTTTTAAAGAATATCTGATTTTTCAATTTTAGGACATCATTCTTAATATATATATATGTATTGGCGGATTTAGATTTTAACACATATGTTAAATGTCTTGGTTAGGCTATTATATATATAAAAAATAATAAAATATAATATGAATATTCAATGTCCAATCACAGAATATTATTCATTAACAGACTTAAGTCCCATAGTAAATCTTAAATATAGACAATTACAGAAGAGAATTAAATTAGTCATTAAAAAACATAATAATGATGTCATTTATAAGGTGTCGAATAAATGGTATATACACAAATCAATTATATATGAATTCAAGAGAATTAGAAATCCTATAGAATATAGTTTATATGTTACTATAGCTTCAAGGAATAAATTTGATGTTGAGTATTGGAGAGTATTTATTAATCTATTTTATAAAGAATTGAAACATATAGATAATAAGACTAGGTTAAAATATGTTATCGAAAGCACTGAAAGAGAAATTCCTCATCTTCATTTTTTAACCACATATGCTAATGCTAAAGAGCTAAGAAAAAAGTTAGAAGAACATTATGTAACAACCAACGAGAATGGTATGAACAAAAAAGTAAAATCTGTGTGGGATGTTAAAGGATTACATAAGTATTTCAGAAAGCAAAACAAACCTGTACTATTAAAATAAAATTAAACCCAGACTTGTTGGGAAGAGCTAGGGTGAAAGATATTATTTTGTTTGTAGAATTTATTAATTCAGTACTATTTTGTACCAAAACTAACCAAAACATATTAAATAGTTGGGCTATATATCCCAAAAAGCAAGTTATTGAGAACTTAAATTAAAGAAAACCCTTGTTAACTCTTATTTAGCAAGGGTTTTCTTTAATTTTCCTAATCGAGTGTTTTTTTTTGAAAAAAGTTACATAAATTTTTCTTGCAACATATTGTTCATTTCTAATAGTCAGCACAAACCCAAAATCTCATAACTAAATACCCCTCAGATTCCTGTTTTTTTTGGGTAAATTTCTTCTTTATGTTAGCCAAAAATTAAGAAAATATATTGTTTAATAAATTAAAGAAAGGAATAAAAATGATTCAAAACATCAAATCAGAAATTAAAGCAAATGGTAGTAATCTTAAAGCAACATTTATCAATATCATATCATTAAAAAGGAAGTTTGTAGGATTCGTTAAAGATGATATTAAACACTTTAATGGTAAGAATATAGCTGTATATTATGAGTTGTTAAGTAGAAATAATTGTCAAATACAAGGGCTTGAATATGGTGAGTCATTTAACGCAATTGATGGTATATGTTTATATCAAGAACAAAAAGGAAATAGAGAAAGAGTAGGTTACAAATACAGCAAACCTACTCCTGTAGTAATTAATGGTATAAAAATGAATAGAATAATAATCACTATTCCATCCAATAGTAATAGTGGTGATTTTTTTGGACTTGCAAGCGGCTATTTGCAGGCTGAAAATCAAATTGTTTGTTATATGAAATACATTAAATAAGGTTACTAAAGACGAATAATAAATAATAATATATTAAAAAAATTTAAGATAATGAAAAAAGTAATAATTAAAAAAATCACAACTAAAGTTATTGAAAGGGCAAAAAGAACAAAGAAGATAAACACAATTGAATTTACCTTTCTTTACAATGATGGTAATAACGTAAGATCTACCGCTATTAACCTTAATAAATACGCCTTTAAGTTGAGTATACCATTCAGCAATTATGAAATATCACTTTCCAATTTCAAAAAAGTGACCGTTGAAAAACAAAATGAAGCAATCATAGTACTATGTGATAAATATACTGGTATAGAGGTTGAAATTGGAACATATGGCAATAATTATATTGATTTAGAAATTGAAGAAGCGTTAAAACATCATATTAAAAATGATATGATAGTGATTCCATCATATGCTAAAACTTATGATGCTACATCAAAAGAAATCAGAGAACAAGAAATGTATGCTCATTGCGATGTCTTAACAACATTTGCCTCAACATTAAAAGAATACTACAAAAACAATGGTGAAATCGAATTTGACATATTGATAGAAGCCGATAAGTATAATCTATAACTCTCTATTTTTAATAGAATGTAGTCTTACTAGTAATAATATTATGAGATAAATAAGTTCTAAAATTTATATGAAAGGATGAAAAAAGAAAATCAGAGAAAACAGGAACTAAAGAGACTTGTACTCCAAATTGCTATTGAAAAGGGATATGTCCATAATAAATATGATAAAATTAAATATTACATTGATAAAGATAGATACACTGTTACCATTATATCGGGCGGCGTTGAATATAACGATTGTTTAGCCTGCTTTAAATTGATTAAACCCGACTTAAAAGAAACTCATATTGTTATAACTTATAACGATGCAATTAAATTTGAAAGAAAATTAAAGCTTTCACAAATAGGGGCTAATACTAAGCAATAAACAAAGGTTGAAACTATAATAAGTACATAAAAATAAGAGTACTTGTAACTATATCTTTAAAGTCTCATATTTTAAATAATATAATTCTTAAAATAAATATTACATTTGTTATCTATAATATAAGAACTCTAAAGAATTACAAATGCCAAAGAAACCTTTTAGTAATCCGAAGTATGTTCCCATAGACTTAGTCTTTGGAATAAATGAGAGTGATTATGCAAAACGTTTAACCAAGTTTATTAATAAAAACAATATTGTGGGAAATTTATCTTGGGATTTGTTTTATGATTTAGACACAGAATTGGCTAATGAAATTAAAGACTTAATTAAGCAAAATAAAGATGAATTAGATAGAAAATACACAGTTTATGGCGGTAATATTGAAAAGATGAAGTCAAGGGAAAAACTAACACCTGCAAAAATGAAAAAAGTTTATAAAGTAAAGTCCAAAAAAGAAAAAGTTAATAATGCTAATTCTTTAATTACTCAAGATTTGGAAAAGTTAGGTATTCAAGAATTAACACAAATAATTACGTATGGTGGTTTAGCATTTGTTAAATTAGAACCATATTATAAGCGATTAACATTTTTACGAGATAATCCGACGAACTACATTAAGCCTAATTATATAAAAACAGCACAAGGATTATTGACTTTTAATTTTGGAAAGAAAGCCAACCCTTTGAAGTGGGTTGATAATAACGAAATAATAATGTCAAGGTTATACAGCGCCAAAATGGGCATCCAGTATTTAAATAAAACGGATAAAAAAGCCTTGAATGAAACTATGGCTTCTGTAAAAGAAAAATTAGATGAGGTATTAGATAAACTAGGGTTTGATGACATTAATGATATAGACTTTTAACAATTATTGTTATGGCAAAGCAAATAATGTTGGGCAATCAGCTTAAGCTTTCATTAAGGTATTTACCATATTTTGGTGGCAAAAGAGGTTCAAAACTAGGAGGTTGGATATTTAATAATTTCAATTTAGAAGGTATAGATAATTATGTTGAACCTTTTTCTGGAATGTTTGGTATTTATTTAGGTGATTTCAGTGACTTTAGTAAAGTAAAAAATATTGTTTATAATGATATTGACTTACAGAATTGTAATGTAATGAGTTGTGCTCAGGTTCCACTTGCTTTTTTAACCGAAATTCATAATAGTCTTAAAGTACCTGGTGGTTTGTTATATTATAGTGGTTTATCAGAACCTGAAATTTTTGAAAAATTCAAAGAACTTTATAAAGAGTACCATAAAGGAATCAGAAAATTACCTGAAGTGCCTGTTAATGTTAGAGATTACCAAACCGCTTTGATATATTCATTCTTGCGATTGCACTCGATGAAATCAATGCACTTTTTAACTGTTGGCCCAAAGAATAAATATTTTGATAATTGGTATAAAAGATACAAACTTTTACAACCACTAGTAAATAGATTAAAGAATCATAATTTTGTAGATAAAGTTGCTAGAATAAGTGTAAATAACAAGGACTTTGAAGCAATAATGAATAAATATAATAGTGAAAAAAGTTTTATTTATTTGGATCCCCCCTATTTTGACCGTGAGCTTTTATATGATGCAGAAGAGAAAGGTGTTTTTGGTGAGGAAGACCATTTAAGACTGGCTGAAGCTATTGATAAAACTAAAGCCAGAATAGCATTAAGTTATTATCATTTTGATGGAATTGAAAAGTTATATCCCAAAAATAAATACAGGTATGAAATAAAAACCTTTTATAATTCTGCAGCTGGAAAATATTCTGACGAATTATTAATAATGAATTACCCAGAAAAAATAAATAATGATTACAATAGTGGAAAACGCTTTGAATATAAAGGGGCATACTTTGATTACAGCAATGAAAGATATGAACTTATTATTCCTGATATTTATGATAAAATAACTTCTGTTATTACAGATAAACAAATTGAATATAATGATGATGATAAATTAACAATTGAAGTTATTAGATGTAATGATGATAATATTTATTTAGGTAATACAATTGAGAATGCGATAAAAAAGATTGATGATTGTATTATTGTTTATGAATCTAATAAATATAACTTATAACTAGCTTTATTACAGAATATTTAAGACATCGACCGAGTAACCATCTTTCTTGTCGCTGTAATTATACACCCAAGAATCCCTATTTGAGTTAACTCTTCAATATTTGATAGTCTGTAGATTATTCCCTTATTTAATAGATGATGTTTGAGTTCGCTAGTTTTGCAATCATTAAAAGAATAAGTATTTATAAAATTCCAAATTTAACAAATTCAAGATTAGTATGATGTGCTAGTTATTCATTGTACTTTTGTTAGTATTTTTGATATATCTAATAATAAACTTACAATATTTGAGAAACGTAATTATTAAAACTCTATGAGCACTAAATTTTTCACAAATAAAGAGGACAATACTCTGCTAAATAAGTTCAAGGGTATTTTTGAGCATACAGAAGTTAATTCGTTTGACGCGCTTGTTGGTTATTTTCGCTCCTCTGGATATTTCAGAATTAGAGAGTATTTAAAAGACGTTGAAAAAATCAGAATTCTTGTTGGAATTGATGTTGACCATCTTATTAGCGAAGCTGCAAGAAAAGGACTTGAGTTTAACTTTAATACAAACGTAACTAGAGAAGAATTTGTAAGAGATTTAAGAAACGACATTGAACAATGTGATTATTCAAAGAACGTAGAAGATGGAATAATTCAGTTTGTTGATGATATAACAAAAGGTAAAATTGAAATCAAAGCTCACCCAGACAAAAATATTCACGCAAAAATTTACATTTTCAGACCAAAACAATGGAATGAGCATAATACTGGAAGAGTAATCACTGGTTCTTCAAATTTATCAATTTCAGGAATTGAAAAGAATTTTGAGTTTAATGTACTTTTACCTTATCACGATGATGTTGTTTTTGCTTCAACTACATTCGAAGATTTATGGAAAGAAGCAATAGAAATTTTACCTGATACTGTTCAACAAGTTAAAAACACAACACATTTAAGTGAAGAGTTTACTCCTTTTGAAATATACATAAAACTACTTATTGAGTATTTTGGCAAATCTATTGAATACGACCCAGAATCAATAACTGATTTACCAAAAGGGTATAAAAAACTTGCCTATCAGATTGACGCTGTAAATGATGGTTATTCCAAATTATTAAAACACTCTGGATTTATTTTAGCTGATGTTGTAGGATTGGGTAAAACAATAATTGCTACAATAATTGCAAAGAAGTTCTATTTTGCAAATGGATACCGAACTAAGACTTTAATCATATATCCTCCCGCAATTGAAAAGAACTGGCGTAGAACAATACGTGATTTTGAAGTACCAAATATTGATTTTATTACCAATGGTTCTTTACACAAAATAAAACACCCTGAGGATTACGATTTAATAATTGTTGATGAAGCTCATAAATTTCGTTCGGATGAATCGGAAATGTTTCATCAATTACAAAAGCTTTGTAAAACTAAGAGGAAAAGAAAAGGCAATGATTTATCGGACAAGAAAAAAGTAATTCTTGTTACAGCAACACCACTTAACAACAGACCCGAAGACATTAGAAATCAATTATACTTATTCCAAGACTCAAAACAATCAACTCTTGAAGTGGGTAATTTGCAACACTTTTTCAGACCTCTTATTGACAAATATGCCAAACTAAAAAAAGAAAGAGACCATATTAAAATAGCACAAGGAGTTAAAGAAATTTACGAAGAAATTCGTAATAAAATATTAGAGCCAATAATTGTTAGAAGAACAAGAACCGATATAAAAAACACCCCTAGTTATCTTGAAGATATTAAAGAGCAGGGTGTTAGTTTTCCTGAAATAGTACCACCAAAACAAATTCTTTATCAATTGTCGGAAGAAGTAAATGAACTTTACGACCACACTATAAAAACTGTTAAGGACAACAAAAACGGATTAAGTTATTATCGCTATCAAGCTATCAAGTTTATGAGTGATGAAGCAAAAAAACAATACAAGAAAGTAACAGGTGTTGACCCTAGCCAAGCTGATAGGATTTCTGAGCAATTAGCTGTGATTATAAAAGTATTGCTTGTGAAAAGAATTGATAGCTCCTTTCACGCTTTTAAGATGAGTTTAAAAAGGTTCTATGATGCTAATAGAGCAATGGTCAAAATGATTGATAATGGTAAAATCTATATTGCTCCTAAATTAGGAGTAAGTGAATACATCTTAAGTGAAAATGAAGCTGAGCTAGATGCATTATTATTAAATTCTGATGACCCCATAAAAATCCAAGCCTTTGATACTGAAGAGTTCTCAGAAGAATTTATTCAAGGTATTAGAAAAGATGACTTAATTCTTAAAGAACTTGTAAAAAGATGGAACTCAATAAAATCATACGACCCCAAATATGAAACATTTATAGATAAATTTAAAACAGAATTTTTTAATGACGATATTAATAAGTCTAAGAAGTTAGTTGTTTTTTCCGAATCAAAAGAAACAACAGAATATTTGGTTGATAGAATGAAAAATGATGGTTTTTCAAAAATACTTAGTGTCGATTCGTCCAACGCTAAAGATTTAACTGATGTAATTGCAGAGAACTTTGATGCCAATCAACCTATTGCAGAAACTAAAAATGACTTTGATATTGTAATAACAACAGAAGTATTAGCAGAAGGTGTAAATCTTCATCGCTCAAATATTATAGTTAATTACGATATACCGTGGAATGCAACAAAACTAATGCAAAGAATAGGACGTGTAAATAGAATTGGAACTCCTTCAAAGTTTATTTACATATATAACTTCTTCCCTACTGAACAAGCTGATAATGAAATTGAGTTAAACAAAAAAGCTTATATGAAACTACAGGCTTTTCATTCAGCTTTAGGTGAAGACAGTCAAATTTATTCTACAAAAGAGGAATATGATTCTTATGGTCTTTTTGAACAACTGCCAGAAGAAGAGAAAGATGAACGATTGGAATATTTGAACTATTTACGAAAATTCAGAGAAGAACATCCCGATAAGTATCAATACATTAAGAATAAAATACCACGTAGAGCAAGATGCGGAAGAAATAACAAAGCTGCAAATGGACAGACAATTGCTTACATAAAAAACAATAAACGTGATGCATATTATTTAATGCATACTGACAATTCTATTGAAGAATTAACTTTTGTAGAAGCGGCACGACTTTATAAAGCAGAATTTACAGAACGAGCAACAAAACTTCCAAAGTTTCATTATGACCAAATTAATACAGCTCTAAATTCATTCTTAGAAAACCAAAGCCTATTAAGTTTAGGAACAAAAGCAAGTGTAAAATTAGGGCCAAATGAGATACGTGCTATTGCAGTTCTTAAAAATGCGATATTGCAAGAATTTGCTTCAGAAAGCGAAAAGGAATTATTGCTTGAAGCAAAGAAGGCAATTGAAATAGGACGTTTCCAGAAACTCCCACGTGAAATTAATAAACTTAAAAAAGAAAGCTTGAGTAAGAAGTTGAAGCGTGTTAAAGAATTTAATGAGATGATGAAAATAATTAGGTCTTATCCGCTTGAAGAAATAAAGGAAGAATTATTTGATAACGAGCCTAAGAAAAGGTATAAAACTCCTGTAAATTCAAAACCTCAAATAATTATTTCAGAATCTTTTACTTCTTAAATATTAGAATATGACTAGAGATACATTATATAAAATATTTAAAACTCCATACCAAAGTATTATATGGAAAGGGTTTCTAAAAGAATTATTTAGAGATATTTCGAGTAGTTATTTTGAAACTCCTGTAGATTTAAAAAATGAAACTCTTGTTAAGCACAAGGACGTTGAGCATATATGGGAATTTGGAGACATAACGCTATCAGATGGTAGAGTTATTAAATTTTATGAGGTTGAATTAAAGGAAGATCAACAAGTAACAAAAAATAGAGTTGGATTAAGAAATATCGTTTTCGGTGAAATTGGCTTTGGTTATATAGACGGTGCAATTATTACCTATCACAATAAGAAAGCTTCCGATTGGCGATTTACGTTTATTTCAAAATCACTTTATTGGGATGCTGATAATAATGAAGTTAAAACCGAAACTCATCCAAAAAGATATACATATCTACTTGGTCAAAACGAAACTGTTAAAACAGCTTTAAATCAGTTTGAATGGCTTTTTAAACAAATTAAATCAAAAGGTATTGATATTGAAGATATTTTAAAAGCATTTTCAGTAGAAAAGTTATCGAAAGAATTCTACGATGGTTATTTTCATCAATACGAAACTTTTGTTGGTTATATCGTGGATAATCCAAAAGCTTTTAACCACTTTTTAAATCAAATATCAACTACCAAATCTGCCGAAGACAAACACAAAAAGGCCGAACATTTAGTAAGCGACTTTGTAAAGAAATTTCTAGGACGTATTGTGTTTTTATTTTTCCTTCAAAAGAAAGGCTGGATGGGTGTTCCTCTTGATAAAGATTGGGGCGATGGACAACTTGATTTTTTATTCCGATTATTTGAGGAATTCCCTGATAAAAATAACTTTTACGAAAATGCCTTAGCTCCATTGTTTTTTAGAACCCTCAATGTTGACCGTTCGGACAATAATGATATTTTTTCAATTACAAACACACGTATTCCATATCTGAATGGTGGCTTGTTTGATAAAGATGATACAGAACCTGAAAACATTCAGTTTGAACATCAAAGGTTTATTGACCTACTAGCATTTTTTAGTCAGTATAATTTTACGGTAGACGAGAGTAGTCCAGATGACCAAGATATTGGTGTTGACCCTGAAATGCTAGGTCATATTTTTGAAAATCTACTGGAAGACAATAAAGACAAAGGAGCGTTTTACACACCTAAAGAAATTGTGCATTATATGACGCAAGAATCTTTAATTGAATATCTACATAAGCATCTAACAAACACAATAAAAGAGGATTTAACAGTTTTTGTTAAACAAAAGAAACAAGGAAATCTTAATGAAAATGAACTTGAAGAAATAAATTCTTTTCTCAGCAAATTAAAAATATTAGACCCAGCAATTGGTTCTGGAGCATTTCCAATGGGATTATTACACGAAATATTTGCTCTAAAAGGTTTAATTGCTTTTGAACAAGGTTACGAAGCTTGGAGCCCTGCAAAAGTTAAAGAACGGATTATTGAAAATTCTATTTATGGTGTAGATATTGAAGAAGGAGCTGTAGATATTGCAAGACTAAGATTTTGGCTTTCGCTTATTGTTGATGAACCAACACCTCGCCCTTTACCAAACCTTGACTACAAAATTATTTGTGGCAATTCGCTTATTAGTAGATATAGTTTAGACACACCTATAAAAGAAGTTTTTAAAGAATTTAATAAAGGACGTGATGATGAAGAAAAGGTTGACCTTGCCAAATACAAGGAGTTGGTTAAAGACTATATGCACGAGGCAGACCACGATAAAAAGGAAGAATTTAAACAACTTATTGAAGATATTAAGGCTGCTTTTAAAACAAGCTTCGAGGACAAAGACAAACAAAAAGTTTCTAATGCTAGGGCAAAGTATGAAAAACTAAGGACCACTGACCTTTTTGGAGAAAAAAAAGCAACACTAAAAGAAATAAATAATGCTAAAAAGAAGCTTAAAAAACTTGAAGAGCAACGAAAAGATATAGAAACAGCAAAAATATATAAAGATGCTGTTGAATGGCGTTTTGAATTTCCTAACCTTTTAGATAATGAAGGAAGTTTTGAAGGTTTTGATATTGTAATTGGGAATCCTCCTTACTTAAAAGAAAGAGATAATGCTCATATTTTTGAACCAGTTAACAAATCTCCCCTTGGTTTAAAATGGCATCAAGGTAAAATGGATTTTTGGTTCTATTTCCTTCATCAATCTATGAACTTAATAAATGATAAAGGAGTAATATCTTTTATTACATCAAGGTATTGGCTAAACAGCCAGGGTGCTAAAAAGTTAATTAACAGAGTTGAAGAAGAATTATCATTTACAAATGTTGTTGATATAGGAAAATTAAAAGTCTTTCAAAATGTGGCAGGTCATCATATGATTCACATATATAATAAAAATTATTCTGATAACTTTGTTTACAACAAGCTATTTAATGATGTAAAACAAATAAGTTCTCCTATTCAGAATGAGAATATTAAAATGTTCACCCTTAAGAATCAAGAAGTTTTTGCAGATAACAATATAGTTTTTAATACACAGTTAAATTTTAAAATTGCAACAACGAAGCTTGGAGTTATTTATGATGTCTCACAGGGTGTTGTTGAAGCCAGCGATAAAATTTCAAAAAAGCAATATGCCATTTTTGGCAATGAAAATTTTTATGTCGGTCAAGGAGTTTTTGTATTAACGCAATCAGAAATTGAGAATTTATCTTTAAATGATGATGAAATAGGAATTCTTGAAAAGTATATTGACCCGAATGATGTCGGTAGATATTCTCTTAATCCTCAAAAGAAAAAGTTTCTGATTTATTCCGATAAGGAATTAAAAGTGGAAATTGAAAATGAATCAAAATACAGAAATATAAAAGCTCATTTAGATAATCTCAGTGATTTTATTACATCATCAAATAAACCCTACGGAATCCATAGAGCTAGAAACATTAAATATTTCAATCAGCCTAAAATAATATTTAAAGGAATGTTTAAAACTCCTGATTTTACTTATGATGAAGCTGACTACTTTTTTGGGTTCTCATTTTCATCAATAATAAAAAAACAAGATGAAAATAGTTTAAAATATCTATTAGCTCTTTTAAATTCAAAACTTGCTAATAAATGGTTCTATACTTTTGGAAAGCTTAGAGGTATTGGTGTGGATATTGGTGTTGAAAAGCTGAGAACTTTTCCTGTTGCAGAAACTACAAAAGAATATGTTTTTGATATAATAGTAGATTATATTTTACACTTAAAATCAAAAATAACTAACGACCTTCAACAAAAATTGAAAGCAACATATTTTGAACAAATAATAGATGGTATGGTTTATGAAATTTATTTCCCTGAATTATTACAACTACACGGTCGTATGATTATAGAGTACCTAGGTGATTTGCCAGCTTTTACAAGTCAAACAACAGATTCTGAAAAAGACAAAATTATAGATGTTGTATTTAAGCGTTTAGATGACAAGAAACACTCTGTACGTAACAATTTGTTTTATATGAGTAACGTAGAAGAAATTGCTCTAATTGAAAATAATTAACTATGCGTATAATAAAAATAGAACTAAATAATTTTAGAGCATTTTATGGCAAGCATACCATAAACTTAAATAAAGATGGGAAAAACCTAATGGTCTATGGAGAAAATGGTAGTGGAAAAAGCTCTTTATATTTGGCTTTAAAAACTTTTTTCCAAGCTGCGCAAAAGCCGCAGCCAATGAATGAGTTAGAGAATGTTTTTATTCCCGCTTCAAAGAAAAATACGGCATCTATTCAACTAACGATAAAACAAAACCCAGACTCATCATCTAAAACAGAAATAGATTTAACAGTATTTCAAAATGAAATAATAGGTGTAGACAAAAACATTATAGCAGATGCAAATAAAATTAAAGGATTTTTTGATTATAAGAGTTTGCTTAGAACTCATTTGGTAGATACCGAACATATAAATTTATTTGACATCATCATATTGGAAATTCTCTTTGAACAAGTCAATCGTTTTTCAAGAAAAACAATTGGAGCAGAATGGTCTGAGATTATTTATGATAGTCACGAATTAAGACAAGGTGTACACGTAAAGGATAGAATCTCAACAAATATTGAACATTTTAACAATGGTTTAACTCAACAATTACAAGCAATTGAATCTGATACAAATATTTTTCTCCAAGAGTTTGGTTATAATATGAATGTTTCACTAGATTTTAGTGGCTTGAGTTATCACGGGAGAAGAAAAATAAAAGGAAATGAGATAAAAGTAAGTATTAATTTATTTAACAAATCGATACCAAAACATCAACATTTTTTAAATGAAGCTAGATTATCTGCTTTGGCTATTAGTTTGTATTTAGCAACTGTTAAATCAAACCCGGGAGTTGGTGTTTTAAAAACCTTGATTTTAGATGATTTACTCATAGGTTTAGATATGAGTAATAGGATGCCACTTCTAGAAATAATTAAAAAGTATTTTGAAGATGAGTACCAAATCATAATGACAACTTATGATAAGGTTTGGTATGAATTAGTAAAAAACTATTTTGATGCTTCTAAATGGAAGTACATTGATATTTATTCCAGAAAATTAGATAACAATGATTTTGAAATGCCATTAATAAAGCAGAATACGGATTTTATCGAAAAAGCAGAACATTATTTAGCAGAAAAAGATTTTAAAGCTTCTGCGGTTTATATAAGAACAGAATTTGAAAAACTAGTACATCAGTTTTGTGATAAACATAATCTAATAGTTAAATACAAATCAAAATCAAAAGAGCTTAAGAGCGATGATTTTTGGAATGCCATAAAGACTCAAACTAATATTGACTCTTCCATAGTTAATGAACTAGAAGCTTGCAGAGGTACAGTTATGAATCCATTTAGTCACTATGATCTAGAAAAACCTGAGTTTGAAGCCGAATTAGTGAAATTAATAGATGTTGTGAAAAAACTTAAAACACCTGTTTTTAGAAAAGATAATAATAAAACCTATGAAAATATGAAGAATAAAATAGCAGAATTAGAAGCGCGAATTGTTGAAAAGGACAATACTATTTCGAGTATACGAACACGCCTAACTGAATAGTAATTACAAAGTTCTGTTTAAGCTAAATTTAGGACGACATAAATAGGCTATCACACATAAGCCAAGCACATTTGCAATTCGCACGAGCCAACGCTTGACCCAAAATTGCGAAAAGATTCTACCAAACCAACAATAAAGTGTAAAAAAGTCATCAAGCATTTAATATTTTAAATCGTTACATTTTAATTCATAATAAAAACTAAAG
>Ga0114918_10001856_pt1 | contig 18977 bp, 29 predicted proteins | sample LantaG_FD_87015 | JGI IMG/M metagenome (GOLD analysis project Ga0114918, IMG submission 87015) | Deep subsurface microbial communities from Baltic Sea to uncover new lineages of life (NeLLi) - Landsort_02402 metaG | ecosystem: Environmental > Aquatic > Marine > Oceanic > Sediment | place... | reverse complement strand
TAACCACGAATTGGACCGTTTGCTTTCACCTTTGTCTCATAAATCTTACCCATACCGAATTCAACCAAAAACAGAAATGAATTAGGATGTTTGTTTCTTGTTCTCGACCAATATCCTATAGAATAATTCAATGCCTTAGTTGAACTACTTGCCGCATACACTCCATTCCCAAAAAGTCTACCCGTTACATGACCGGCAGACACAGAGGGAATAATCAATCCGTTCATCAAAATACTAAGAACATTGCAATTTCGAGATCCATGAAATAGCGTCTTTACCGGACTCATCTTTGCACCCTTGGCTTTAAATCGATTAGACACACCAGGAAGATTAATTTCAAAAGCATTCGTTACATTCCAACGACTAAGATTTCGATGATTTGTCGCTCTATTTTCATTCACCATCTTTGAAAACGCACTCAATTCTTTTGCACTATCAATATGGTGAATATTAAACCCGAGATTAAATGCTTTATCTTTCCCCTCTCCTTTGCTGGAAGAGCTAACCTTAATAGCAGCCTCCAATTGTTCCAAAAGATCATACTCTTCTAGTAGTTTTGAATCGTCATCTAACCAAGCATCGTCTGGAATTTTAGTACCAAACGGATGGGGAACCTTAGAAAAATAAGTATTATTTAAATCTTTAAATTTAGAAGTCTTTCTTTTAGCTCCCTTGTTGTCCCTAATGCCATCTAAAATAGATCTAGCAGACTCAATATGGGTTTTTGTTACCGGACCCAACGGAGTCTCAAGACCAGATGAAGTCATTCGAATATCTGTCTTGGTTGTAATGTTATGAATGTTCTCTTCATACACTTGCCGAACAATACGCTTAGAGTTACTATCAATTTTCAAAAGGCCAAAATCAGGAGAAAAAGTCCCAGAAGCTATAGCCGCAGTTTTGCTTCGGATGTTTACGGATCCCACTGTTGGACTAAATGTTTGGACTTCTTGATATTGATAAGCATGACCCTTTTCAGAATCCTTTCTCGTTCTCAGTTTATCCTTAAGAAGACGATTAAATTCCTTATCAACCGCCTCTTCGTCTGCAGGGCCTCTTACTTCATATGTATTTGTTTTTCCCAAACGACCATAGTGTGTAAATACTCGAAATTCGTTTGTGTTTGGATTCTTTTGTTTTTCAATACAATAAAATTTGTTGTTATTTCCTTCTATGTTTCCACAATGCAAAACTTTAAAGAGCATTGTTTCCGAGTAGTTTCCAACATCAGAAGAAGACACCTTTTGCGATTTTAGTCCCGCCACAATCCAATTCTCCTTATTATGCAATCTCTACATTAACGACTTCTGCCTCTGGATGAACAGTCTTTCTCACTTGATCACGAATTTTTCTTCCTGCTTCGTTTTCATTATACGCCTTGACGATATAATCACTGAGGTTCGAATAATAACCTGCTGTGACTTTATATGATTGAAGAGTCATCTCATGGCCACAATTATTGCACTTCATAATACACCTTCCTTTCAGAACTCCCTAAATATCAGTTGTATCTCTCTCTTTGTGTTTACTGAGTTCGTATTCTGTTGAGATGTACTTCAGTACTGCTCGACCAATCTTGGGATCGGTCCTTTCAATCTGAGGCTTTACAACAATCCCTTCACGAATATGATCGGCACCTTCGAGAGTGCTGTTTCCATCCGCTACTTCCTTCATTTTCTCCATGCTATAAGGACCACGATAAAGAACTGGAACCATTGGAACATCGTACTGTTTACACAAGACCTCAAAATCATCCCAATGCAAATATTTATCATTTACGGAAATATCAAAAGCACGAAAAGCGATTCCTTGACCTTTAGGAATTCCATAATTAAGACTCTGGATGCTTCCACCAAAAATCTCTCCGTAAAGAGTCACTACATTATAATCCTTTGTCAATTCATCCATAAGACCCCGAACACCCTCAATTGTCCAAGGATGCCAATAGGTGTTTTCCTTCATTTCCTTAGAATCGAAATTTGAAGGAGTACCATCACTACCATCGGGGCGTTTACGAAGAATAGACATAGATCCTGCGGCAATTCCAACACCTTTAATGCTAATCAACTTTCCATTCGTCCCATGAAGCTTCTCTGTTGCGATAACCTCTTCTCCATCTTTAAATACATCGGTATAAATCTTGCCATTTTCAATATCGGTATATCGATAAACGAAAGGATTAATATTCTCATCATAGGCTGCAGCATCACCAGCAGTAGCACGAATTGGAGGCTCATACTTCGTGCATCCAAAATAATCAGCGACATTATCTCCGTCATTCCAGTTTTGATCTTCTGGAATATCTACCACTAGACCGAAACTAGGCTCACCACGAAGTTTAATCCTTCCTACACGATTTTTGTCTTTACCCCTAAGAAAATTCTTCACACCAAACTTCTCAGCCCACTCATCTGTAAGAAGAGTGTCTGCCGGAATATAAACAACAGCATCGTCATTTTTATAACGACCCTTAGGAATTGCCATTTGAAACCCAAGAACATCGCAAAGATCGAGTTTATCTGCGTTTGGATGAGGCCGAACGTTCCGAATTGAAGTGACGGGAACAGTAAGTGTACTAGCCATTATTCTTATTCTCCTTTTATGCTTACACTAGACCTTTTAAAATAAATTTTTAACTCCATTTAGAAATAGAAACAATGTGGTCTTTAAATACAACTTCTGGATCGGCCATATTTGACCCTGCAATTCTTCCTATTCGATTAAATAATAATTCAAACTCTTCTATCATTTTACTTGTATTATTTCTTTCCCAATACTCTCTTCCCTCTTTTGTTCCCCACCAGGAATTAATAATATCCAATCCATCGTTTTTAAATTGACTGGGAATTTTACCATCATATCCTAATAGTGGTCTGATTGTTTTAAGGGCTTCAAACTCGCATATAGATTGAACATCATCATAGGCTTCTAATTGTTTTGCCTGTTTTTGTAGATCTTCGAAAAACAATACCATAAGTCTCTTCCTCACTTAAGAAACAAGATTAGCATTTAAATATTTGGGATTTCCTGTGACATCCTCTACGACTAATGATTTAAGATGTACTTTCTTTCAATCTCTGTTCCCATTTTTTTCCCTTAGGTACATAAACATCACAATCTTATTCCAATAGTGATAAACAGCCTTCATAGATATGCTTTTCCAGTTCTTACCAATAAAAATACCTTTTCTTGTATATTTGTATTTCTCATGATCTATTGCATATGAAGCAAGGTCTGGAGTTTTATCACCAAAAGTAAGAGCCTCTCCTTCTAGTTTTTCGCAACCCTCTTTATATCGATAAAAAGATCCTCCATCTCCCCAAAAGCCCTTCTTATAGACTTTGCAGTTAGGATTACAACAACAAAAGATAACTCTTGGAACACTCTGATCTTCGCAAACATGCTCAACAAGCGTTTCGTAAATTTCAAAACCACCAATTTTAATACGAGAGGAGCAAAGAGGACAATTCATTATCTTTCTGTCTCTATTAAACTGTACCCCCATATTAAAATTTGCGAAAGCTATTCTCTCTACCAACTCTTTTACTTCTGGATCTACTATCATTTTGGGTCACCCTTTTTAAGCATGGCGGTCTCAAAAAACAGACAAGCCAAAACGAACGGAATATTATCTTCTTCTTTACTTTTTGGATCCCACCTTCCAACTTTTTCTAACAAAGAAATCGTAGACCTTCTTTCTGTTAAAAGCCTTTCCAGTTGTTCTCTGAGGTTCGCGTTTTCTTCCTTCAGCTCTTCTATAGATTTATCTGCCATCTTTTCTCTTTTCTTCGTCATTTGAGCTACACTTTTCATATAGCCTTTTTGCCAAGTCTTCTCTACTCACTTCTTCTACGACTTGCTCTGTAATTATGAAAGCTCGATCTCTAGACCATTCAAGGCAATTTGCAACTATAATATCGGCATCAGAATGTTCTCTACTGGCTTTTGCAATGCATATGAGATCATAATCGCTCATATCAACCTGAAGTTTAAATTTTACAAGTTTGCCTTTGAAACCCCAACCACGAATCTGATCTACAATTTTCACAGTAGGGATCAACTTCAAAAACAATTCTTTGTGATCTGAACTTATCTTATCTGAATTTTTAATTTCCTCCAAATCAAACTCAGTAGAACCATCTTGAGATTGATCAATATAAGTACCATCAACTTTATAATCACTTACAGCAGCACTATGAATAATCACATCGTAATCATGCGCTTCAACCAACTTCATCATTTTCAGATAAAGATCATCAAACGTCCTAAATTTATATGGTCTGACACCCTCGGTATTAAAAGCATAATTAAAGTTACTAATGTTAGAAGTTAGCAAATGAACGTCATCACCTAATGAGGCAAAATGTTCTGCAATAGTATGACCGGTTCGTCCCTGAAAAATATTCGTGATGCAACGAACTTGATCAATCATTGTCCTAGTTGATCCAGCGGTTACGAGAATTTTCATTATTGGCCTCTTTCTAGTGCATATGGCGAACTCTTTATTTACTCTTGATCTTCGCCAATAACCTGAGTATTTCCAAATACAACCATACAAGTGTAACAAGTAGCCCAAATGCTCCATACCATTCCATATACTTCGGAGCACCCTTCTCGACACCCTTCTCGATAAAATCAAAATCAAGAACTAGGTTCAAAGCAGCAATAATACAAATGAACACCGATATCCCAATACCAAGCCATCCAGTCTCGTGTAAAAATGGCATCTCAACACCAAAGAGTCCCATGACCAAAGCAAGAATGTATAAAAGACAAATACCGCCAGTAGCAGAAACTACTCCAAGCTTAAAGTTCTCAGTCGCTTTAATAATTCTGAATAAATACAATGTCAAAAGAGAGATGAAAACAGCCGCAGTAAGCCCAACAGCCTGAAGTGCAATCATAGGATACATATATTCAAACGTCACAGATATAGACCCAAGACTTACACCCTCCAAGAGCGCATATATTGGCGATAAATATGGACTTACCTTAGGCCTATAAATAATTACCATAGCGACTATGAAACCACAAATACTCCCAGCAAAAACACAAGCATATACAATAGATGGAATTTCTGATAGTTGTCGTATGTGATTTTCAGGCTCTATAATTCTAGCCTCTGCTTGCATTATAGCATCCATACATGGCAACCAAGTAACTGCCCCTCCAAGAACAACCAAAAAGATCAAAAGGAATGCCTTAATAGCTGTTCCTTCTAACGTCATTGCTCTATCAGACTCTGGTCTAATATCAAACGATTTATCATTTAGCGCTGGATTACCCGACCTCATAATTTTTCCCTCTTTATTCTGACCAAAAAATACTATTTAAAATTTTATATCGAATCTTCCTCTTCTTTATTTGTACAAAAACTACACGGTGGATTTATGTGACAGGAACAAGAAGTCTGGCGCTCATAATTATTTAAGGAATCATCCAGATGTTTGCTTTGTTCTGAAGCAAAATGTCTGTCGTATGCTTTTTCTTTGTCGCTTAAATTACTCCAAATTTTTTCTCTTAATTTTCGAACACACTCCGAGCAATATCCATAACCAGAATTATCAGGAATACACCCACATTTTAATGTTATTCCGGACATTTATTTTTCTCCAGGGTTCTTTTGCATTGATCGTAGGCTGTACTCATACTATCTTCTTTCAGTTTGTCTATTCCACCATACAGTCTATTAAAAAACTCTTTTTGATCTTTTGTGCATTGATCTAAAAGCTCTTCAACCAGACCTCTTTTAAATTCCAATACTTTTACATCAAATTCTTGCTTCATACCGAATCCTCCATCACGGATGATATAAGTCTATTTGTAGGGTCGAGAAGTCCACTAGGTTGCGGTTTTCCTATCTCCCACCTCCCATTACTCAATACAGCATGCCGATGAAGAGCAAAGTGAAGCATAGAAAGAGGACGCCCATTGTCTTTCTTCATTACCTGTTCAATTTCTCCCAACTTTTGACCTTGCCCTATATCATCTCCGCTCTTTATATCTTTGTTTACAATCATCTCTCCATAAACAATAACTCCGGTTTCTCCCTCTATGCTTATCCCCATAGTATTTCGCCACCAAGAACAACCAGCTTTTTCTCCTGTAAACCATCGAATATCAACAACCTTACCAGACTCAACAGCATACACAGGAGTTCCACTTGGGCAATATAAATCAACACCCTTGTGAATATCATGTCTTCTGATAGCGCCAAATGCGCCAACATGATTACCAACAGGAATCTCAACGTCGGATTCGGTGTTAATGTTTCGAAAAGACATTGAATCCCACGTCACGCCTAAGGACCAATGTTTTATTGGAAAGATCCACATTACAAAATCTCCAACATATTATCAGCCTGAATAAACTCTACTACTTTTCTTGTAGAGGGAAGTTTGCCTATGCCTTCATCTCCACACGCCAGTTTACCCGAATCAGGCTCAAGAAAATCATAACCGAAATCCGTAAGAATTTCAATATTTCTTTGAACAATAGGATTTTCATACATGTTCGTATTCATAGCTGGACAAATTCTCTTCTTTTTATTTGTAGAAAGCTCTATGTGTATTGTAGAAAGAGCATCATCGGCTATTCCATGCGCCATCTTTCCTATAAAATTAGCAGTGCAAGGAACAACAGCAAAAATATCACACCATTGTGACAACGCTATGTGCGTAACCACCCCGTCGATCTCTTTTTGAAGAGAAGTTACAACAGAGGATCCTGACATAGTTGCCAAAGACATGGGAGTAACAAACCACTGTGCTGCCTCGGTCATACTCACTATCACTTCATGCCCATTACTTTTCAGGGCAGAAACAATTGATGGAACTTTATATGCAGCAATCCCACCAGTTATCCCAACAAGAATTTTCATAATATGTCCTAACCTAACTGAGATAGTTCCCAATTCATATTTAGTCTGGCTTTTAGATTTTTGGTGTAAAACTCTTCCGTCCAATAAATAATTTTTCTACCCATCATTGATTTAAGAAACTCCGATCTTCCCGCGCTCCACTCTTTGTTCGAACAATTATTATACTCTTTACGAACCAATTCTGTATACTTTTGATATCGGTCAGGACTCCACGACAAAACCTCTAAATCAATATCATGAACCAACCGAGCATCCTTTGAAAAGCCTGATGGATCCAATTCGCTACTATGGTCTGTTGCTCTGACCAACTCTGCAAAATTAGCATCATACCACCAATCATCTCTTTCTGGATCCAAACCATTAGCTCTTAAGTCAACTGCGTCATGAAGAATCAGAGCTTTAATCGCATTCTCTAAACTTTTAAAAGACGACTCAAGTTCTCTGGCCACTTGAACACAATTTAGAATATGAATCCAATCATGATAAGAATTAGCACCGTATATTTTATCTAGTCTTCCAAAGCTTCCTGGGCATGGATTAACTTCTTGATAAAGCAATTCTGCTTTCTTTCTTGCAAAAGCTTTTAAAACAGAATCTGAAACCATACCTCGAACTGGCCACCACCAACTTTTATTTCCAACTAAGCCCTTTACAATACTAGATCGCAAAGCACTAAGATCAATATCTGGCATCAAGAAAACTGTTTCAATACAAGAAGAGATTTTCTTATTTATATGATACATGTCAAACTCTTCTTGAAAATCATTTACACTTCTAATCCCACGAACAAGAAACTGGGCGGCAAGTTCTTCGACTGCAAATTCTGCAACAAACCGATCATGACAAAACTTCACATCGGCAGAAATACCCGAACTATCCAATGAATCCTTACACATCGAAAGTCGCTCTTTCTCTGTGAATGTGTATTTCTTTTTGTTACTACATGCAATTAAAACAAAGACATTATCGAATAACCGACAAGCCTTCTCTATGATATGGATATGTCCATTCGTGATGGGATCAAAACTTCCAGCATAAACTGCAATTGTCATACCTCTATCCTTTCTATTATTAACTTCTCTAGCTTTTTCTTCTTCGAATTTTATCGTTATATAGATTCCAAACGTCTTACTTTATGAAGAACCGACTCCTCTGTCTCCACAATCTTTAAGTATTTTTCTGCATGCTCTGCATTAGCAATTATCTCGCTTTCCAATTCTCTCACGAGGGAGTCACTTCTTATGAAATCCCTCCGACGCCACAGAGCCACCAGATCGCCCCACACTTCGCCCAACTCACTCCCCTCAATAGAGCAAAGTTCGTCAAGCTTTTCGACTGCTTTTTCAATCGACATACCCATCATTACTCCCCATCACAAGATTCTCGAATTCCCTTAGGTAAATCCAAAATCACTTTATAAAAATGACTCTCCGTCTCGCTGCAAAAATTTCCCCTCCAAATAGCAGGAACATAAGTTCTTTTTACACTTACGGTTTGCCCCTGCTTTTTTGTAAACTTCTCACTTCCCAAAAACCGTTCATGCTCCGCTCTAACATAAGCTCTGCGTTCTTTTGTTTTCTTTTTGCTAATAGGTTTATCTACTATTGGTTCTGGTAAACGCATAACCTTTCTTGCTTTATTTGGATTCAGAACGGTGTATACGGGACGTTCATGGGATTTTAAATATTTTGTATTCTTACTCGCCTTTTTAGGACTTTTCTCTAGTATAAATTGATTACGAGAACTCATTCTTAATAACTCTTCATACGCAGTAGTCATTCCGCGCATACAATCTGTGTCTACTGAGATTCTTTCACGAGGATTGTTTTTTAAATTGGTGATAAAATCAAGAACCTCTCCATTTTTCATTATATAGACACAAGACCGAACATCAACTTTGCCTTCCCATTTCTTTATTTGATCAATCCATCGAACTACCCCATACCCAGTTCGAAGCACAACAGGAAAGCCACCAGTTTTTTTAGCTATATCTTTTAACATATCTTTTGATTCACGCATATTCTTTTCGTTTATTCCGTTTTCTATATCCTGACTCGTTAGTTTAAAAGCCTCATCCTTTAAATAATTTTCAGTATCTATTATTTCTATCATTCCGCGAGAAAATTCTATTCCAACAGAATTTTTAAACTTATCCCACAGAATTACGCAACTAGTTTTGTCCTCTATTGCGACCACCGGAAATGGCAGACAAAAACTATCAGCCAACTCTTTAACCTCATCTTTAGACATTAAATCTATTGTCTCTGTTGGATATAGGTCGAACTCAAATAACCTTGCTCGGTTTATATATCTTCGCAATTGCTCTGGAATATAATCTCGATACTTTATAAACAAATCAAAGTTCTTACCCATAGTGTTAAGCCTTTTTAGAGCGATTCCAACGAACAATCGCTCATGAGCATTCCTTCTTCAGCTTTGCATTCTACCCCTCAGACAACGCTTTCCTCGGTACATACCATTCGGATACTTGCCCACTTTTCGGTCGTTCGACATAATAGTTAATCCCGTAACATTTTTGTCCTGCATACACAACATAGTCTTGAAATATAGCATTCAACTTCGCCATAAACTTCGCAAGACATTTCCAACGATAGTTTCCACACTCAATAAGAGTCTCGGACTGGAAGAAATACATCCCATAGATCAAAACATATGATCGCCACTTCATTGAACTACTCCTTTTTCAGTATCTAGCAAAAACCGTTCGTCGGTAGGCAATTGATCGAGAGGATATGATTTTTTAAAACCAACCGCAGCGTATTTTTCTCCGTCTTGATGAAATGATGAAAATCTCTCTCCGACATGCCTATCTTTTCCAGTTCCTTCATAAACTTCAAATGTGCCTTCGTCCAAATCAATTACATAAGCCCACTCACAAAACAAACCACTTCCAACAAAATCAAGAGCTTTATGAAGATCAACTTTGCCTTCTGCGTTATAAATAAATTCCACAACTTTACATCCCATTTCCCTACTAAGCTGTGGATACTTTTCCCTGAATTTGTCAGAAACAAGCATATTAATCATACTAGATCCTCGGTCTGCCCCACACTCAACCCAACGATCCTCAATCTCATTATCAGACAAAAACATGCAATCAAGAACACGCTCCTTCAATTTCGCCAGATCTGAGTTTCTAAGAACCCCAAGAATTGTCACACCGGCAGCATCAGGATAACCATCCCATTGTCCATATTGGGCAACTCGATACTCGCCCTCAACAAAAATGCACGTAACATTCCTAGTTCCCATTGGACTTTTCCTTTTTATCTGTATCTTTCAACATATTATACCAACAAACAATCATGAGTTCACTCTATTTCTCAAAAAATTATGAATATCTCATTAGGCATATAGTCTGAATTTGATTCTATTTTTACAATGCTTTTTAAGATTATTTTCTAAGTCACCCTAGATCATCCACTAATGGCTTATCTTTTCGCTCCAATGACTTTTCGCTTTAGGTATTAACTCTTCTTTTTGATCAAGTATATATGTTAAAAGCATCATCGTATCAACATTATCAACATCACTGTCCTCAATAAACGTAGGTGATGGAAATGAGCATTTTTGGAAGCTTTTAATGAAACACAATTGACAAATCATATTAACTACACTTTTGATTCCTAAATCATCTATCGCCAAAGAAAGAACCGTTTTAATATCGACCTTAACCGGAACTTCAACTCGCAGATCCTTAACCGGATCTTTGCTTTTCTTAACTAAATTGTTATTCTTTTTATTGGTCATATGAGACTCCTTTTAAAATAAGCATTGCAAAACTTATAGTCCGCAATCTTTCTGAAATTTACAAAAGAAATTAATAGTTTTTATTTGGCGGGAGATATTGCATGTTGAGCAGTTTAATAAGTTAACCCACAATCCTTTGCCCAATCAGATAAAACATTCCTCTCTACGGGTGAGCATCCTTTATTTGCATACCCACTAAATTGAACAATTCTCTTATCTCTGTTTACTTCAATTGTTAAACATCGACGAGTTACGACTTCTTTGCGACCAGTTTCATACATTGTCTTTCTCATACTAAAAATTGCAGAAGTACCGGACAAACACTTGCGCTTGTATGAATACACACAATGACGCATAGCGTTGCCTTCTCTACTCAATTCCTTTCCTGAAAGAATCTGAACAATATCGTATGATCTTTTCAATTCTCCTTTTCCATACTCCTTGCGCCAATCAGGAGTTAAAAGTCCTTCCCAAAACCCAGAACCATGATCTTTAATACGAGCCATATCATAATGCCACTGATCAGACAAATCAATCAAAGACTTGAGTGTTCGACCCTTTAAAGAAAAGATTCGATCATTTGCATGCTTATCCTCAAGAAAATCAATTACCTCATTCAATTTACGACCCTTATCAATAGGGTTTCGCAAAAAGAACTTGAAAACAGACAGCCAAAACTCATCATTCAATTTCACACAAATATTAGGCTTAATCTTTGACCATCGAATTCCTATATTTGGATCCACTCCCTCGGCAGTAGCACGAGCAAGCCATATGTTTTCACAAATAGTTAAATCCTTACGACCCCTTGATAGGAATAAATGAGTAGCCTTCTTTGTCATATATGGCTTAGCACATTTCTTGTATAGAGAATCACCTTTACCAACAGCAATAAACCAAGAACAAAAATCTCTTTGTCTAAACCACACTTGATTCATAAATCCAGGAACATAATACTTAGCAAACAAATGTCGAGATACGTGATGAACATAACTTTTCTCAGTTTTATATTTACGATCCAAATCTTCCAAAGAACGAATCTTGTGCTCGAAAAATCCCCCAAAGAATTTTTCGGGATTGATTTCTTTTTGCTCGTCTGCTTTGTGACGACGAATAGCTGAATCCAAAGCAAGCTCAATTCGCTTGGCTTCTTCTTGTTTTCTAGCTATTACTTTACCCATAACCAAAAACCCTACTAAGATTTGTTCATATCGGTCTGATCTTGTTTAGCTAGTGCTCTCGCAGATATCGTTTTAACAAAATCTAAAATATCTTCGGATTTCTTACAATTCTGATTCTTTGCTGTTTTCTTTAAAATCCTAGCTAGTAAATTAATACATTCAAAATCATCCTCTAATCTATTGGCTAAATGAACACCCCATTGTTGCAAACTCTGATCCCGGCACTCTAACTCAGTCTCTGCTATATGCTTTTGTAATCTACTTTCTGCATCTTCCATCTATATTTTCCTCCACTTTTACAAATACTTCCTACATATTATATCAAACTTAAAATATAAAGCATATAAAAATAACAATTTTTGAATATATTTATCTCATACTAAGATAATGAATTACACTTTTTAAAAAGGAGATGTTTAAAATGAGTCAAATTAATCTACCTCAAACACCGGCAGAATGGAGAGATCTTTTTAAGCAAATCTCCAACGCATACGAAGCAAACGCAGAAATACCACAAGACGAATTAGACCAAGTTGATGCTGTTATTAATGCCTTTAAATCTGATTATCCAGAACTCAGATACAGACTTGATAACAGTCCCGCTTTCGCAAAACAATTACGAAAAATCGCACAATTATTCGACAATATGCTTCTTCCCCTAAAGACCAATTTTAATACAGAAGTAAATACCTATATAGAAAACATGAAGCTTTGTAGAATCGGTGCCTCAAACTGCGAAGATGGATATACTGCACCGTAACATCAAAATAAAATTTATCAATTAAATAAGCCCCGAAAACTTAAATGTCTTTCGGGGCTTGTTTTCGTATACTTCAATTAACATCTCTGTCCGTATGCTTCAAATCGTAATTATATATAAAGAAGTCAATTGACCCGTTGTAGGTTGAATCTCGTATTTGTATGCCTTATTGATCTTCATTTTTTGTCTTGTTGATCCTCAAGATAATCATCAAGAACTCTCCTGACGACTTCCGCAAAAGGAACGCCCTTCTTCTTGGCAATTCTTTTGAATTGCTCAATCAATTTTTCTGGTAAGTAAATATTTATTTTCTTCATATCCCCAATATACCCCCGTTGTTGTTATATGTCAAGATATATTTTGATGACAGAAATCACAATCTGAACATGCGTCTACATCTAACGCAACTGTTGGCAACCCCACGAACCCTGCCAATCACAACGCTTTCCATATTTACGATGAAGCTTATGCATCTCTGGCAAATTATCAGAACAAATATTATCCCAAATATCATGCCAAACTGCACCATACCTCTTACCCTTAGGTGGCTTATAATCAAAAGCACTGGCATGAACAATATTAACTCGTGGATCCACCAAATATGTATCCCCAACAAGGCTAATCACATCTTCGGAAATTTCTACTACCGTCACATCCTCTACAAGATCACTCTCCAAAACAGCCTTTAGAGCCATACCCAAACCAAGACCGTTTATAAGCGAACTCTTACATCGTTTGGCCGTATAAATAAATGACAAATGATCGTTTATCTCAGCCATAGTGTTGCTCATTACAACCGTACCACCCCGCATCAACCTCTTATAATTACCAGGATGAATAAAGCGACCACGAGAAGACGTAGAAATACTAGCCTTCACATTTGCCCACTTAGCATCACTCTCTGAAACCGTAAATGTCTCAACTTTCCATTGACCACTCGTGCCGTCAGAAACATCAATCTCAATATTCATTTTAAATCATCCCTATATAGTTTTATCTCTTATCTATCAACCTAAATATATAGTCCAACAAACGATCTATTTTTACAGATTATTTTTCGTTATTAAATTTCATTTGATCTTTCTTGGCTATCAATTGAGTCGTTCTCTTAACTAAATCGTTACAATGACGCTCGGCTATATCATTTTTTCCAGCACGACAAAGCGTCCGCAATTCACGAGCATATAAATTTAAACACTCCATATCACCCACCTGATTCAAAAATTTCATCAACTCAGAACTTAAATCAATAATGTCCTTGCCCGGATGTTTCTTCTTAATTTGAAGCATATACAATTCCAAACGACCTCGAACCTCATCTAGCATTTCTCAGGCCCCTTCTTTAATTTCCCGCATAGCTTTTAAAATAGCCTTACAAATCACCCTATAATCCGAACCCAACCCAGAACAACGTCTAGACTCTGAATTAGACTCATACTCCTTTTTCCTCATAGATCAAAACAACATTTCTCAAAGTAATCTTCATGACTTGCCTTTCTTAATTGGGAGGAACCAACTTACACTTCTTCCCGTTTACCTTTGGATTGCTCTTCATAAACATCGAACAGTCAAATTTCGAGTCTCCACGATATACTTCCTTCTTACCAGCTTTGACTCGCCAATCACATATACTACTTCTACCACGTCCACCCATCTTATCACTAGGCATTATTTGACTCCCTTCTTTAGAATTTGCTGCATACGATTCAAATTTAACACCATCTTGCGACCTACAGATATACTAACACCACCTTTGGCAATTTCTTCCTTTAAAATACGATATGTATCAAAAACAAGATCATCCAACTTACCACTATTTTCAAAAACATTACTGCCAATAACCTTAAAAGAGCCTAAATTCTTCAAAATAACAGTCTTTACAGCTTTAGTAGACTCCATAACAAAATCCTCCGCAAACCATCTCAATAAAACACATAGTCGGCAAAGTGATCCAAATTCACAAAACAAAATAATTTTTCTTCTATATTTTATCCCAATATCAATTGACCCCTATAAAAAGGTATATGTAAATGCCAATCAAAACTAAAGTAGTAGAATTTCAACCCATTACCCCTAACAATGGCGATATCAAGTACTGGGATGGTGAAAATTGGATCGCACTACCTAACGGAGAACTGGGTAAGGTCTTAACATCAAACGGACCAAATACTGCTCCTATGTGGAATTATTTTATTTTTCCTTCTAGCTCAAGTTCTTCTAGTTTGTAATTATATTTCGTCATATAAAAGTTGTAAAAATATATTAATTTCAATAAAGATAAAATAATTCAAAAGACAATAAGGAATTAAAATGTCTTCAGAAAAAAACAAAGTGGTTAAATGGTATGGCGGAGGAAACCCAGGACAGGGTGACATTCTCTACTATCAAAATGGAGATTGGGTTAAATTACCTATAGGCGAAATTGGGCAATATTTAATCGCCCAAGGAGGAACAACTCCTCCTATATGGGATTATTTAGGTAGTGCTCCAGAAGCTCCATTAAATCTTGCTGCTGTCGGAAGCACAACAGCTATCGAAATTGCTCTTACATGGGATACCGCAATAGGTGCAGATACATACTCCGTCTATCGCGCAACTGATACGGGTGGTCCATACACATCAATTCAAACAGGTGTAGCGACAAATAATTATACTGATTATCCCCCTGCTGCTGGTACATATTATTATGTTGTAACAGCTGTAAATCCGATTGGCGAAAGTCTATATTCAAATGAAGCATCAGACTTAACAGCAATCGAAATACCCATCGGATCTATCGTAGCTTGGTCTGGAACTTCACCACCAGCAAATTGGGCATTTTGTGATGGATCAAGTGGAACTCCAGATCTACGCAATAAATTTATTGTCGGTGCTGGTAATACTTATAATCCAGGAAATTCGGGCGGAACAAATACTGTAAACCTATCAACTCATACTCATCCGTTTGTTGGTAATCATACGCATCCAAACTTTACCGTCTCTATTGGTAATAATATTACTCCCGCAAATATTACAACCGACATCACAGGATCACCCCAACCAACTTATCATCAAGTAACACATAACCATCCTAATTCAACTACACAGCTCCAAGCAAATACATCGCCAATATCCGGAACAAACGCACCATCATACGATAATAGAAAACAATGGTTTATGTTGGCTTGGATTATGAAAATAAGCTAGTTATTCTTCACATTATGAAAGTGAGTTAATTATGCCTAATGTAATTATTCTTTGGAGTGGTTCGGTGGCTAGCATCCCATCATATATGAAATTATCTGATGGCACAGATGATACGCATGACCTAACCGATAGATTTGTTGCCGGTGTTGGAGGTTCACATACTTTTTCAACAACGGGTGGAACAAATGGTAATATCGACGCTGTTCCAAGTCACAGTCATTCTCTCAATAGTCATGCCCATAGTGTCCAAGCTAGCATTTCTACTACTAACCAATTAAACCAACACGGACAAAATGGTATTTATATAACTCCAAGAGATCACGATCACTCTATTAGTAGTGTTAATTCCTCAAATGCTACCGGTAACACTGGATCTACAAGCGCTCAATCCGCCAGTACTCTTCCGTCCTATTATGCTCTATGCTATGTTGAAGTTGATGAATACGACCTAATATCAGGAATGATTGCCATTTCTAAAACAGCAACACCACCAACCGGATGGAATATTGTGTCCAATTCTTCAGATGGATATCTTTTATGTAAAAATACCATAGCTGGTTCAAATTTGTTTGGAGGAAACAATACTCTTATTATTTCTGGTCATACACATACTGCAAATCATAATCATGCAACTCCAGGATCTTTTCTAGCCTCAGCATCATCATCCCCAACAACACAAAGAACTCTAGTTGCAGCAGCAGGATCATATCAAGTTGCAATTGCATCACATACTCACTCTTTGACTGCTTCGGTTGGCACTCCTTCCGTCAACACTACTTCAGGCGGCGGAACCTCAATTGACTATCAACCTCAATGGATCGCACTACCCTATATTATGAAAACCTAAGGATTTATAATGCCTAAACTAACTAACTGGTTCGGATCAGGTAGTCTACAACAAGGTGATCTTCTCTTCTATCAAGATGGAGATTGGATTCGCTTACCATTAGGTACGGTTGGACAAGTTTTAACCTCACAAGGAGCATTAAGCCCTCCTATATGGGATGATCTTATAATATCAAGTAGTTTAGATTTACGATCATATCCAACAATATCTCAGATGAATGAATATCCTGGCAAACAAAAGCCAACAATGGATGTTAATACAACTCAACCCCTTCAAATTGTTCCACTCACCATGTCCCCAGGATTATTGCCAGGAGGTGGACCAGTAAATAATCCTGGAGAAGATACCGGAATTCTAAGCGGTACAGGTAAACGAGTAACATATAACCCAACTGATATTTATACAAAACAAACACCCGTAATGGATGTTAATACAACTCAACCTCTTCAAATTGTTCCGTTATCTATGTCTCCAGGATTATTACCAGGAGGTGGACCAGGAGGAGATACAGGCATCCTAAGCGGCACAGGTAAACGAGTCGAATATAACCCAACTGATATTTATACAAAACAAAAGCCAATTATGACATTAAATGATCCAGGTTCACCGTTGGCAGCTTAATAAGGAGAAAAAGAATTTATGGCTACAATGCAAATGGGAAATACTCTTTGTACAGTGCAGTATGTCGATGCTGGTGATGCAGGTGGAACCTATGATGGATCCACTCCAGCAAATGCGCTTCTCAATATACCCACCGCCGCAGGTATGTCTGATAATGTAGTATACCTTTGCCGACGAGAAGAGACAGCAACCATCACAATCGCAAACTCTACAAACACCTCGGCAAATCATATTTATATCATCGGCATGCCCCTGTCAACTGATGAACTCTACGAAAGAACACCGGCAGAAGCAAAGAGTGCTTGGGATGCCGATATAGAAACATACGCTCTGCTTAAATATGCTGCGTATAATTCTCAAATGATATTTTCCGATATCGATAACTTCGGAATGCACAGACTATGGATTATACGACCATCAGGTGGAAACGGACCTAGCGCCAGCAAGGGCAATATTGACATCCGTTCAGCAAGTGCCGAACTGAGTGCCTTCTTCACAAACTGCAAAATAACCGACGAAGGAATAGATCTTGAATCTATAGCCGTGAATACGACGGAAACTGGAGCAGTCATCGCATTTGTAGGAGGTAAGAGCTGTCGGGTCACAGATTGCTACTTCCAGTTCCCACAAAATTACAATGCGTCACAGGGAAACGGTGCATATCAAGGTGTCCACATATCGAACTTCGACAATGCGGTGTTCAATGACAATGTAATTTGGACCAACAGCACCAGCAGCTATACAGGTGGTGGACAGATGATCTTCCTAACCGACATTTGGCGACTTGAGGTACAGCGCAACGATATGTACCTCGTCGTACAGGACAGGTCAGCGATAGGGTTCTTCGATTTGTTCTACTTCTCAGACAACTGGGAAGTTCGGGCCACAGACAATAACATCAGCATCGACAGGTGGATCGCACAGGGGAACGTGACATCCGCAGGTATACACTATGCTTTCCTACTCACAGACAGGACCGTCAACAATAAGTCAGGTGAGTGGATAGTGCAGCGTATCTCTGTCGCTCTGGACGAGATCACCCATACGAATGCGAGTACTATGTACATCAAGAAGTCCGGGTCTGGAGGATCAGCCGTAGCAAACGCACCATCATCTGTCATGTCAGACATCGCGTGTACCAAATCCACCACCTCTGTACTGGGTCTAGGTACCCACGCAGCCATGGACCTTTACCTTGGAAGTGAATTCACGACAATCGAGAACGTTACGGCACATGGTCCTGTGCTTGGTATCGGTCTGACTGTGACCTACGGCGCGAATGGTCCTTGCCCCGTGTATAAGGGGGTCAGCATCAAAGGTACATTTACCTTGTACTACGTGCCATTTATGGAGATCACCAGCTGGGTATGTGACAAGATCTCCGCCAACATCGCTGTATTGAACGCATCCCTTGCGTACATCGTCTCCGCTACGCTAAACGCTGCGTGGGTCACCGACACTTGGCTAAGTATTGCCACCGGAGGCTGTGCTATCGTCGATGCGGTGAACATTCCTCCATACATCAACTGGGCGGGCGTCCCTCCATTCGGCTCTTACGTACTAATGAACAACACCGACGGCACGGCCGGAAAGTGAGTTGGTAACAACAGGTACTATCAAGGCGTGGCCTGGAACGTATACCGTGCAGGTGGCGCTGACGCCGCGCTCAAGCTGAGCGGCTCCTACGGAGATTCCCATACACCGCTAGAGATCTGCCCCCGTCCGTATAAG
>Ga0114918_10001855_pt1 | contig 18980 bp, 17 predicted proteins | sample LantaG_FD_87015 | JGI IMG/M metagenome (GOLD analysis project Ga0114918, IMG submission 87015) | Deep subsurface microbial communities from Baltic Sea to uncover new lineages of life (NeLLi) - Landsort_02402 metaG | ecosystem: Environmental > Aquatic > Marine > Oceanic > Sediment | place... | reverse complement strand
GGATACCGACTCAGGAAATTCCTCCGGCGACACAAGGCACTCGTAAGCGGCATCGCCGCCGTTCTGGTAGTATCTGTCATCGGGACAATCGTGTCTGTGACCTTCGCGCTGGGCCAGGCCCGGTCCCGCGCTGAGTCAGAGTCTATCGCCGACTTTCTCAGGAACGGGGTTCTGGGAACGGTGGCTAACGCCAAAGCGGGTGAAGCAACCTTCAGTTATGTTCTTGACGCCGCTTCGAAGAATCTGGAGGGCAAGTTCTATACCCGGCCTCTCACTGAGGCAGCGATTCGCGAAACCCTGGGTGGGACCTATCGCATGCTTGCTGAGTCAACGAAGGCAGAGCAACAGTGGTTACGTGCGCTGCAGATTTATCGACAGCACTATGGCCAGGAGCATCCGGCTACGCTCAGGGCAATGGAAGGCCTCTACTGGGTCTACGACGACCAGGAACGGCACTACGACGCTGAGCGCCTGCGGACCGAGATGCTACAGATCGGACCAGACATAGACGAAGAGCCACATGGTGGCAACATGGGGGCTCTTGCCCACACGTATCATCACCTGGGCAAATACAAGGAAGCAGAATCATTGTACAACAAGTTATTAGAGATAGCCCGGCGTGAGCGGGGCGAAAACTTCATTCGCTTTTATCCTATGACTGTGTGCAATCTTGCACGTGTGTATGCAGACCAGGGCCGGTACGACGAGGCCGAGGGATTATTTCGCAAGACACTGGAGACTGCCGGGTGGGATGCGGAATCTCGTTGGCGGTTGGTGTATACGTCGGACCTGGCCAACATGTATAGAGATCAGGGCCACTATGAGCAAGCAGAGCTACTGCTTGACAAGACATTGGCAACAGAGCGCCGTGTGTTGGGAGACGGGCACAAGCTCACGCTGCAGTGCATGTACGTTCTTGGCCGAGTGTACACGGCTCAGAAGCGTTACGAGGATGCAAAAAGTTTACTCAACGAAGGGCTGAAATTCGGGCGTAGCCAATTACGGGGACAACACCCGTCAACACTCTGCTTTGTGAACGCCCTTGCTGTGCTGAACGCAAAACAGGGGAACTACGCTGAAGCCGAGGCATTCTTCGATGAGGCATTGAAAGGCAGACAACATGAGTTAGGCGAGGATCATCCGGACACGCTGGAAAGCAAGAACGACATGTCTATGCTTTACAAAGAGCAAGGTGATTACGATAAAGCAGAAAAGCTATTGCTGGAAGCCGTTGAAGGCCGCCGCCTCAAACTCGGCGACATTCACCCACATACAAAGGAGTCACTTAAAAACCTAATCGCCCTCTATGAAGCCTGTGGCAAGCCGGAACAGGCTGAAAAATGGCGAGCAATACTGCCACAAACATAGGCTGTAGAACAGTGACAGTAAAAAATTGGGTTAAAATCGGATTCACCTTCCGAATACGGTCGAGAATATCCCTGATTCACTCTTAAGTGGCGTAAAGTTTAATAGCTTTCTGTCTTTTTCAAAGCGAGAAAGTATCTTTTTAATTCAGCGGCTCTATGTAGATGTTTCGGAACTCGATCGGGCCGCCTTCGCTTTGCAGGCAGATCCAGCCATCCGTTAGGCTCGCGGCCGTTCCTTCGTTCTGGAGTACGCCATTGACATAACAGCTAATCGTGCCCATGTTGCTATGGATTTCGTACGTATTCCACTGGCCGTCGGGTTTTTCGCTGCTTTGCTGTTTCTTGGGTATTCCCACAAATCTTTTCTCGGCGTTCTGCATGTTTTTGCCGTCAACGGTGATTCCCGCACCGCCCATCAGGACGAAGTCTCCGGCGCTGCCTGCTTTTAGCTGGCATTCGATGCATGGGGGCCATACCTGGTCTGTTCCGGAGGCATGAAGCAGCACGCCGCTGTTGGTGGGCTCGTCCGGCCATCGCCATTCGACGTGCAGACGGTAGTTCGCATACTTGTCCTTGGTTCGCATATATCCGTTGGGTTTTCCCGCGCAATATACGACGCCGTCTCTGACCGACCAGATATCATTGACATTGATGTCCTTGTCGGCGACATATAATTTCCAGCCGGAAAAGTCCTGCCCGTTCCAGAGCATAACCTTTTGCCCTGATTCGGATACGCCTTGCTGACAGCCCGCCAGCGTTGACAAAAATATTACTGTAATACACAGCGTAAATAACATCCTTGCAGCTTGTCTCATTATCTTGCCTCCACTAATCCATTTGTTGGTCGAAATCCTATTTCTCATACGTTTAGCTACACAGCTAAGCGTCGATACGGCGATAAAATACCAGATTCCGGTAACAAACGCAACAATAACAAGGTGCATATTCTCAGACACATATATCTCGCGATTTCTCTCGACCAACTTTTTGTACAAAGCCTTTCAGCAGAATTGGCTTTACTTTGTGCAAAAGACATTTTTGGCTGTTGCGTTTTCAAGAAAGATTTGATATCTTGATGAGAACCAAGGGTTGCTCAAATATGTCGAGATAGCTAAACCTTTCTGAAAAATAGTTCGCCGTTATGATGCAGATTACCTGAATTTTCGCTTTTTACGGAGACCGATTAGATGAAACGTAAGTGGCGTAATACCATCCTGGCAATTATTATTGGCTTTGCGATAGGGATATGCCTATTCAACACGGCAAGAACTTTTTTAGGCATTTCATCTTTTGTTGAACACATTGTCGATTCTTTTAGTAACACAGCAAAAGATAATGAGACGCCGATTCACAAGGCCGCCCGCCGCGGGAATGTAAAAGAAATTGAACGACTGCTCAACAACGGGATTGATCCTAATGCAAAGGACAAGCAGGAACGAACACCTCTACACATAGCGGCTGCTTATGGACGGGATGATGCCGTAAAACTGTTATTAAAGCGTGGCGCAAATGCCGAGGCAAGTGATAACAACAACTGTTCCGCCTTATATCTTGCCGCCCTGAATAATCGCACCGATATTATCGAAAATTTGCACGCCTCAGGCGCGAAGTTAGAGGGACAAAATGGCAAATTTGGCCAAACCGCGCTGTTTACCGCTGTTCAGAATGGACGTGAAAGCGCGGCGAAGGTTCTTATAAAACACGGCGCGGATGTTAACGCTAAAATTTCAGCCTTTCCTCAGAGCCCTTTACAGATGGCAGCGGCTCTCGGCCGAACAGATATGGCAAAAATTCTCATGGATAACGGCGCAAACGTTAACGAGAGGGATTCGGATTCAGGAATGACCGCAATGTATATTGCCATTGTCGCAGGAAGCAAAAAAATGGTTTCCCTGCTTGAGGCCAATGGTGCTGATAATACTATTGAAGACAACTATGGCCAAACTCCCGAACAAGCCGCAGCTATTATGAAATCGAGAGAAACTCGTAAACTCGAGCCGGCAAAAGACCAGGCCGAGTTATTTGACCAGCAAGCAATTGTTCAATTATTATATCTTGGAATGAGTCAAACAGCATTTAGTTACAATTGTCCAAACCGTAACACTTTTGTTATTGGTGATGGCTCCCTGCTCGTGACGGCGGCACATTGCTTAGCCGACATTATTGAAGACAGCAGAAAAGGTGTTTTGATTAAACCTTTGGTAATAAGCCGGCATTATGGTGACATTTTTGAGGCTGAGATTTTAGCTGTAGATGATGAGGCGGACGTTGCAATTCTCCATGTGAACTGGGACGGGCATCCTGCCCTGGAACTTGCATCTATGGAAGAATTATCCAACGCCAAGCAGATGATTATAACCGCTTATCCACCGCCAAAAAAAAGCTGGTCGAAGCAGAAGCTCTACAGAGACGTCTTTTGGGAAAGATTTCCAATTGTCAAATTGGATGATACTAAAGAAAGAGAGGCTATCGTTATTGAGGGAAGCAGATTCGTCGGAAAAGGCTGGAGCGGTTCACCAATGATTCTTCCCAACTCAGGCAAGTTGGCTGGCGTATTTGGACGTCAACAGCGAAAGCAAATCGGCAAAAAAGTGTTTCTCCACTACCTCATGGGTTGTAACGTTGGCTCAATATATTCGCTCTTGAAGAAGGTTAGTATTGAACCGGAAAAACAAAGTAATAAGATAAATAAAAGAAAAGCGGAGGCGGAAAAAGCGTTTACCACATTGATAAACTGCATTGAAGCGCTATCAAACGAGAGTGTTCCTTTGTCTTTCTCCCAGGCGAAAAAACTGGTCAGTTTACGGCCACAGTCGATAGGCGCTCATCTATTGTTGGCCTCGCTTGCAGAGGCAAATAAAAATATTGATAAAGAGGCAACAAAAATCGCAGAATCAAGCCACAAAGAAGCTTTGAAACTGGCACCGCAAAGTTTTATGGCACATGCGAGCTACGGAAATTTTCTTTTAAGTAATGGGCGGAATAATGAAGCTGCTATCGAGCTCAAGAAGGCCATTGAGCTTGAACCGGACAATTCATTTGTGCTGGTGGGATTAGTTAGAATTCTGAAAAGCCGGGATGCAGGCGAGGCGGAAGTCTTTGCCAGGCGGCTTGTCGAGAAGTATCCTGAGAACGCTGATTTTTGGTTTGAGTTCTCGTCTGTCCTTTCGAAAACAGGCAAACACCAGGAAGAGGCTGAGGCGGCGAAAAAAGCCGTTTCTCTCAATAAAGATGTGCCCTATCAGCATCGCCGTCGTCTTGCGGATGCATTGGTAAAGGTTAATCAACTGGACGAAGCAAAGCACTGTTTCGAATTCCTGCTGAAAGAACATGAGTGTGCACGTTGCTGGTTTGCTTATGCGAAACTATTGATTAAACTCGGGCCGGACCAATACGACTATGCCGTTAAAGCGATCAAGAAAGCCGAATCGATGAATCAAAATAAGCTTGTGCCGCCTGAAAGTCTCAAAAAGCTGCAAGAGAAACTGACGAAAGACGATTCTCTGGGAGAATCTAAAGTCAAGTAATGATGCGTTCTTCGCCGGGTTTGATTACCGACCAAAACAAGCAAATAGCGGTATAAAATACGATCAAAAGAGAACATCAATGCATTTTCCTCGTATAAATTTACACTTTTTAAACCGATAAAATTAAGTGAGGAAAGAAATGAAGACCGAAAGAGTGAAGAAATTCTTACACAGGCTCTGGAAGGAATGGCGAATCCCACTATTTTTCATCGTTTTCGTGGTCATTCCGGTAAAATCATCGCTGGCGGACTGGAATTGGGTCCCGACCGGCTCGATGAATCCTACGATTCTGGAAGGTGACTTGATCTATGTGAACAAAATGGCGTATGATCTCCGGATTCCTTTGACTATGCACAGGCTTGCGAAATGGTCGGATCCTAAAAGAGGGGACATCGTCATTTGTTTTTCCCCTGAAGACGGTATCCGGCTGGTCAAGAGAGTGATAGGACTCCCGGGCGACACAATCCAGATGAAAAACAACACGGTTTTCATTAATGGAGAACCTGTCGATTATACTCAAATTGGCCAGGATTATACAGAAGTTATAGCCGGCAAGCTGAGAGTAAAGTGTGTTTTAGAAATAGAAGATTTGGATGGAGTTACCCATACTGTCATGAGCATTCCTTCAATTGAAGCGATGCGGAGTTTCAGGCCGGTGAAAGTGCCGCAGGGCAGCTACTTTGTAATGGGCGATAACAGAGACAGCAGCAGAGATTCGAGATATTTCGGATTTGTCGATAGGGAATTGATCGTTGGCAAAGCAAAGGGTGTCATTGGATCGTTTGACATAACCGACAAGTATCAGCCGCGATTCGGAAGGTTCTTCGAATCTCTGAAATAATCCATTTTGTATATACGGCATATTCTGCCCGGCCGCAGAAGGTTAATCATGCCTTAGTGCCACGACCGGATCGACGCGTGCCGCTCGCAGTGTAGGATAGATGCCGGCTCCCAGACTTATCAGCATGGAGAATACTATCGCTCCGAGACAAAGCCACCAGCGAAAGCTGAAATAGTCCATGTAGGGAACTCCCTGTTTGGCCATAAAATAGTTGACGATTTGATTGATGATCATGCTCACAAGCCATCCGAGGATGAGCCCCAAAACGCCGCCCAAAAAGCCGATCGCTCCGGACTCGAAAAGGAATATTTTTTTGACGTCCCCATCGCTGGCTCCTACCGCTTTCATGATACCGATCTCTTTATATCTTTCCATGATTGACATCACCATGGTGTTGATGATTCCAAGAGCGGCCACCGTGATGGCTATCATCCCGATTGCGAATAGAAACATATTCATGAAGATAAAGCCCGTTTTCATTTCTTCCAGATGATCGATAAGTGCGAATGTCCTGAAACCCTTATCTTCCATTTTTGCCTTAACAGGCTCGACGTACTTTGTCGCGGACAGCTTTATGTTCACCATGGAATAGCCTTTGGCCTGCTGAGACGACTGGAAGAGGTCCCAAATGCTCGTCAGCGACAGTTTCTTCATATTTTCCGACTCAGTCGGCATGATAAAAACGTCACTTCGCATAGGCATCGGGCCGGCAAATCCCATTTTTCCCGTAACGCCGACAATGGTGAACTGATAGCTCTGCCTGGAAAAAGGCAGCCCTTTTCCCATGAGGAATGATACGATGTTGGGTATATTGGAAAGGCTCAAATCGACCGTCAGGGTCGAGATTTCGATTTCATGCCCGATGACTGTCTCCGGCTCCTTTACTTTCATACGGCGCAGCAGCGAATCACTGATGATTAGAGCGTTCGAATCCGCGGGCGCATATGGCCTGCCTGCTCGAAGTTTTATGAGGCCTGATTGACAGATATCTGCCGGCAGGACCTGGACGAGGCTGAACTTCTCTTCTTCATTGAATCGAATCATTGCGGGAAAACGGACCTCGGGAAAGGCCGATTCCACACCTTCGATTTCGGTGACATTGCGGATGAATTCATCATCCAGAATCTGCGAATATGGGCCGGCCTGTTCCGGCGAGTTTGGCTCCTCGGAGGACGGAATGGCCTGATTGTTTTCGGAGCGGGGGTAGACACTAACGTAATTGAAAAGTTGCAGTTCATTGAATGTATTTGTGATATTATCCTGGATTCCCTGGCCAAAGGAAAACATCGAGACAAGGGCTCCGATACCGATCATGACTCCGAAAGTGGTCAGGACGGTGCGCAGCTTCTTCTTCCACAGATTGGAAAAAGATTGCTCGATATAATCGGAGATTCTCATAGATTTTTACCTGATTCTCTCGGCTTGAACAACTTTGCCATCCTGCAGGTGAATAACGTCATTGGCGAATTCGTCCAGCAAAGATTCCTCGTGGGATATCATGATTACAGTTAAGCCCTGCTTTTTGTTCAATTCTGAAAGTATCTGCACAATCTGTCTCGAAGTTTTGCTGTCGAGGTTGCCGGTGGGTTCGTCTGCGAGCAGGATTTTCGGTTGATTGATTAGAGCCCGGGCGATTGCCACTCTCTGCTGTTCGCCGCCGGAAAGCTCGAAAGGGCGGTGATCTTTCCGCGGATAGAGCCCGACTTTCTCCAGCATCTGTTCCGCTCGTTTGGTCCGTTCTTTTTTGGCTACGCCGGCAAAAAGTAACGGAAAGGCGACATTCTCCATAGCGCTGTAGGAAGAAACAAGGTTGAACGACTGGAAGATCATGCCGACCTGGTGACGCCGGTAAAGGGCCAGTTCGTCCTTGTCCAGTTCGGAGATTAGTTTGCCCTGGATTTTGATACTGCCTGAAGAAGGCCGGTCCAGCCCGGCCAGAAGATTCATCAAGGTGGATTTGCCCGAGCCTGAAGCCCCGGTGACTCCGAGGAACTGGCCCTGATCGAGCGACAGACTTACATCCTTGAGAGCGATAACCTCAATCGTGCCGGACGAGTAGATCCTGGTTAAATCCTCTGTCTTGACAAAAGAATCAGACTTCATGCTTTATCCTGAACGCCGTCCGTTAAATGTCACTGACTGTTTTTGATACAAGTACGTTCCGCGTGGGCAAAACGGAATATGCCCACCCTGAGCTACTTACCGGCAGCTTTTTTTGCCAGAATCGCTTCAATCTCATCCATCGTGCGATTCATTGCCACCATCGTCTTGTTAAATGGTTCGGCGCTGGTCATATCCACGCCGGCTTTTTTCAGAAGGTCGATCGGATAATCGGATCCTCCCGCTGATATGAAATCGATATAATTTTTGACCGCGCCTTTCTCTTTGCCTAATACCTGCTCCGCCAACGCCGTGGATGCAGTAAAGGATGTCGAGTACTGATAGACGTAAAAGTCATAATAAAAATGCGGGATGTATGCCCATTCGACCGTGTACAGTTCGTCGATATGGCAAACTCCCTTATCGTGGCCGTAATATCTTTTCAGAATGTCACCGTAAAGCTCGGTAAGGGCGTCCCCTGTCAGCGGCTCGCTGCGTTCGGCCTTTTCGTGCATACGCAGCTCGAATTCTGCAAATTGAGTCTGTCTGAAAACAGTCCCCTTGATTCCATCAAGGTAATTCATCAGCAGCGACAACCGGGTGTCGTCATCGTCGATTTCTTTGAGCATTTTGTCAATCAGAAGAGCCTCGTTGAAAGTGGAAGCCACCTCTGCTACAAATATAGGATAGTCGGCGGTCGGATACGGCTGATTCTTGTTAGAGTAATAACTGTGCATCGTATGGCCCAACTCATGAGCTAATGTGCTGACATCTTCGTATTGGTCGTTGTAGTTCAAAAGGATGTACGGGTGAACGTCGTACGCGCCGCCGCTGGAATATGCGCCCGAGCGTTTTCCCGGTGAGGGATAAACATCGATCCATCGCTTATCGAACGATTCGGCGACTACACGGCAGTAATCGGCCCCCAGCGGCTTCATGGCGTCGAGTACCAGTTTCTTTGCTTCTTCATACGTATATTCCAAATCGACACCTTTGACGACCGGCGCATATACGTCAGAGTATTTCAGCGTCTCTACGCCCAGCATTCGTTTTTTCAATCTCAGGTAGCGATGGAACGAATCGAGATTATTGGTGACGTTCTCGATAAGAGCCATATAGACTTCCGTCGGAATATTATTTTTATCCAGTGCATTGTCCAGCGAAGATTCGTAATTACGCGTCCGGGCGTAAAACATATTCTTTTTTACGTTCGCATAAAGCTGCGTTCCGAAAGTTGCTTTGAACTTGTCAAGCGCGCCCCAGAATGCCTGGAACACGGCCTCCCTGTCGTCTCGATTCTGCACGGCCCGGTAACGGCTGTAGCCGGCTTTGGTGAGTTTGGCCATTGTGCCGTCACTTAATTTGATTTCGGGATAAGGCAATTCCGCGTTGCTGAAGACCGTATAAATCGAGGATGGGCCGTCGGCCAGCAAGCCCGCTTCGGCGAGAATCTTTTCCTCGCTTTCCGACAAAGTGTGAGCCTTCATTCGCAGGATATCATACAAAGCCATCTTATAGACTCTCAGGCCCGCTTCCTGCTCCATGAAGGTATCGATTTGCTGCTTATCCATTTTGGCGATTTCCGGCGTGATAAATGCCGCCTTGGAGCTGTAGTCGGTGCCGAGCTGCTGCATCTCCTGCTTGAGTCCCAGGTACTTCGAGTCGCCTGTGTCCTCATCGGATTTCATGGATGCGTAGCAATACAACCGACCGAACTGCCTGGAAATCCGGCTGTTAAATTCCATGCACGCCAGCAATGCGGACGCTGAACCGGCCAATTTGCCTTGATACTTCGTCACTTCATCGAATTGGGCGACAATCTCCCGCTTTGCGGTATTCCACGCCTCGTCCGAAGGATAGAGATCTTCCAGTTTCCATTTGTCCTCGGTAGCTATTTCCGATCTTTCACGATTCTGGGATAACGCTTCGGTTTGAGAAAATGCCAAAAATGTAATCTGTGCCATAATTATTATTCCTGATAGCTTGTTCATACTAACTCCTTCTATGTATTCCCTTATAGCTTTTCGCTATTTTATTTTACTGATGGCCTTGACTAACATATCTTAAGGTCTAAATCCCATTCTTGTCAATCTTACTTCTGCGAATCGCCGCGGGGCTGGGGCTTTCCGTTACGCTTTAGATGCTGCTGCGCCCATATTGCGAGTGCGGAGCCTATTAATAAAACGATCCCGAAAAGTAATTGAAAAATATTCATCGATTCTCCGAAGACTACATAGGAAATCGCCAGGACGATAAACGGCTGGGCAAGGATGACCAGCGCGGGGATTGTCGCCCCGATTCTTCTCATGGCGACGTAATACAGCGTATGAGCCAATGCGATCGCCGTGATCCCGGAGATCACGACACATGTCCACTGCCAGGCGCCCATTTGAGCTGCCGTCTCTACCTTGCCGAACAAAAGAGCGGACACGGCGAGGCCCGCAACCGTGTAAATACTGATTACAGAAAAGCCGCTGCGAGAGTCTATGTCCCTGAACGCTATTTTTACCGATATCGTATAAACGCCCCACATAAAAGCCGCGGCCTGGGCGATAATAATGCCGGTAATTATTCCTGCCTCCGCAAGCTCCACTTCGTGGTACATCACCCCGATTAGTCCGACCACAGAAAGCGTCAGTCCGATCCAGAAGCGTTTGCTTCCGGCCAGGGCCCTTTCCTCCGAGAAGAAGATTAACGAGAAACCTGCGATCCAGATGATATTCGTTTTCGCCTGCAGCACCATAAAGGCCGGATCGATATAGTAAAACGCCGCCGCCCATAAACTCTGCATCAGTATATTTGCTATGCCCGGAATCACAGCCCTGCGCCAGACCCTGTGATCGAGACGTTTCGTTTTGACCGAAAGAATCAGAAACGGCAGCCAGAAAAGGCAAGCAACGGAATATCGCAGCAGGTTCTGTGTCCAGGAATCCACATACCCGGTCAGGTACTTTATGAAGATGGGCCCTAACGACCAGAAGGCAAGTGCGCCAAGGCAGGCAAAAGTCGCCGAGACATTGACCTTTTGATGGTGCTTACCCTGAGCGTTGCCGGAGGGCTCGGGGCAGGCCTTTCTAATACGACTATGTTCACTCACTAAGGATCTCCATATATAGGATGGGAGTTCTGCGAAAAGTTCCTAACGCAAAAAATCAACGCAGCATCTCGACGGCTATGTTTGCCACCTCCCGGCAGGCTTTTTTCTCGGCTAACGGCTCGGTCAGTTTTGTCAATTCGCCGCTGAGCTGAGCCAGCTTGTCATTGTCTTGCAGAAGCTGCTCGATACTCGCGACAATCGGCTCGATCGAGGTGAAATTCGGCATGAACTCCGGCACTAATTCTCTGCCGGCCAAAATATTCACTAATGACAGGTATTTCGTATTCATTGCCCACCCAAACAGATACCACAGAATCCTGTTGGACTGGTACATTATGACCATCGGGCAGCCGGCCGCCGCGACCTCCAAAGTAGCGCTGCCGCTGGCAATGATTGAAAAATCGACCGCCAGGGCCGTCTTATTAACCGAGTCAACGCTGTATTTACATTCGAAACCGGGGATTTGGGTTGCTCTTAAAATCTCCTCTCGCCTGTCATCCACTGCTACAGCGATAAATGTCGCTGCCGGGTATTTTTCCTTAAGGCGAAGTGCTATCTGCTGCATCGGCTCCCAAAGCAACTCGATTTCCGCCGGTCGCGAGCCGGGCATAATGGCGAACCTGACTTTTTTCGGCTCAAAATCCACATATTGCTCGTGCCGTGTGTGGGCAATCTCCAATTTATCCATGAGTGGATTTCCCACGAAAACCGCATCCATACCTCTCTGGCCGAACCAATCCTGCTCGAAGGGCAGTAAGCAGCAGAGCTTGTCGCAGCGTTTGCGAAGCTTGCCTATTCGCCAGCCGCCCCAGGCCCAAAGCTGCGGAGCAACGAAGAAAAGCGTCTTTATACCCACTTTTTTCGCGGCTTTCGCAACGTGAAAGTTGAATGAGGGCGAATCGCAAACGATCACCAGGTCGACGTTATTGCTTTTGAAATAATGTTTTATGCGTTTTAGAATCTTATAGAAGCGGGCCACCTGGCTGAATGCCTTGTAAAGCATAGCTGCCTTGCCGGCGGTGTTTTCGAGCAATTCGCAGCCGGCCTGCGCCATTTTTGGCCCGCCGACGCCGACGAATTCGATGCCGGGGCAGCTTTGCTGCATAGCAGTAATCAAACCGGCACAGTGGGCATCTGCGCTCGGCTCGGCGGCACTGATAAAAACACGATACTTCTTATCTTTGTTCGACATAGGCGTACTTGTTAACAATATTTAGCAAAAACAGCAATACTAATTTCACTGGTGCTGCACGATTGGTCGGTTATGTACACCGGTGCTTCCTGCGAAAGCGACTGGTCCAATGTAGAATCTTCCCTGCCGTAGAGATATAAAGGAGATTTCAACGACAACGAGAAAATCAAGCTTGACGGACGTGATGAAAATCAGGGCTATTAGCTACAAACTTAGAGCCCTTTATATTGTATCGGAGATATATAGCGAGCGAAATGGTCTGCAAAAAAAACACGATCTTACTATAACGGAGAGGGCGGGATTCGAACCCGCGGTAGGGCAAGCCCTACACAGCCTTTCCAAGGCTGCTCCTTAAGCCACTCGGACACCTCTCCAGTGCAATTTACTATTTTCTATAGCTAAGTCATAAATTGACTATTTGCTATTAATTCTTCAACACAGCCTTCTAATTGTCCTGGTTTTTAACGAATATAGCAGCGCCATGAGGAATTTGCAATGATAATTCCCGAAAGGAACAAGCGTTCGGCATAAAAAGATTTTTCGAAAAATATGAACCGCTGGATGGGGAAGTTAGACTATTATTGACAGAGTGGATAGATCGGTCGAACAACTCGTTGATGAGATATTAGTGATGGATTGCCAGAGCGGCAGCGTCAAGGCGCTGGAGATGCTGGTTTCGAGATGGCAGAAGCGGCTCTGGCGGTACGCCTACAATCTGACTGGCAATACCGAGGCAGCGTGGGATATAACGCAGGAAAGCTGGCTCGGTATCATTAAAGGTTTGAGAAAATTGCACGATCCTGCAAGGTTCAGGGCATGGGCATACAGAATTGTTACAAACAAGGTGAACGACTGGATAAGAAGAAACAGGAAGGTAAATAAGGCCGGACTCAAGGAAATTCATGAACAACAATATACAGAAAAGAAAGACATCGGCGTTAAAGAGCTGCTGGAAAAATTAGAAATGAAAAGTAAGACGGTTCTCACCTTATATTACTTTGAACAGCTTAACGTCTCAGAGATTAGTGTAGCTCTAAAGATTCCAAAGGGAACCGTTAAGTCACGGCTTCACGGCGCAAGAAATGAGCTGAGGAAACTTTACCAAAAATATATTGAATAAAAATTTTAAGGAATAAAAAAATGAACGAAGAAGACATCAAAAAGATAATCGATGATACCTACGATGACTCGAAAGAAGACACATTATTGTCGATGGTAGGGCAACTCTACAGCAAAAAAATGTTCCCCAGTTTTATTGCCCACTTTTTATACGGTTTGCCTTTTATGATTGGGGCAGTCTATTGCGGCATTAAATTCTTCAAGACAGACCAGACCCAATACCAGATTATGTATGCCGCCATCTTTGTCTGCTGTATACAGTTTTGTATTTTCAGTAAAGCCAAGTACTGGCAAATGCTCTACAAAATCAATACCAGCCGGGAAATAAAAAGACTGGAGCTTCGCATCGCTGAACTGAACGAGACCGTGAAAAACAAATAGACAGTTAGTCAACTGAGCAGATGATTGTTCGAAGGAGATAATGAAAATGGGACTTTTAGAAGACATGAATAAGCGAGCGAAAAAGCTTGGGATAATAGATTTGAAACTGGCTCAAGGCGCTGCGATGTTTTTTGCTCTGGTCATAGCCAAGCTGATACCTGACGTAATGGACTTGAGTGTCTGGTGGTTCGCAGGATTATTAGTAATATGTGCGGCACGGCCAATTTACGTGTTTTGGATTAAGAAATAGTTTTTTTTCTTGACTTGAGTTTATTGATATGAGGGTATAAAAACCAGAGAACTCGATCCGGCGAACTCTAAACCGCTGAATGCTCGCCGGAATTGCAGATTTCGGATATTAGCTGAGAATTTGGTTTTGCGGTTAAAGGAGAAGCTATGAAAACACTTCGAACAATTGGCTCGATGGCTTTCGTGCTGGGACTGTTCACTGTAGTTTTTGTTGGGGTGCCATGGCACGTGATCGTTGCCGATGATCCGGTTGTGCCCTGGTGGCTCAGGGCAGCGATTTTTTGCCTTCTGGGCGGCATCCTGGTTGTTCTGCTTACATTGGCCCTCGAACAGAAGATTAGTAAAAAGCCGCCAGAGGAGCCGCTCCCGACCGAGCCTGATAGTACGATTTTACTCTTGAACTCGGCGGAGGTGCCTGGCCGCCAGACGAGTGAGATTCTCGGCATGGTCCAGGGCCACACGGTATTTGCGATATGGCTTGGCAAAGACCTGTCCGCCATCGCCAGACTGATCCTTGGCGGCGAATTGACTGAATACACCGAGATGATGGGAAAGGCTCGCGAAACAGCGACGGACAGGATGGTCGAGAATGCCGCCCGGATGCGAGCGGACGCAATCATTAATATTCGCTACATGACGACAAGTGTTGTGGGCAGTGCCGCTGAACTTTTGGTTTACGGTACGGCAGTTAAGCTCGGCGAATAGGCCGTCCTGTGAGTTGCTCGCGGCTCGGCGGGATGGCTTTCTTGTCACTGCTGAGTGTTTTCGATTCGGCGGCGTCGAAAAAAATGCTGCAAAAGGCCGCTGCATTCTTCGGCTAAGATGCCGGAAGTCACGTTTATTATATGATTGAGCCTTTCATCATTTACGATATTGTAAAGGCTCTTTATCGCACCGGTTTTGGAATCGTCGCAGCCGTAGACGAGCCTGTCTATCCGTGCCAGAACAAGCGCCCCGGCACACATCGGGCAAGGTTCCAATGTGACATACATTGTGCAGCCGTGCAGACGCCAGCTCTCAATAAATGCCGCCGCCTGAGTAAGGGCGATGATTTCAGCATGAGCGGTCGGATCCTGAAGTTGCTCTCGCTGATTATAGGCTTTGCCGATTATCTGTTTTTCATAAACAATAACGGCCCCTATTGGCACATCGCCGTTTTCCTCGGCAATCTGTGCCTGCTGGATGGCTATCTTCATATATAGCTGATCTTCTTTGCTATCATTCATAACTCAAACAGTATATGCAAAAATAATGAATCGAAAGTAATTAACTGGTGGAAAGGCAGATCGCATTTGAGCAGTCGTCGGTTTTGCATCTACCACTCACCTGTTCGGCTGCTCAAATGCTCTTTTTTTTGCCATAAGCAAAAAATACCCCCAAGGGGAGTCGAACCCCTTAGTGGAAAATCCGAAGTCCTTGTTGATAAAGAGCTTATAAAAAAAGCAAATCCTGTCTTGGCCACCAGCTTGGACAATTTAGTGCAAATATACCCTGATTTGGTAGAGCTTGTCAAGGCTTGGCCGGAACTGCCGGAAACCGTCAAAGCGTCCGTCAGATCACTTGTCCAAACGCACTCCACGGAGAGAAAGTAAATGGCGACGACAAAGAAAAAGTCTGGGTTTACAATAAAGCAGCATAAGTTCATCCACAGCTATTCAGGGGATATCAAAGTCGCTGCCAAAAAGGCCGGACTGTCCTACGACTACGCCCGGCGACTGGTCACAAAAAGTCACATTGCAAAGGCTATCGAGAAAAAACAGAATGAGCTGGCTCGAAAATGCGACGTCCAGGCTCAAGACATTATCCGCGAATTGGTGTCAATAGGCTTTTCTGATCTAACACAATATCTCGATATGGATTCACTAACAAAGGGCAAAATCAGCCTGACGGACTGGTCAAAATTGAGTAAGGCCCAGCGGGCGGCTATTTCCGAGGTGAGTGAGGACAAGGACGGGTGCATAAAATTTAAGCTGCACAGCAAAATTGCGGCACTGGACAAGCTGTGCCGCTATTTAGGCATGTTTGAGCGAGATAACGAGCAGCGGACTCCAAAGACGTTGATTGTTTTTCAGGACAGTAGCGGCCAGACCATTCTGAGTAACCAAGTGAAGGATGAACGAAAACCAGGTGATTCAATGAGGCCAAGATTGTCTGTGAAAACCTGAGATATTCGCTGCACCACACGTAATGTCGCCACACGTTTTTTCACCCGAGCCAGGGAGTCAGCCTGAATTTTTGGACACTTTTACGCACGCCCACACGCGCGCGAGAGAGAGGATTGCAACTTCCCTGCTTTTATGGACTCAGAAAAGTTCGCGCGCCCACGCGCGTACGCGTGAGAGGATCGGAGGATCAAGCGAGTTTTCTTCCCTTACTACGCGCAGGCGCAGTACGTCTGAGGGCTACTCTGTGAGATTCTGATAGTACTTTTACAGCTCTTTGCGTTTTCGAAGCTTCCAACCGGCAAAGCCTAAGCCGAGACTGCCAAGAATAGAAGCGCCAGGAACGGGGACGGGACTCCATAAGACCGCATGGTTTTCCCCTCCGCTTGTAATCGCATATCCGACAAGATTGCCGGCGGAATCAATGCCAACAGCGTATGATGAAACATAACTGGGCGGAAGGTACGTGTGCAGGTCGACAGCACTTCCAGCAGTCCCCGACCACAGCAAGGCATGCCAGTTACCGCTGGTCGCAGGCCCGTACCCATAACCCGCTTGTTGACCATCTGAGACGTCGTGGGCCTCTGACCAAGTGAAGCCACTTGGATTTAGGTCGACAACACTTTCGGCCGTCCCTGACCACATTAAGGCATGCCAGTTTCCATCCAAGTCGCCACGGCCTACTTGCTGGTTTGCTGACACACCCATACCCCACGACTCGGTGAAGCTACTGGGGTGAAGGTCCACAACGCTTTCGGCTGTGCCCGACCAGAGCAAGGCGTGGGCGAGCCCGGTTGTAGTAGGATTCCACCCAAATCCTATCTGGTAACCGTCCGAACAACGATATGCCTCTGTTTCATCAAATCCATTAACGTGTAAGTCCACCAAGCTATCAACCGATCCCGACCACAGTAAAGCGTGATCCAGATTTCCTGTGGAAGCACCGTGTCCATAACCTACCTGCTGACCGCCTGAGATACCGATGGCAAGTGAGTAATCGAACCCGGTGGGATGCAGGTCAATGACACTTTGGGCTGTTCCCTGCCATAGCAGCGCGCGTGTGTTATACCCACCACTCTCACCAACACGATACCCATGTCCTACTTGTTGACCTTCCGAGACATTTGCGGCAACCGACCAATCGAATCCGCTGGGGTGCAGGTCAACAACGCTCTCAGGTGTGCCTGACCATAACACGGCATGGTCCCAGTCCCCTGTTGCATGCCCGTAGCCCACTTGCTGACCGCCTGAGATACCTTGACCTTTCGACAAATCGAATCCGCTGGGATGTAAGATAACTGCGTCATAAAGGACGCTGGGATCAGCATTGCTCTCAGATGTGCTTAGGTGCACAACTGCTACCATTGCTAAAACAAGAATTGTTTGCCGTTTCATTTTCGCTCCTCCTGAAAAAGTTATTGGTTTACGGAATAGTAAGTACCACTGTTCTTCCTCAATCTTGGTAATTGGTAAGCGTGCCTAATAAATCTTTGGCTCCATGAGAATCTTCTGGTTTGTAATCGCCAACAAATAACAGGTCTAAGCAGCGACCTCTTGCAATAAAAAATTTTGAGAATAAAGTAATAAAGACTTCTTGATCCTCATCACAAGATAATCCAAATGTTGCCTTCTTGGCGCTGGAAATCTTCGCAATCACAGCGTAATGACGTACAAAACGTTCATGAATATCTCTTTGATTGAGCATTATCTTGTCAACTTGGTCTTGTGTACAATGAAGGATAAAGGAAATATCAAGCATGGAGTAAAGGGCCTCTAAACAGTAGAAATGTAAATAATACTCGTCTGATTCTCTTGTTACATCCGAGACGAAAGCTAAGAACATTATTGGTCGATCATAGGCTTCGGTCAGAGCATCTTGAACTTCGACGGAGTATAAAAGGTTTAAGGAACCGTCTTTCACATTAAAGATTTTGCTCCAATCTGTAGAAGCGTTGTGTTTTGCAACCATGTCTTCGATGGATTTCTCTATCTGTAGTCGCTTCTCAACTTCTTCTAATTCTTGTTTTTTTGCCTCAGACTGTTGTTTTTCTACTTCCAGCTCTTTTTTTTCTGCTTCCGTTCGCCTGCCTGAAATAATACCTGAGACGATCCAATACCCTGCCGCCAGAACAACGACGACAGTCACAATTCGAACAACTGCATTCTTCATAGTTGTTCTCCCAATATATGCTGGATTGTCATAATTCGCCTCAGTCTGTCAGGGCGTCCCATTTGGCTTTACCGCAGAGTCTTTCTTTCTGCCCGCGCAGATTACGAAAAGCCCACCAGTTATCACGGCGACAATGGCCCATTGAACGCAGAGACGCTCGATATCAAGGGCCACAAACATGTTGCTGCGTGTTAGAAACATATCCGTATTCCGGGGGATAGATCTGCCCATAGGTGGTTTTGTGAGAAAGCTGTAGCCGACGGCATATCTTATCTCCCGCGGCGCACCCGGCGACGTATAAGGAGAAAAAGGCCATTCGTTATAGCAATATACCCAGGGCGGGAAAAGCCCCATCAGGACAAAGGCTCCTACGCCGAGACATAGGATGGTTTTCTGCTTCGCGTTCATAGTCTTGTTCCTTGATGCCATATTATAACTTCCCATCCTTGAGCCAGGCAAAGAAAAAATTTTTCCCTGCGGAATTTTTTTATTGCACTGCGATAACTTGTATGTTAAATTAACAGTTAAGTAAAAAGTAAATAGTGTTTTTCAGGGACAAGCTGGAAGAAGCCCCCTGTGTTCAGCCTTATGGCTGGGTGCAGGGGGTTTTTTTATTTTCAAACTGGAGAGAGCAGAATGGGAAAAAACAGAGTAGTGCTCTGTAAAAATTAAATATTCGGGTAGAGCGAACGTAATTTTCGTCTGGCATCTTCTACTTTGAATTGCCAGTTTACACCTCTTTGTTTTTCATTGGAATTCGTAGCCCATACACTCG
>Ga0114918_10001853_pt1 | contig 18983 bp, 24 predicted proteins | sample LantaG_FD_87015 | JGI IMG/M metagenome (GOLD analysis project Ga0114918, IMG submission 87015) | Deep subsurface microbial communities from Baltic Sea to uncover new lineages of life (NeLLi) - Landsort_02402 metaG | ecosystem: Environmental > Aquatic > Marine > Oceanic > Sediment | place... | reverse complement strand
CAACTGTTGGTCTCTATAACAATTCAAAAGAATTATTAGCAGTAGCAAAATTAGCACAACTCCTACCTCTATCAACAACTACTGATACTAATATAATTATTAATTTAGATGTTTAATTATGAAATGGATATATAAAGGCGATGAGATTACTTCAAAAGACGACATTCCAGATGATACCTATGGGTTTGTTTATAAAATCACACACACACCCTCTAAAAAATCATATTTAGGTAAAAAGGTTTTAATCTTCAACCGTAAGACTAAATTAACAAAGAAGGATTTATTAATGTATGAAGGTATGAAAGGTCGTAAACCTACATATAAAATAGTACAAAAAGAATCTGACTGGAAATCCTATTATGGCTCTAATAAGCCTTTACTAGAATTACTAAAATCCGAACCTTTAGAGAATTTTAAAAGGGAGATATTAATCTTAGGTACAACTAAAAAACTACTCACATATTATGAAACTCAAGCTTTATTTACTTATAGAGTCTTAGAGTATCCTGAAAAATATTATAACACTAATATTTTAGGTAAATTCTTTACTGGTGATTTTAATGTATAACATTTTAGGTAAATTCTTTGATATTTCTAAAAAAGACTTTGACTCCTAAAATATCCTTTATATATTACCGACATGGTAAATGAACTTTTAGTAAGTTTGGTTAATTCTATTTTAGGTCCTGGTAAAAGAACATCAAAGGGTAATCATTCCTATAATTGTCCTTTTTGTAATCACCATAAACCTAAATTAGAAGTTAATTTTACAGATAATAAAGAAGGTAATAATCCTTGGCATTGTTGGTCTTGTGATAAAAAAGGTAGAAAGTTAAGGAGTTTATTAAAACAACTTAAAGCTACGTCTGAACATTTTACCCAACTCTCAAAATTAGTTAAATCAGGTTATGAAGTTTTAGATGTAGAAATCGAAGAAACAATCTTAGAACTCCCTAAAGAATATAAAAATCTTATATGAAATAATGATATAATATCTAGACATGCCTTAACATATCTAAGAAAAAGAAATATAAGTCAAGATGATATATTAAAATATAATATGGGATATTGTGAATACGGTCCATATGCTGATAGGATAATAATACCTTCTTATGCCTCATCAGGTAAATTAAATTACTTTACATCCAGAACATTTAAAAAAGACACATTTCAAACATATAAAAATCCTGATACTTCTCGGAATATAATACCTTTTGAAATGTTTATAAATTGGGATTTACCTATCATATTATGCGAAGGCCCCTTTGATGCTATTGCAATTAAAAGAAATGCTATTCCTTTATTAGGGAAAAATATACAATCGAGTTTGATGAAAAAATTAATATCATCTAGAGTTAAAAAAATATATATAGCTTTAGATACAGATGCTCTTAAACAAGCTCTTAAATTCTGTGAAGAATTATTAAATGAAGGTAAAGAAGTTTACTTAGTAGAGTTACCTGGGAAAGACCCAAGTGAAATGGGGTTTGAATGTTTTACAAATCTAATACAAAAATCGATTCCATTAAATCAATTTACATTAATGGAAAAGAAAATAATGCTTATATGATAGAAGAAAATGTTAATGTTTTTAAGAAAAAAACAACTCGTTTAGTTGAAATAGATCAAAAAATGAAGAGAGTAACAATCATGGATAATAGATATTATTCAAGAAATGAAGAATATTACCCTTCAGTTACTAGTATTTTACAATATATGCCTAAAAATAAATTTTTTGAGACTTGGTTAAAAGATGTAGGGCATAATGCTGATATAATAATGAGAAAAGCTGGTAAAGAGGGAACTCAAGTCCATGAAGCTATTGAAAATTATTTATTAGGTGAAAAAATCACAATGTTAAATGAACAAGGATACTCAAATTATTCTACATTCGTTTGGAAGATGATTTTAAAATTCCATGATTTTTGGTCAAAATATAAACCAACATTATTAGAAACAGAAATTCATCTATACTCAGATAAATATAAATTTGCTGGTACCTGTGATATAATTGTAGAAATTGAAGGAGAAAGATGGTTATTAGATATTAAAACATCAAACTCATTACATACATCACATGAACTACAATTAGCGGCATATACTGAAGCCTGGAATGAATTATATGAGGAAAAAATAGATCGTATTGGTATTATATGGTTAAAATCATCTAAGAGAAAAGAAGATAAAACAGGTAAAAAAATTCAAGGTAAAGGGTGGGAGTTATATGAACCAACTAGATCAATTGAAGAAAATTTTAAATTATTTGAATATATCCATGCACTTTATAATTTAGAAAATCCAAACCCCAAACCAAACATTCAAGATTTTCCTACTGAAATCCAAATAAATATGTAAGGTATAATATTTATAAATAAAATAATGGTATCATTAGTTAAACTTTTAAAAGAGGTTTTAATAAAAGAAGGTGGAAATGTATTTAAAAATACAGAATATGACACTCAAAATATTTCCCTAAACAATATACAACCTACAGTAAATAAATTCGTTAAAGATTTAAGCTCTATATTCCCAGATAAATCCCAAGCTTTTAAAGACATAACTAATCGTAATAGTTGGTTAGGATCTACAGGTAGTAAACCTGAATCTGGAGATGTTGATTTAGCATTTTCTATAGAACATTTTTTTACTAATGGTAAACCTGATATTAAAGGGTGGAGAATTGATGAAGATGCATTTAATGCATTATATGAAAAAAACAGAAAAAGAGCAAGAACAGCAACTGATGAGCAAATTCAGGTAAAATCCATGGTTGAGCTTATAGTCCAAAAAATTAATAGTAGTGGAACAGATTTATTTTCAAGTGACAAAGCTTCAGGTGCGGGTTCAATTCATTTTTCATTCCCTCAATACACCCCAAGTAATGAAAAATTAGACTCATTTGCTCAGTTTGATTTAAACATAGGAGATATAGATTGGTTAAAATTTAGGTTTAACTCTGTTCTACCTAAGGACAATCCTCAAATTAAAGGGTTACATAGAGGACAATTAATGTTAGCTATGTTTGCAGTTACTGGATATACCTTTAAAAGTGGTAAAGGGTTTATACGTAAAGATACTCGTGAAATAATAGCTAGTAAACCCCAAGGTGCTATGGAAGTGTTTAATAAAGAATATAATCCATTACAACCTTTAACTTTAGATATATTAGGGGATTATAGTAAATTGATAGATTATATTAAAATGAATTTAAAATCTGAAGATAAAGATAAAATCCTAGATATGTTTAAAATGGCTTTAAAAAGAGCTGATGCTTATGTACCTGATAATATTTAATTAAAATGAGTGGAGCTGCTGGTGGGGTGACTATCAATAAAGAGGATTTAAAAGCAACAATTAGAGATTATAGAGAAAATGTCTTAAAGCCTTTAAATCTTGATAAATCTTATAATATAACAGGAATACGTCGTAGACCTGAAAAAATGGTCTTTGGTGATATTGATATTGTTTTATCATTCCCCCAAGGAGAGAAAAAACAACTTAAAAAGGATTTTGCTAATCACTTGGCACAGGTAGAGAAAATTCCTACTATGCCACATAAGAAAAATTTAAAATATTTTATACATGGCTCTATAGTTACTACCCTATACCCTATAGTAGGTAAAGAGGATCAGTATGTTCAAATCGATAACATAATAGCAGCATCAGAAGATGAAGGAAAATTTACATATAGTATGCTAGATTTACCAGCCCAAGAACAAGGGTTAGCATTAGGACTAGCTAAAGCTGTATTTACTGAGTTAAACCCAACCCAAGTAAATCAATTATTTAAAGATTTAAATATTCCTCAACCCATTGAAACACCTACTGAAGGTGAAGAATATGATTTCAATTTAAATACCTCTGAATTATCTTTAAGAATTGTTCCTATAGGTAAAAATGGTGGTAGAGAAATATGGAAGTCTTCTAAATTTAGTGATATTCAAACATTATTAAACTCATTAGGTGTTGATATTGAAAAGGATAAATTTGATACAATAATTCAAACCGTTAAAGGCTTTAAAAATAGAAGATCAATAGACAGACTTAAAGGTATGTTTGCTAGAAATATCAGGGTAGGAAGCGCTGAAGTTGGGAGAGATAAAGGTATGGCTAAACAACAATCCTTAGATAAAGTAGCGATGTTAGAAGAGAAATATGGTTTATTAGCTACAGAATTAATTAAACCCTTCCTAATGGAGAATATTGATAAACCATCAGTAGCAGTATTTCCAGGTAAATTTAAACCACCACATAAAGATCATCTTTCTCGAATATTAGCAGCATCACAATATGTAGGACCTGAAGGAAAAGTTCAAGTACTAATAGGCCCAAATCCTACAAAACAATCCCCAGACCAAGAAACAATTACATCCCTACAAAGTTTAGCTGTATTTAAATTATACAAAGCTAAAGGTATTTTACCTGATAATGTAGAGGTATCCATATCACAATACCCATCCCCAGTACTAGCTGCTTACAAAGAATTTGAAAAGAATTTAGATAAAAATGAGGATTCTCAAACCCCATACATAGCTGTATTCGGAAAGGAAGAAGCTAACAGATTCTCAGGTGTTTTAAAAATACCTAATGTGACTATTAACTCATTTCCTGAAGCTCAGATTGGGAATGAAAGTGCCACTAATTTAAGAGTAGCTTTAAAAAATGAAGAAGATATTTCTAAATTTCTTCCTAAGGGAATTACTTCTGAAGAATATAAACAAATCTTAGATAGGGTTTTAAATTTAAATGAATCCAAAAATAATAGAATATCATCAAAAACCTTAATATCTAATTTATTAGAGCAAGAAAATACTATTAAAGCTTTTTTTGGAGGTAATTTCAAACCACCCACAAAAACACATTTTAACGTTATTAAAAAGACTCTAGAAAACTACCCTGAAATAGATAAGATGTATATTGTTATAGGTGGGGGGTTAAAAGATAATATATCTTTAGATGAGTCTCTATCAATTTGGGAAATTTATAAAAAATACCTTCCAATAGATAAAATTGAAATTATTAAAGCTGAATCATCACCAATTAAATACGTTAAAAATTATATTAAAAATAATACAGACCATAAATCCTATATTATAATTGGGTCTAAAGATGATGGTGATCAAGAAATAAATAGTTTTATTAATGAAAAAGAATTATTTGATAATTATGGGGATTCTGTTGAAGTTAAAAATGTAGTAACTCCTGATGGAGTTAGTCAATCTAAAGCTAAAGAATTAGCCTCAACCTCCAAAGAACAATTTTTCCAAACTCTTCCTGAAGAATTAACAAATGAGGAAAAACAAACTATATTCAATTATCTCCAATCTGCTATTCAAGAAGGCGAGATAAAAAAAAATAAGTTAAATGATATTTTAACTACTAAAATAAAAGGTAAATTAAAAGGTAAATTAAAATTTATATTAAAAGCTCTAAAACAAGAAAATAAAGAAACTAAAGAGGCATTTAGTAAATTACTTAAATCTTCTCGAGGAGAAATTACTCTATCAGATGAGGATAAAAAAGAAATAGGAAATCAAATGAAAGATGTCCTTAAACTAGCAGGTTTAGGAGCAATTTCTATTATCCCTGGCGGTATTATTGCAGTTATTTTAATTAAATTATTTAAAGCTGAAGATCTTATTACTCCCTCTTCATTTAAAGTTAATGAAACCGGTTTAGAGATAGCTACTAAAAATATGGATGACTATAAAAAGTCAAACAACCCAACAGGTAAAAATCCTAGAGATCCTTACGGTATAGACCAATATTCTAGAGAGTTAATGACTGAGGAAGAATCATATGATACATTTGATTATAATACTCAAATTAAATCATTAACCGAGTTTATGTTAGACTTAGGTCTTAATATAAATCCTATCCCTGACGTTAAGTTTATTAATGATGATGTTGATAATGTTAATAATTTCTTTGGTAAAACAGCATATTATGATCCTCAATATAATAGAATAGTTTTATATACTCTAAATAGACATCCTAAAGATGTTATGAGATCATTTGCCCATGAGATGATACACCATCTTCAAAATTGTGAAGATAGATTAGGTGAAATTACCACTCAAAATACAAATGAAGATGACCATCTAGAACAGCTTGAGCGGGAAGCTTATGAAAAGGGTAATATATGCTTTAGGAATTGGACTGATAGTATATTAAATGAAGCAATTGTAGGTAATAAAATCGAATGTGATAATTGTGGTTGGAGTTGGAATATAGTAGATGGTGGAGATGATTTATATATATGTCATAAATGTGGTAATGATAACACTCCTCAACTAAATGAAGGTCGTTACGATACATTAGCAAATAAACTATCATCAATTGCATTTGAAGCATTTAAAGATATCCACGATAGAGGTGATAAGGAAGGTGAATTTTCATTTAGAGTAGACCACCCAGATGATGAGCATGACATCCCATCTAAAGATTTTACCTTTGATTTTGAAGGTGAAGTAGAAATTACAGATAATGAATATTCTGTAGATGGTGGTGCAAATGCAGGATTTGCAGATGATGGAACTGAAGTTACTCCCCTATTATCAGTTAAATTTAAAATACCTAAAAATCCAAACACTACAAACCCACCTACATGGGAAACCATATCATTTGATATTAAAGATGTTGTTAGGCATGAGCTTGAACATCTAACCCAAGATGGTGAAAATGAACGTCCTGGTAAATACATGGAAGATGATCAATTATTAAGAGATTTAATTGACGCCAAGATGTTATCCAAATCACAATATTTTAAATTAGAAAAAGAAATAGATGCTATGCTTCAAGGTTTATATTTTAAAGCTAAAAAATCTAAACGCCCCTTTAGTGATGTTATAAATGATTATTTAAATATATTTACTAATAAGGAATCAATTACATTAGAAGAAAAAGAAGAAATCCTAGATATTTGGAGATCTAGAGCTATATCATTATCTTTACCCAAAATAGATTAATCATTAGGTTTACTATATGTTAAAAAAAGAATTTAAAAAACACGATGTTGAAAGATTAAGAAACCTTATTAAAGGTCAATCAAATAATAGAACATCTCAAGGTGTAGGATATACCAAATCACTATCAGATGATCATGAAGAAGGTGATATATGGGAAGAAAATGGGAGAACTTGGATTATTAAGGATGGTATCAAAGAAAACATTACTAAATTAGATAAATTCAAACAGACTACAGTTCCCTTATTTTGCCCTAAATGTAAAAATATTATGGATAAGCAATTAGATGCTAACTATTATAAATCTTATGGGGAATGTTTAGATTGTAGAGCTAAGTTTGAAACTAAACATAAATTAGCCGGAACTTGGGATAATTATATTAAGGAAACATTTAATAGTGAAGTAGATCACTTAATAGAAGAATATAAAACATACTACTATGAACAAATATATGAAAGTACTAAAGGATATGTCACTGAATCTGGTGAAGTAGAGCAATGGTTAGGTAGTATAGATGAAGGTAGAGCCCAAGAATCACTTAGTAGTGTAGTAGAATATTTAGAGGGACTAAAGAAATAATATTTATAACAAAATAATCATGAAAGATAACTTTGACCCACATAAATGGTTTAAGAAGCAATACTTAAATGAAGGAGATACACTAGATGAGGGTAACTTAGATGGTATAGATTATTTAAAAGGAGATGATGTTGAACAAACTATTAAAGCTAATATACTTAAATCCTTTAAAGCTATTGAACAATATCAAAACAATTTATCCCCAATGGGAGATGAAGTTGAACTTGATTATAGTGAGGTTAAAATGTTTTTAAAGGAAACTTGGAAAGCTTTTGATAACATAGATATTTCATCACTAGACCCTGAATCTTAAAAAACATATATATTTAAAATAAAACAAAAATGAAAGATAATTTTGATCTAAAAAAATTCTTAAAAGAGAATAAAACTATTGAAAACTCTAATAAGTATTTATCTAACTCTCTTACAGAAGATGAGAAAAAAGATGAATTAAAATCTAAAATCAGAGAAATCATCCTTAAGGAAATGGAAGATATGGACTATTCTATTGAAGAGGACATATATGAAGCTAAAGATGATGAAAAAGAAGAAGTTGAAACTGAAGAAACTGAAGATGTTGAAGTGGATGAAGAAGAAATTGATGTAGTTGATTCTGAAGAATTTGAAGATATGCCCAAAGAAGAAGCTAGTGAGGGAGGTGATATAATGGATCATTTAGAGGCAGCAATGGAAGCAGCTCGCTCTCTTGGAGATGAAAAACTTATTGACCAACTAGGAAACACTATTACTTTCTACACTAGGCAACATATTGCTAAATAATGTCTCTTCCTAATAATATATCACCTTCAGAATATAATATTATAGTAGGTAAATATATGAGTAGTTTTCTAGCAGATAAAAAGACTTGGATTGAAAATTATGGTTTGGAAAAGGCTAACTATGTAATGTATAAAACTGCTGTTAAGAAAGCTAAAGAAGAATCTGAATCTAAAAATATAGAAGAACCAAATGACTAAGGAAGAACTCAAAGTAAAAATTAAATCATTAGCTAAAACAGCTTACTCTAGTCGTTTTAAAGCAGAATCCTCTGCTGTAGAATATGATGAACTAACAAAATTCCCAGAATTAAAAAACATCATAATAGATTTATTAACAAGCGATTTTGATAGTTTTATTGCTAGTATAGACTGGGTATCTCCAAGACCAACAACATTTAGAATTAACCTTAAAAATGACTTCTATTTTTATTTAATATATAATACAAGTGGTTGGGGGGCTCAAGTTGAGGGGAAAAAATATTATTTACTTAATTTACCTGAAGAAGAAAGAGCAGCAAATGCTATTTCTAGAATGTTAAAATATGGAGTTAAGGAAGAAGATAATGTAGATGAATTTGGAGAAACACCCCCAGAAGAACCATCTATAGAAGAAACCCCACCACAAGAGCCAGAAGTATAATGGATGTTTTAGAAAAATTTTTATATAGTATAGCTTATAAGTTTCCTAAAGGGTACCCTGATATGGATGATCCTAAAGATAAAATTATACTTGAAAATGAATTTACTAAAATAGGAATAATCTTAAATGAAATTTTATCTCCTAATGCTCAGCAAGTTGTAGATATTTTAAAAAATGAATTCGATTTAAAAGATAATAATTTTTTAAACATCTCTTCTACAAGTTTCAAGGTTTTGATGGATGATAATGAGCGAAGGGATTTCCTAAAAAAAGCATCAGAATTAGATGATTTTGAATTTGAGTTAAAAGGAACATCATCTGTAGGGAGGCTTAAATACCATCCTGAGGGGCAAAATAAACCTATCTTAATTTATGTTAAACCCTCCAACGTTCAAGGTTTAGGATCAGCTGGTAAACAAAATGAAGATAATTTCATTAGAAATATTAATGAAAAAATAGAAGAGGCTGGTGGAGTGGTAGATATTGATATCATTGCTCCAAACTCTGAAACACTTGTTACTAAAGGTGTAACTGAAGTAAGAGATTCTTCTAAAGCTGGTGCAGGTAAAGGAGCTAAATCAGACGCTCAATTCCTATCCAATGGAAAAATAGTTCAAAATATTTCTTTAAAAAAAGAAGAAGGATTTAGATGGGCCACAGTTCGCTCAGACTCTTCTTTCATTCCTTTTATAAAAACATTTATGGAAAGAACCTTAAATGGAGAAATTAAAGGGTTAAAACTTAAACAAAACCTAGAGGCCTCCGGAGAAAAATATTTAATGTATAATGATAAGGGGGAAAGAATAACTATGATTGTAATAGATGATTTTCCTGAAGGATTTGAAGAAAGAGTAATATTTGGGTCTGAAACCCCAAAACCAATAGTCATAGGAGGAACATTCAGTAAAGACGATAAAGATTTTAAACTAAATAATAACAAAATTACTATTCAAGCTGCTAAAATTTATAGAGATCTACAAAATATTAAAGATACAGGGCAAGAGCCTGTATTTATAATAGCCCAGCATGTTAATATGCCTAATGGGTTAGATTTCCGTTTATACCCTGCAGATAAAACTAAACTAGGCCCTAGATCCAAAGGTATTAAACTATCTTACAATGATATAATGTAAAATACATAACATGAAAAAATCAGAATTAAAACAGTTTATTATATCTAAAATAACAAAAACATTTAATGAATCTAAAAAGAAAGATTGTAACTGCGGTTGCAATACTTGCGAAACAAAATCAACATTAATGCTCAACGAAAGTTTAGCTCCACGTGATATACTGTCTGAGGGTTTAAAGCACCATATGGACGCTAATAAACCGCTAACAGAACACTTATATCGTGCTGGTTCGGATAGTTACTTTAACTTATGGGCTGAAGCTCGTTCTTTATACTCTCGTAATATTTTAGAGATTACTCATGAAGATGATTTAGCTGTTCTAACAGAAACAGATTTAGGTCATTACGGTGTGTTTGAAGGTAAAAAAGTGCCTTTAGATTTTCCTATGTTAGACGAACAAGGCGTAGATACGGCCTGGGAAGATGAAGAAGGTAACAAAGTAACCCTACAGGATATTTTAGATATGACTAAAAATGTTCCTCAAAAAGATTACCCAACAAAAAAATTAGCTAAAGTAGTATTAAACTGGGATGATAATCCTGAAGAAGTTGAAAGAATAGATCAAGTAGAAATTTCTAAACAATACCCTATTTTAATAATGGTGGATGAAGCTGGAAAAATTCAATGGATTTTAGATGGTAATCATAGAGCACAAAAAGCATTAAGGTCTAAAGCAGAAACTATTCCAGCTAAATTGATAAAGCCTTCAATGTTAGATGCAAAAGCTAAAAAAGTTTTATTAGGGGTTGTTGATTTAAGCGAAGCTAAAAAGCTAACCTACAATGATTTAGAAAAATCATTAGAAGAAGTTACTCGTTATAGTGGTTTCAATAGAAACCCAGAAGATCCAGATTCCGAACCATTTAAACCAACAAAATCAGTATCGGAATTTACAGAAGATTTAAGAGCATTATTTGGTAAATTTAAAGGTGATTTAAAAAATCCTGAATTTATAAAAGGAGTAGCTCAAGTAATGGTTAATTGGAAACCACTTTTAAGAAGTCAATTAGACGAAGCTAAAAAGAAAAAAGCTAAGAAAAACAATAAAAAATTAAATAAACCAATGCGTGACTCTTCAGGAGGTAAAGCATATAAGGTTTATGTTAAAGATCCCAAAACCGGAAATATCAAAACAGTACGTTTTGGTTCAGGTGGTTTAAAAGCAAAAATTAACAATAAAGAAGCACGTAACGCATTCGCGGCACGTCATAAATGCTCAACTAAAAAAGACAAAACAAAGGCAGGATATTGGAGTTGTAGATTACCTCGATATGCTAAACTACTTGGATTAAAATCATCTTTTTCAGGATTTTGGTAATAAAATAATATAATATGGGACCTATAGAAAAATATTTAGAAAAACTTGAATCTAAAAGAACATTAAAAGAAGATTCAACTATTATATCTCCAAAAGTTCAAGCATTTTTGGATGAATGTAATCGTTTAAGTATGATTTTACAAGATGACGAGTTATTTGAAAAAGAAAGACAAAAATAATAAATGGATAGACTTCAACAAATAATACAAGAAGTTCTACAAGAGGAAAAAAGCAAACGTGATAGATGCTTACGCATCGCTGATCGTAAATTTGATAAACCTTCCGCTTATAAATCTGGTGCTGTAGTTAGATGCCGTAAAGGAGATATTTGGAAAGGCATTAAAGAAACAGATGATCCACAGTCAGGTAAAGCTGCCCCTTATGGATCCGGATTTGCTAAAGTTACAGAAGAACAACTTCTTGAAAAAGTTAAAGAAACTCTCCGCACTTGGTTTGCACGTAAAGGTGAACCTGGTAAAAAAGGTGGATGGGTAGATTGTAATACTTGTCGTGAAGTAGATGGCAAAACAAAATGTAAAGCATGTGGTAGAGAAAAAGGAGAAAAACGTTCAAAATACCCTTCATGTCGTCCTACAGCAGCACAATGTAAAACACCTGGAAAAGGTACAAAATGGGGAAAAACAAAATGACTCCATACACAGACATAGAAGTTACAGACAAATATATTATTCGTGAATTTAACGAAAATATAGACCCAATAGAACTGTTATGGCATCGTGATGATGAATCTAGAACAATTGAAATTCTTGAGGATACAGATTGGCAATTACAATTAGAAAATTGCTTGCCTACCTCACTAAAAGAACGTATATTTATACCAAGACACGAATGGCATAGAGTCATTAAAGGAACAGGAACATTAAAGTTAAAGATACATAAATCATGAAATTAGATAATTTAAGACAATTAGTTAAAGAAGAACTTTATAAAATATTAAACGAAGATAAGCAAATCACTGATCCTAAAGCTGAAAAAGATGCTGAATTAGGATTAAAAAAAGCTCTTGCTATTTTAAAAGCTGAAGCAAATAATATCAAACCTTCCCCACAAGATAAAGAAATTAAAGAAGGAGTAGCATTAACTGTTGGATTAATAGCAGGAGCTCCTGGATTAATACATGCTTTAGGTAAAGGAGTTAATTGGGTTTCTTCATTCTTTCAAAAAGATGAAAAAAAAGGAACAGTTGTTAGAAATGCTCTTAAAAAATGGGGACATGAATTAGAGGAAGCATATTTAGGGATTATTGGAGATATGCTTTTAAAAGCATTCCCAACAACATATACAGGCCAATCTATTAAAGATAAATCATCAGCTTTATATGATGCCGCTCATGGAATATATGCTAGTGTTTTAGTAGCAGCTGCAATATCTAGCGGAATGGGAGCAGTTGAAGCCCATAATACTATAATATCAGGTCTAGAGGGTGGATTAGCAGCATTTAAAGGATCAGAAGTAGTAGGATTAGCAACCAAAATTGCATCAGCCTAAAATAAAATTAAATATGTATAATAAAATAAAATAAAATGAATAACGAATTTTTACACATGCAAAAACTAGCTGGTATTATCACAGAAGGTGAATACAAAGCTAAATTAAATGAAAATTTAGAAGATCTTGAAAAAAAGGTATTTGATTTTTTTAATTCTCCAAAATCTAATGCTTTAGTAGATAAAATAGTTAATCAACTAGACGATAAAGAAAAAGCAAAAATAACATCAATAACAGGAGGAATAAAAGAATCTACATCTGACGAATTTTCCCAATTTAAAAATATAGTAGATAAAATTAGCGAAAATTTAGAGGAAATACAATCCCCATATAGTAAAGATTTTGAACCTAATAATATAGATAAAGCTGTAGGAAAAGTACTATCAGGAGTAGGATCTACTAGCCTTATGAGTATGGGAACATTACCTATTTTGACTGCAATGGCTGTAGATTATATTGGAGGGACTAATATTATTGATACTGTAGGTCAAGCTATAGGAAGTGGTAGTGGTGCTGCTGTTTTAGCAACATTAGCCGGATTAATTGGTGGTGGAATATTATGGATATTAGGTAAAAGATTACAAGGTAAAAAAGGTAGTCTTGATAATGAACCCATTGCATGATTGATAAAAATACATAAACAATGAAATTAGATAACTTAAGACAATTATTAATATATTTATAATAAAATCTAAAATAAAATGACGCAAGAACAACTCAGAATGCAAATGTTAGCAGGTATTATTACAGAAGGAGAATATAAAACAGGATTAAATGAAAATACTCAAGCAGCGGTTGATAAATGGGCAGAAGGATATTTAAAAGGAACTACATTAACTAGTAATTATGACTATGAAAAGTATGGGTCACAAGACAACCCAGAAAAAGTAAAATATGTAATAGATGGTGCTTTTAAAAAAGATATGTTAGATGTTAAGTATTCATATAATGCGAAAATAATGCATATACCTTATAAAGTCATTGAAGCTCTTGGGAAAGAAATGGGGAATGTAGAACCTTATAAAGTCATTGAAGCTCTTATAGATTATTTAAAAAGAAAAGGATACAAACAACAATTAGAAACTGATTATAGCCGATCAGGATTACAAGTAGGTGAAATGGGCCATGTATTTTTTCATAACCCAATTACAGAAGGAGAATATAATAACTTAAAATGAAGCTAAATAAATAAGCTAAACATCTAACCCGATTCATAGCCGGGTGACTTAAATAATAAAATTAGAGATCTGTGGCCTCCCTTTGGGAGGTCACTTTTTTTTCGTATATTAAACTTATAAAATAAATAATGGAAAAACGAATAGTAATAGTAGGAGCAGGGGTTGCGGGTGTTAATGCTGCAACAAAGTTAGTGGATAATGGATATCCTGGAGAATTAATTACAATCATTGATATGGGTAAAGATCCATATAATCGTTTACCTGAGGAGGTAATGACAGGATTTTTAGGTGCTGGAGGATGGAGTGATGGTAAATTAACTTATCACACAGCAATTGGAGGTCAATTATCAAAATATACAGGTGAGGATAAAGCAATGGAATTGATGGATCAAGTCATTACCAATTTTAAACGTTTCCACCCTAAACCAGAGGAAGTTCATTGTTCAAATCCAACAGCAGAACCTGATTTTATTAAACCATACTTTGGATTAAGATTATTTCCGGTATGGCATATTGGTACAGATTATCTATCTGAAATTGCTAAAAATTGGTATGATTATCTAGTGTCTAAAGGTGTAGATTTTGTTTGGGAAACTAAAGTAACCAGTATTGATTTTGAAGAACAAATTGTAAAATTTGAAGATGGTTATGAACCATTAATAGAAGGGTTAAAATATGATGAACTTATATTCGCTGTAGGTAAATCAGGTATTGACTTTGCTCAACAATTAGCAAACAAATACGAATTACCAGATGAACCTAAACCAGTACAAATTGGTGTTCGATTTGAGGCACCACAAAAACACTTCCAAAAATTAATTGATATTTCATACGACTTTAAATTATATAGAAAATTTGATGATAAAGGAGTATCTTTACGTTCATTCTGTACAAATAATAATGCTGCTTATGTTGCTGTAGAGGAAACATATGGTGATCATTCATATAATGGACATGCTAAAAAAGATGAGGCATTTAGAAATGATATGACCAATTTTGGTATATTAATGGAAGTTCAAGGTATTGATAAACCATTTGATTGGTCTAGAGAATTAGTATCTAAAGTAAATGCTCACGGAACAGGGTTATATTATAGCCCTTCCCGTAAACCATCAACAACTTCTGAAGGTGTAGATGTAAGTGCTCACCAAATAGATTGGATGGGATTACAGGTAGTATCTGAAGCATTTGGGGGATATTTTGAATATATCACAGATTTTATAGGTGATATGAAGAAAGTATTTCCAACATTAGGAGATGATTGGGGGATTTATGTGCCTGAAGTTAAATATTTGTCACCTGAAGTTAAAGTAAATTATAAAGATTTATCTTTAACTAAATACCCGAACGTACATTTCGTTGGAGACGCTTTATCTGCTCGAGGTATTACGGTTAGTGGGGCACAAGCGATTTACACCGTTGAAGGTATCTTAAGCGACATGGTAAATTCACATAATTGGGTTAATATTTTAGAATTATAATATTTATAACAAAATTAACCTATGGCTCGAATAGTATTTCTTAGTTGTACTAAATCTAAATTTGACAAAAGATCAGAAGCTCAAGAATTATACTCAGCTTCACCAATGTTTAGAAAAACTTTAGAATATGGTAAATCCCTTAAACCTAATAAAATGTATATTCTATCAGCTAAACATCATTTAACTCCATTAACTAAAATGTTAGAGCCTTATGATTTAACTCTTAAGGAAATGAGTAAGGCTGAAAAAGATACATGGGGAGAAGTAACTATAGGTCAAATAAAAGCTAATGGGATTAATCCTGAAACAGATACTTTTATATTCTTAGCAGGAACTGAATATATAAAGCCATTAACAAAATACATACCAGAATCAAACATAGAAGAACCTATGAAAGGAAAAAGATTTGGGGAACGGTTGCAGTGGTTAAATAACCAAATTAAAAAAATTAGTGAAGTTTTTAAACAAATTAAAAATATGATATATGAAGCTTACAAACGAAAATCTAAATAAATATATTAATCTATATCTAAATGATGTAGATGATTATGGTATAGAAACTGAATTTCTCTTAGCAGAATCTGTATTATCCCCCATTAAAGGATTATTAACTGAATCAAAAGGTGATTGCCGTCTTATGTTAGAATCTCAATTAGAGAATTCTTCATCATATGAAAGAGAAGTTATAGAAGACTTTATGCTTTATATAGAAAATATATAAAAGTTTGGTTTATGTAAAAAGAATAGTTATATTTAAAATATGAGAATAGGTTTTACTGGAACAATGAGTGTAGGAAAGACTACATTAGTTAATGCGTTAAAAGAACTTCCTGAATTTAAAGATTATAAATTTAAAACAGAACGTTCAAAATATCTTAGGGATTTAGGTATTCCTTTAAATACTGATAGCACTATAAAAGGTCAAATTGTATTCATGGCTGAAAGAGCATCAGAGTTATTTCATCCAAATATTATTACTGATCGAACTATTATTGATGTTATAGCTTTCACTAAACTATCACCAACAATAAAAGATAGTTCTAAAATAAAATTTACTAAATTAGCTTCACAACTAATAGAAGAATATGATTATATATTCTACATATCTCCTGATGGGGTTGAATTAGAGGATAATGGAGTTAGGACAACTGATTCCGGATATAGGGATAAGATTGATGAGGAAATTCAAGACGTTATATATAATCATGAAGATTTAATTAAAAATTTAATTGAGCTAAATGGTTCTGTTGAAGAACGTATTAAGAAGGTAAAACAATTCCTTTCCCTATAATATTTATAAATAAAAATAAACATGAAAAAAACACGTATAATCCAAATTATCCGAGAGGAAATTGAGAGGGTAATGAATGAAACCCCTATCCATGAGGAGGATATAAATGAAATGGCTACCTTTTATAAAATTAAGGGTGATAAAGATACTGCTAAAGCTGCTTTAAAAACAGCAAAAGAAAAATATAAAGAAGGAACAGCTTTATATAATACCTTAGATACTCTTGAAAAAAAAGGTGAAATTGATTATAAAGCACTATCTCAAGAAACTGGAAAAGACATTGCTTCATATAATAACCCTAAATCTAGAGGAGTACTTGAGAAAGATTTAGCAGATTTTATTGAGTTTGAAGCTAGTAAACGAGGTAGAACATCAGATCCAAACAAACCAAAATCAGAAAAAAAAGCAGGAGGAAAAAAAGGTCGACCTTCAACAGGAACCGCTCCTAAAAAGAAAAAATTATCTTCTACTTCAAAATTAGAAAAAAAATATTACGTTGATCCAGAAGATGGGGGCCCATCAAATAAAGAATTAAAAAATCTTTCAAAATCTGGAATTGAAGATACTTCAATGTCTTTATTACAACAACAAGAAAAAAGAAAAATGCTTAAAGCTGCGCTTAAAGATTTGGAAAAACAAGGTATAGTAGATAAAGCTAATAGAGTGTTAGATAAAGAGGCTTTTACCAAAGAAATGAAAGTAATTCAAGCTGATATAGCGAAGAAATTAAAAGATATAAAATAATTTGAAAAGTTTCTTTAAAGATATAAAAACATTATTAATTTTAATTTTAATATTAATAGTATTATTCTTAAGATTCTGCTCAACAACAAATCCCCCACTATTACCCAACCCAGACCCTCCAGTAGTAGTAAGGATAGAAACTAAATGGGACACTATCACTAGGATAGTGCCTATTTATACTCCTAAATGGGAAACTAAGACTGAATATAGAGATACTACTATATATAAAGATGTAGATACCTCAGAAATTTTAAAAGATTACTTTGCTACCTACATCTACTTTGATACATTATATAATGATAGTATTACTATAAGAATTAAGGATTCAATATCTCAAAATAAAATAAAAAATAGAATTATAGAATATGATCTTCTTTATCCAACTATCACAATCACACGTGATTCAATTGTAAGAAGAAGAGGATTTTACGCTGGGGTTGGAGTAGGAGGAACAAGAAATGAATTTAATTACATTGGTGGTGAAATATTATATGTAAATAAAAAGAAACTAGCATTAGGTATTGGAGTTGGAGTAAATCAAGAATTCCAACCAACATTTATTGGTAAGTTATATTGGAAACTAGGAAAATAATCTAAGTGGATACAAATATAAAAAATATAATCCGAGAGGAGTTTGTAAAATGTGCGAAAGACCCAGTACATTTTATGAAAAAATATTGCTATATTCAACATCCACAAAGAGGCAGAATCCAATTCAATTTATATAATTTTCAAGAAAAAGTATTAACTCTATTTCAAGATAATCCCTACAACATAGTACTTAAATCTCGTCAATTAGGTCTTTCGACATTAAGCGCTGGTTATGCCTTATGGTTGATGATATTTCATGAGAATAAAAATGTATTAGCATTAGCGACTACTCAAGCAACTGCACGTAACTTAGTAGCAAAAGTCCAATTTATGTTTGAAAATTTACCTTCTTGGTTGAAAGTAGATTCTTTAGAGAATAATAAGCTATCTTTAAGACTTAAGAATGGATCAAAAATACAAGCAAAATCCTCAAATAGTGATGCTGCACGTTCAGAAGCCGTTTCATTATTGATTATTGATGAAGCTGCTTTTATTGATAATATTAAAGAAACATGGGGTTCTGCACAACAAACTCTAGCTACTGGAGGTGGAGCCATAATCTTATCAACCCCATATGGTACTGGAAACTGGTTTCATCAAATGTGGGAAGCTGCTGAGGATGGGATAGATGATGGGAATGATTTTATTCCAATCAAACTTCCATGGCATGTTCATCCTGAAAGAGACCAAGCATGGAGAGATAGGCAAGATATATTATTAGGAGATCCTCGATTAGCAGCCCAAGAGTGTGATTGTGATTTTAGCACATCAGGT
>Ga0114918_10001852_pt1 | contig 18992 bp, 16 predicted proteins | sample LantaG_FD_87015 | JGI IMG/M metagenome (GOLD analysis project Ga0114918, IMG submission 87015) | Deep subsurface microbial communities from Baltic Sea to uncover new lineages of life (NeLLi) - Landsort_02402 metaG | ecosystem: Environmental > Aquatic > Marine > Oceanic > Sediment | place... | reverse complement strand
TATTTGGTACGGAATGTGGCGCTGGGGTCTCCTCGCGGGATTTTTGAAATAGATGCTTACCTTGTTGAATGGATGAGCAGACACTGGAAACTAGGATTAGAAGTGACCAAAGTAAAGGCGTCCGCTACTCCCGTAGAAGTGAACGCCGTGGTTATGCTCTTCCGTTGGGCAGCTACTGAAACAGGGGAAGTGTAATGAGACGTGGTTTAGTAATGTCCGGTGGCGCTTCTCGGGGAGCGTTCACCCAAGGGGTCCTTGTAGAGTTAGCGCGTACTGGGCACGAGTACGAGTTTGTCTCAGGTGTATCGGTAGGTGCGCTCCAAGCTGGCATGATTTCACAGTACCCACTTGGTAAATTCCAAGACGCTATAGACGCCCTAGATGACGTGTGGTTAGGTATCAAAGGCGACAAGAGTATTTACAAGCGTTGGACGCTAGGACTTCTAGCTGGATTGATCAACCGAGATGCTTTCAAAAACTCGAAACCTCTCCAGGATATTATTTCAACTCACGTGAAGGATGAAGCTGCACAGGCGTCGGGTAGGCAGATTAGGATAGGGTGTTGCTCATATGGAAAAGGACACTACTGGGAGGCTAACGAAACTACTCCTGATTTACATCGTTGGGTTATTGCTAGTAGTGCTTACGCTCCGTTTTTGCTCCCAGCGCGTATCAACGAAGACCTTTGGGTTGACGGTGGATATCGGTGCGTTACACCCCTTAGTACCGCAATTCAAGAAGGTAACTGCGATGAAATCGATGTCGTCATTACTTCCCAGCCGGAAACCCGTCCAGAAGACCCCACCGATAATTGGTTGGGTACGAAAATAAACGCTTACCACATTGGCATGAGAGTTGTGGGGCTGATGTCAGACGAGGTGTTTCTGCGAGATGTTAAGTACGCCGAGCTGGTAAATCACGCAATTGAAACCGGGCACCCCAAATATCGTAAGAAGAAAAAAGTTAAGTTACGTCTGTTCATGCCAGACCACTATATCGGCGGTAGCGGATTGAGTTTCGATCCTGCAAAAATACGTGAACGGCGCGATCATGGTATTGAAGTAGCCAAGTATATACTCGGAGAAAAATAATGGGTATACGAATAAGAAATAATACTCATGCTGTTTTTGCGGTTCCTGGGGTTGTTAACCAAGTGTTTCAACCAGAAGAAACTAAAGTACTACCCTATATAGAGTGGGATGAGGTAATAAACAACGAAACTATTAAAAAAGCAATAGATAGAGGTTTTTTAGTAGTTGATAATTTAGACCCAGTTCCAGTAAGCGGAGATGGTATTTATGGAGGATCTGGGACACTATTGATAAACACTTCAGTAGCGATGGGGGCAAACAACTTACAGTTTAACGCTACAACATCTACAGGATTGCTGACCGTTAGGGGATCAAGTGGATTAGTAGGTATTAACGACGCTGCTCCACAAGCTCACTTAGATATAAATGGATCTGTAGCAAAAAGCATCGCCACTATTACAGCTAACCGTACTATCGGTAATGCTAACTCTGGAGATGGTGACTACACGCTACTAGTTGATGCAACTAGTGGGAATAGAACTATAAACCTCCCAGCAGCCTCCAATAATACTGGTCGTATACTTATTATAAAAGTTATTGCTACAAACGGAGGTGTGAACTCAGTTACCGTCGATGGATTTGGGGCAGAAACGATTGATGGCGTGCTAACCTGGTCCACTATGACGCAGTGGGATTCCATTACGATACAGTGTAACGGAACCAGCTGGTTTATTATATAAGGAACGCAGTATGTCGCATATACTCGAAGAAGTAAAACTTGAAACTGTGCACGCAGACACAGTGGCAAGTAGACTAAGAACGTTTGCTCAAGTAAGATCCGATTTCTTCCATAGCTGGAGAGATACAGATATAGCATCATGGGATGACTACTGGGCCTACTGCTTATGGGAGTTCTCAGCAACAAGTGGAGGTGTACCCATTGTAACGCCCCCAACAAGATTTGCAACTCAAAATGATATGTTTTCTTTTATGGAAAATAATCTCCCATCGGCTACTGGAGTGTACACCTACGATACATCTTTTAGAATTTTAGATGAAGTTGATACCAAAGATTCCTACCCTAACTTGATGGTACATCGAAATTCATTAGTCGCATCGATGTCAGGTAAGAAACGCTGGAGTAGAAAAGGTCAGCGGTACTTCGGAGTGGCCTCTAATTTTAACAACGCTAGTTACTATACTAATTTTACTAATGAACTTGGGCAAAAGTTTGTAGAAGCTGCTACAGGAGTGGTACCTGCTACAAATAATGATGACTGTGTGTGGTATCCAAGGTCAAGTAAAACACTATGGAGCTGGCCTAGAATTCCTGGTGCACTTGTGACCCTAGCTTCTGCGGGCCAACGTGGATCTGTATGGGACTCTGCTACTGCTTCCTGGGTAACTCCTGCACCAGACGGTGCATACGTAGTGGGAAACCCATTTTTACTTTATGAGTACAAACGCAATAGATCTTTAGATATTCATACAGCTACCGGATCTGTTAGACGGGAATATGAACTAAATTCTGTGGCTGCACAAGTATTCCCCTGTATTGATGCAGGAAGGTACTATGGATTTTTAGTCCAACCCCATAATGGAGACTGCTGGGTAACAGAAAACTACGATACTAATAGATACGACACGCTTTTGAAGTTATCTTATAAAGGATCCTTCTCTAGCAGATATATAAAAATACAAAGATGGCCAACTGGATACAATAATGGTGAGCAGTTAATGTGGTCGTATTTTGACCCTAGTGGTTCTGGATCACTTCTAATTAATAAAGTACCAGCAGCGATAAAATCTTCGGTAAATAATAACGCTATACCAACAAGAGTGTATGTCTGTAGACGAAATAAACTTACTGGTTATAGATCAAACTGGACGCCACTATACAATATAAAACGAAGACTGCCAAATGCAGCCTTTAGGATTGTTCCTATTTTTTAAGTTTTTGGAGCTAGCCTGATAGTAGTGCTGGCACATTGTGCAGGCCTGATAGTAGTGCTTGTCCATTTCGGCGGACCTGATAGTAGTGTCCGCCTACTTATGCACATTGAAGTAAAACCAGTGTGCATAAGTAGGCGGGTAGTAAAAACCACAATAATCCACTTCCTACACCGAGGACTCCATGCCTAGTGCTATTATTTGGGGGATACTTACAGGGTTATTCATCTCAGTCCTGTATTTGATGGACAAATTCGTAAAACCAAAATCTACAGTAAGTTCCTCTGCTACTTGGATGCAGAAACACGTAGCTGTAATTGGTTTAGTAGCTATAGTTGTACCTATAACAGTTGGTCTGCTCCTAGTTAATACAGTATTTGGTAATACTCCTATAAAAACTAGTCGTAGACACACCACAAAAAATATAGTAAGAACCACCGCACCTATTGACCCGGAACCACAAAAACCTAACCCGATTCTAAAAATTGTAATATCAGATGGATCTCTTAATACGGATATTGCAGTGCTTAACCGATGTGAATCCAATGAGGTTACTTTGGTTGAAAATGGATCTGTAATTTGTAAAGATAAGTTATCCGCTGAAGTTAACGCCTGGATCAACAGTACCAAGAGACAAGAAGAACTACTGTTGCAAAAATTTGTAGAATACCAGGCGGTAAAATTTGCACATCATAACAGTGAAGACAACTTCAGAAGAACATTGAAATCGTTACAAAAAAAGCAGAACAACCATAAAATGCCTGCGATGAAACAAGGGTTCATGTGGTTCAACGCTCCTACAACGGGAAATAAAGAAACCACCACAGTCACCACCACTACAAAAAAACCTTTCAAAGATAAAAACGCAGAAGTGTTTTACTTTCTAGCACTAGTTCTTGGCGTACTTGGAAAGTACTTTTGGGACCACTATGAAGATAGAAAAGCTGGAAAAGACTCACCATTTGAACCACATTTGATCGTTATGAGTTTTATAATTGCCGCACTGGTTTACTACTCGATACAGCAGGGACTTGAAAAAGAGGCTAACAAGTTTGCTATACGCGGAGTAGTTTTTGCTTTTAACAGCGGGTTTATGTGGCAAACTATCCTCACCAGTATGAATAGAACTAGAGTTGTACAGAGTAAATCTGTACAAGATGAGAGTATCACCTCGTTATAGCAAATGAATCTTGTAAAGTTCACAAGTAGGAAACACAATAGGAGATGCACCGATGAAGAGAATCACAAAAAGTCTTATAATCTTAACCAGTATGGCTGTACTACTTGGGTATACGTACACAGCTAATGCGCAACCCGTAGCGGTTCCAGCTGCTATGGCAGCTCCAAAAGCTGTAGTAAAAGCTCCCGTAGTAAAAGCAGCACCAAAGCCAGCCGTAATGAAAGTGGCACCAAAGCGGTATGTTAAGCGTGCAGTGGCCCCGAAAGTTACACCGAAAGTTGTTGCACCAACACCGGTAGCAGCTACCACCCCAGTAGCAGTACCTACTATGGCCACTGCACCGGTAGCAACTCCGGTTGCCGCTCCCGCTCCTGTAATGGCAGCACCCAAGACTCCTGTTGCTACGGTTCCTGCTGCTAAACAAGACTCAAAAGGTTCTGTTGTTGGTGGTTGGTTGCTACAGATGCTGCTCTACCTTATAGGAATCCTTGTAGCCGCATTTTTACCAGTGCTTACCGCTTGGGCGTACAAGAAGCTAAAGATTTCTAACCTGGAGCATAAAGACCAAATCGATGCAGCGGTACTAAAAGCCGCTATGTTTGGTATTGGAAAGGCTGAAGAAGCTGCGTACAAATTGAGAGATAACCCTATGGAAAGCGCTAAAAAACTAGATATAGCCGTCAAAGGGGCCAATCAGTATCTAGTAGACTCTGGACTTCCTGAAAAGGGTGCAGCGTACTTGGCAGATCTCATTGAGTCTAAACTAGGACTTTCACGCGCTACTGTACCCACTGTTCCTAAAAAAGAAGAGGTAGCCGCGCCTGCTGCGGATAAAGAAGAGCCTAAAAAAGAGGCAGCTAGTGCGGAAGTAAAGTAGAGGTACCTGATGCCCGACGATCCACAAGCAACACCAACTGTTCCGTTGAAGCCTTCGGCAGAGCTGATAGCTGCAACTAAACCTCCTGAAGAACCTTTGAAGATGGATGATGCCCTGAAAAAGGACATATCGGATGCACAAGGTTCTATTTGGAAAAAGGTTTTGATTTGGGGTGCTGGAATTCTAGCTATTATAGGTGCGGTCGTCGGCATCATATTCTTATTAAAGGGAAAAGGCCCAGTAACCGGGGTTAAAGAAGCAGTTCAAACTGCTAAAACTGAATCGGCCAAAGCTGACATGGAAGAGAAGATAAAAGTTGCTGAAGCCAAAGGTGCTGAAACAGCTGTTATAGAAAAGTTGAAAGAGATCAAGGATATAACCGATGAGGACAAACGTCTTGAAGAACTCAACAACCTACTATAACAACTACATGGTTCTTGCAGCAGCTATAGTATCGCTGTTGATGGCAGTCCTATTAGGTACTACTGGATGTGCTACAGTTACGGTTCCTCCAGTTACTTCGTATGAGGCTGCCAAAGCGGAGGTTGATAAGCGCGGACCTTTAGTAACTAAGCCTATAGAAGAACGAGAAAACTATAAGCCAGGATCCTCACAGGTGGTAAAGAAAGATGCTCCTGCTCCTTACAAAGGAATTTTAATCGACGAAGACAAAGCTGCGTATTACGTTGCAATAAAAGCAGAACGTGATCGCAGGCGCGAAGAGTTGGAAGCTGCTAGGAAAAAAGCAGCAGTTCAACAGATTATTGCTGATTCTACGATAGAACATCTGAGTGCAAAAGCTTTAGCTAGGGGAACTTGGTGGGAGCAGAACAAAGGTTTAGTAGGCTTTGGTATAGGTATCGTGGTAGGAATGGCTATCGTAACAGGACTTGTGTACGGTTTGACACGGGGAGATGGTGTTGGGACTAGCAGTACTAACACGCATATTCTCGTACCAGTTAGGTAGGTGGCTACATGGAAACCTATAAAGAATGGACATCTTGTTGTCGCGGAAAAAACTGTCCAGAGGTAAAACTGGATGACGAGTTCTTATACGTAAAAGATGATTACGGTAACACAGTCAAAATACAAAGAAGTAAGATCGCGGACTTCTCAGATCTTTTGAACGGAGTAGTACAGCTTATAAGCATGGAATAATAAGCTGCCACGGGTACAACTTAATATGCTAGCGACATTATCACTGTTCACCCTCTTGGTCTATGGAATCTCCTTCCTGGCTGCAGATGCCAAAATCTTTGGTTGTCCTATCAAAGATTACAACGACAATCCAACAGATACTGAATACATCAAGTCTGCAGGAATGATTCCCGTGAGGCAACTGTTCCTAAAAGTATCTTTTTTCAGAGAGCTGCTGTCTTGCTACTTCTGTCTTGGCACCTGGGCGGGAGTTCTAGCCCATGGAACTTTAGTATTGCTAGCCCCGTATAACACGCACATATTAAATAGTTACCCTCTACTGAGTACGAGCATATTCGGAACCGTTGCAAGCTTTTTAGTGGCTGCGGTGATAGGTGGCCCTTTATGCTATATTATGGATAAACTAATACAAGTACTAGAAAAATTGTCAGATAGGACAGAGGACTAACTATGGGTCTGATTAACACTATACGCGACGTTCTAACACGACAGATGTACCGAGGGTCTGGTGCTCACATCATTCCCAGAGGTATCGCAGTACCTTTGGATCCATTTGCCAAAGGGGTTATTAGATTTGGTAGAAAACTTGATTTCCTTCTGCCCATACTGGTTCCAGAAAATAGGTACACCCTTGCGGAAGACGCGATCTACCAACTAGACAGAATAGAGCTTGATCGAGAACCAAACTGGATAGACTCTGGAGGGTATGTGTTTGTTAGTGGGTTAGAGTTACATGAAGTAGAAGATGTAGTAGACACCACGGTCATACTCACCACGAGGTTACTGGCGGACCATGTATCCGGACAACCTGTACATCATTACTCTAATCCAATAGTTGTTGAAGGTGCTTACTCTGCAGGTCACGACGTAATAAACGTAGATACAAAATATTTTATCGTACGGGGAGATATAATAGCAATTTCTTCCAGCAGAGAAATAACACTATCTTTCAAAGAATACACCGTAGAAGATTTCTTTTTAGTAAGCACAGTAGCTGGGATAAACCAGTACCAAATCACGTTGGACAGAGGGATACACCGAGATCTTGCTGATGAAGAAGTAATCCAAATACGTGCGTATGTTGCTTACAAATCTCAAATAATGCCATTACCAATACAACTTGGAAGTGTAAAAAGAGTCTATGGCCCCTGCCTTATCGATTGGACTTCTGTAACATTTGTATCTGAGTTGCAACTTACAGACGTACAAACAATATATAAGTATAACGCTGCACATCTACAAGTAGGGCCTCCAGAAGTAGTTGGTAAAAATACGTTGATGCTAGATTCTCCCATAAAAGCTGATCAGTTCTTATTTTGGGATAAGGTTAACGGGGGAATAAACTACGACGCCACTACAGAAGAATTGATTATAAAACTTAATCACGAAGGAAAGTGGTGGCTGAAGCACAACTGTGTACCAAATATAAAAGTACCATTCACTTGTGCTACTGGTAGCTTTGTGACTACTGATAAAAGTGTACTAGCTAATAACGAATACTTTAGGATGGGAGACGGAAAAGACGCAAAGCTATTCGAGTACAAAGTTGACAGCACTTATGTACCAACCCCTTCCGCTGTAGCAGATGGACAGATTACCGTAACCGCAGTTCCTACAGTTAACAACCAATGGTTTATGCTTGATGATGGGTTTGGCAGTATACAGTATTTTGAGTACAAGGTTAACCCTTCTACGTTTACACCTACACCTGGATATGCTGCAATAGATGTATCGGCAGCTGTTTTCCCAACTGATGTTGTAGTAGCTTCTGTAGAGATAATAAATGGAATAGCTACCCTTGGGGTAACCTCTAGTAGAGTTGGGGTGAATATTGATCTGGTAAACGACAAGATCAGTGCTAGTGGAAATAAACCTATAGTCTTGGATGCTGCGCTATCCGGCTTAGGGTGGACCTCCGTAGGAATGTTGAACGGGACAGATGGAGTCGTAACAATAGATGTCAGTGCAACCACAACTAGTGAAGAAGTAGCACTACTTACCAGTCTAGCGATTAGTCGATCTGAGCTTGAAGTACGCGCCAACAACCCAGGAATATTCAATTCGTTTAGAGTATTTAGTTTGGCTAAAGGTACTGCAGGTAACATACCGATAACCAAAAATATAACTGCTATTGGATTTCTAATCACAGGAATGTCTGGTGGAACTGGCGGATTTAAATGGCACTTTGAAGTTGTGTCAGACCAAAACGCTACTATGCGTTTAAGGATGTTCCCTAATAACTGGCTACCAGATGTAGCGCTTTTGGCTGGAGTTCCTCAAATAGTTTCTATAGATGTACTTCCAACTGATGAAGATATACAAAGAATAGACGTTTTAGCACTAGGGGCAGATCCTACAAAAGAAATTAGGATGAAAGACTGGAACACATCATCGGTAAGAATAGACGCTATCGCGCATGAGTATGTAGCACATATCTACGGTGACTATACCGCTGCCGCTACTGGTCTCTGGGTAAAGCCTATACTTCCATCGATAAAAGATTGTGAAATGATCTTGGATCTTAATGGGATGCTAGACGCTGGTCTACTGCGTCTCTAAAGAAGAGGAACACTATGTCCAATGTAGAACTCCCCGGATTAACTTTTATGATAAGACAGTCGCTAGATCGACAGAAGTATCAAGCGCAGGTATACAATCAAGAATTTATTGAAAGATTAAAATTAGTGTTCGGGCACCCTGATTATGTTATGTTTCCTTCTTATGGTATCGTAACTGATAAAGACCCCGCTGATGCTTTACCAGGAACAACTGATCCTCTAGCAATAACTACTAATTCCACACTAGAACTAAGTATCGACATAAATCCTGGAATGGCAGTTACAAAAAGTGGTGTGTGGATAAAATTACATGATTACGTAAGACAAATTGACCTACAGGATATATCGGCCAACATACCTAATATAGTATTTTTACAGTATGTAGTAACCTCTGCTTCACCAGAAGTAAACGGGTATAACCAACCTGTTCCTCCTTTTACTGTACGTCCAGGAGGGTTGTTACCTGCGGATACAGCTACTACTATTTCTACTCCAGAGATACAAGTTGTAGTTGATACAGTGGATGCGTATGTACAACTTTCTCCTGCAACAACAGAAGATTACGTACCACTAGCAATAGTTACGGTGCAGAATACTATAGACCCAGTCACAGGACTTACAACAACGTCATTAGATATTGATCATACAAGAAATAGTTACGACTTTAACCGTCCATGGTTTTCTTCTCAAGATGTTGAGCATAGAGCTAAACTTGGTTCTGGTATAGCGTCAGATTCAAATCCACACGCTATCTCAGGAAATGAAATCTCAAACGGACAATTTTCACCGCTGCAGTTGCAATTAGACCATGGAATGGTAGTGGCAGACGACGTTTCTGTAGCCAAGCAGCCTGGATACAGGTGCCACTCTTCCGTACCATACTTGTCTATTAAAACAGATTTAGCAACCGGAGAGTTTACTGGGTTTCCAGGAAAAATGTACATTGAGCTTCCAGGTTATCCCACTAGAGTTGGAAAAGTATGGGACGAAGCTACACTGGAAGAGTTAGCAGTGCTGCATGTAGAAGAAACTAACCGCATTGTATTCTCGGTGGACGATCCACCTAATACCACTGTAAGTGTGTATTTTACAAAAGTAGACGCCTGTGAACCTCCTGTAGGAAGTAACGACGTATCTTTTACTACTAAACAACCTACAGAAAATGAACTTGTAATTGCGGGTGGGTTAGCTCTCACCAGCATCTCAACTACAAGTGAAGGATTCGCAGACGCGCAAAAGTTTCCAATGATCTATGACATGCTTGTAGATGCAGATGGAAATCTATTTAAATCTCCTCAAGTAGTATACTGTTACAAAAAGGTAACAAGCGTAGGAACTGACGATTTTGAGATAGGTATGTATGGACCAGCAAAATTAGCTATGGGACTGGCAGAAGCCTCTGGGGCTATACTTATGTCGCTAAAGGTGCGTGTATACGGAAAAGACACTTCTGGTGCAGACATAAACTACTTATTTGAGTTTGATTCTGGCTGGGTAAACCCAGGACCACTGCCCAATGAAACTATTAGAGAAGGTGCCTACAAAGTTTCAGATGTTGTATTCGCTAGTGTAAACGAAATCACAATAGAACACTCGGTTAGTGTAGGGTCAGATGCATCAATTATGGTATGGGCACTTCTTAACCCATACGATACCTTTGACAAACTTAAAGATGCTTGTCATATAGCGTCACTTATCTGGGATGGTCTACGTATAACCAACCTCAGAGACAAAAGAATAATAGATACAAAAGCTTTAGACATTGTAACTAACACCATGGGTCAAGGTGCACTAACTCAAATGGTGCATTCTTTTGGTGGTGGAAACAACACAGTATACGCCGAAAACTTTAGAAGTCCTAAGTACCACTCACAACTGATGAGCAAAGATGCAGACTCTAGAATACTAAACAACATAACAGCAACAAATATCAGCAAACTTCGAGTGGGGCAACTATACAAGTACACCTCCAGAGCACTTCCTGTTAATATATCTTCAGGAAACATTTGGAGAGTTGTGTTCTATCCATTAGACAGTACACGTTTACCATTGTTCACTGGAACTGCACAACCAATTTTATATTTCTATACAGCAGGAAGTTGGGCATCTATTTTAATGACAGCTATTCCAGGTATGCCAAATATGTTTGAAGCTGACACGCTTACTACTCCTACTAGAATCAAAATAGAAATGACGTGTAACGAGTACACAAGTATGGTAATTTTCGGATAAACAGGAACACATACTATGCCGCAACAACGGTTCTACGACTATAGCAAACCATCTTCATCCTCGTACGAGAACGCTATACATTATGCGCTAAACCAAAAAGGTGTTTATCGCGGTATGGATCTCGGGGTTGACTCTGTATTCTACTATCTGACAATCGCAGCAGGATACGGTTTGCAACATGATGGTATAATTTGGTACGAGTCTACTGACACCACAATAGCGTTCTACCCTCCAGCCGCAGCCACGGTGTATACTGTAATCGCAACGCACGATAACAGACAAATAATTGGAGGTGTATCCGTAGACTACGATATCGTTATAGGTGAGTTAACCAATGTAGATGTCGTAAACGGAGTAGTACTTGGATGGATTTATCATCCAGGAGGGGTAGGAATACCACTGTCCATTGAGATGATTCTATCTGCTCCAAAATCCAATACAGAAGACTACGCTACAGCTTTGGCGAACACTGCTCCAGTAGAACTAATAGCACCAATGCAGAGGTCTATTGTAACTTCGGTTGACTTGGACATAACGTTTGTACCATCAGATTTTGATGCGATTAACTACGTTCTATTTCAAGACGTGCAGAACGCACCACTTGCTGTGATGGTAGAAACTTTAGTACAACAAGTGCAGCTGTATGTTCAAGGTGCTACCTCTACAAGACCTATATCATTTTCTTTTTACCACAATTTTACGACCGTACCAACGACAGAACTTGTAGTGGAGGTCTACGATACCGGGCAGTCTCCTGTAAAGTTTGAAAATGGGTTTCTACTTGAAACAATACATGGAACTGGTGGGTGGAGCGAGACAACCGTAGTCTTAGATAGAACAGATGGTACGTTCGATATCGGAAAACCGTATACCTTGCGGTTGACTTATAACGTAGCACCTGGTAAAAATATACAGCTTGGAAGAATACGAACCAGCTTCTGGCCGTACCCATAGAGACAAGAGAAACTACTATGATCACACTAGTTAAGTTCCACTACAACAAGGGTAAGAACACCTCCAGGAATAACTACCTAGTGACCAAAACGCTAGGAAAGGTCGGGGTACTTGACTGGGAGAGAGTAAAAAAGCATAAACGTTTGCCCAAAGACGAAGAATTCTGGTTCGTAGAGATAGTGAAAGAACGTGGTGCAGGAACTCCACAAGGTTTGTTCATACTAGATCCAATAGAAAAAGTGGAGAACATTAAAGTCGGTGATGAAGAAAAACCTGAAATAATACGAATGATTCCAGGTACTTATCAGACTAAACGAAAAGGAAATACTGTACTGTTATATCCACAATTTACTTGGTACCCAAAAAAATTAGGACCAAATTGGATCTGTGGATTAACTATCCGTAAAGTAATTAAACAGCAGTATCAAGAAGAAGAGGGCGAATATCCTATCAATACGGTTATTGTAGTCATGGATGGTACAGAAGACTGGCCCAAGGAAATTGGATACGTAGAGCAAGGGTGAAAATAATAAAATGGGATGCTGTAGAGGAAGAGAGCGAGTTGTAGCCAGCCATAATGGGTCTCCACCTTGTAAACACTTAGAACAAGGAGGCGCTGGACTAAAGCTATTAGTTGCCACTGACCAGGGATCGCCCATGTTGATTATCAGAGTCTCCCCTTCTGGAGACCGATACGAGATCAACTCGTATATTTCAACTTACGGGTGTAACGGCCCTACAGCTCGCAGCATACGGTTACATGTGGGACGGATACTACAAGCGATGTCTACAAACATCTCTCCGTTCCGCAAATTCGCAAACGGCGCTTCGCTTGTATCGTTACTGAAAACAGCTGATGCTGTTCTGAAAGATACAAGGAGTAGCCAAAATGTCAAACGTGAGCCTATCCCCAACCGCTTCTAAAACCTGCGAAACCTGCCCCCTAAAAGATGGAAATTATGTAACTAGGCAAGTTACTTCCGAAGTACACGGTAATCGTGTAAACGTTATGTTCATTGCGGAAGCTCCTGGAAAAACTGAAGATGACGTTGGTCGTCCAGTAGTGGGGATATCTGGAAAGATACTTCGACGTACCGTATTACAACTAAATGGATCTGAAGACGAGGTAGCCTATGGAAATATCGTACGCTGCCGACCTGTAGATGAAGCAAGTTCAGGACGCCCAAAAGATCGCACGCCTACTCCAAAAGAGATAAGTTCTTGCACCCCCAACATACTACGAGATATCCAAAGTATACAACCAAAGTACATTGTATTATGCGGCAGGTCCGCAGCACAAGGGCTAGCCCTAGACCCAACCACTAAGCAACCGATTGATCCAAAAACTCCAATATCTAAACTACGTGGTATGGACTACGTGATAAAAACCCCAGATGGTATTGAGTATCCCGCCACAGTTACTTACCATTTTGCTTACGTAAACAGAAATCCGCTTAGTGGATCTGTTATGCGAGAAGACATAGCAAAAGCATTCTTACGTGCTAAGGGAGACTTGCCTGACTATAGTAAACGCGGGAAACCTGTTAAAATACTCACTTCTGTAGAGGAAGTCCATAGGTTTTTAAAGTTCTTGGTTACCAAGCTTACAAAAAAAGACGTGGTCTGTATGGACTACGAAACAGAGGGTGTCGAAAGAATAAACAATAGACTGCTTACTATAGGTATGTCGTACAAAGAAGACCAGGGAGTTGTTATTCCCTACCAGCACCCAGAAAGTCCATGGAATAAACAAGAGTTCGAGCAGGTCAAGGCGCTACTGACCAAGTTCTTCACCACTAAAAAGGTGTCGTTCAGTTCGATAGTGTGCCACAACTTGAAGTTTGAATGTGCGATTACACTTGATGCATTTGGTGTTTACCTACGTGCTTTTCCTATAGAAGATACTATGCTTCGCGCCCACGCACTAAACGAGAATAGAAAAGACGTTCTAGGAAAGGCTTTTGGCCTAAAGGATTTATCAGATGAGTGGCTCGGGTTTAAAGGTTACTCAGACCCAGATATACTTCCCATCGTAGCGCTAAGAAACCAGGGTAGGCTAGCTGAGGCCCCTCTTACCCCACTCTGCGAGTATAACGCCATGGACTGCTACGTTACCAAACGACTGTACTCCATGCAGGATATAATGGCAGACACAGAAGGGTACAAAGATACTCTAAAACGTCTAGGTATGTCCCTTCATGGAAAGTCTTCTGCGTTCGCCGCACAGATGGAACGTAACGGAAACCGCGTAAACGTAGACAGAATAAAGTTCCTGATGACACCTCAGTCTCCTATTTTCAAACGGCAAAGGGGCATCGAAACAGAACTATACAGTTTAGAAACAGTAAAAAAAGCAAATCAATTAATAATATCAGAGGATAGAAAAACGCAAGGGTTGGATGGAATATGGGGATCTAGAAAAAGTGATCCTTGGGCATTTCACATCAACAAACAAAAATCAAAGATGTCTCTGTACATAGACGTACTTGGATTAGATGCAGAGAAAACTAAAACAGGAAGGCCTGCTATAGGAAAAGGATTTTTTGAAAAACACAAGGGTGTACTAGAAGTAGACCTACTTGCAGAGTGGAGCGCCCTGGACAAGCTACGCGGTACGTACATAGAAGGTATATATAAACTGCTACAGCAAAACCCAGATATGAGAGATGGAAGAATACGTGCACGATACAACTTCCATCTTACTGCTACAGCGCGTACCAGCTGCGACTCCCCAAATATGCAAAACGTACCTAAAGGTAAGACCGAGATGGCTAGGGCTATTAAGGGATTGTACGTAACAGACCCTGGATATGTTTTGGTTTGCGCTGACTATTCGCAAGCAGAAGTCCGTTGGTTAGCTGAGATGACCGGTGATAAGAACCTACTATCCGCGTTTAGTAATGTGGCCAAGGCACAAGAAGCATACAAATTAAACCCAACAACTGAAAACTTCTTGAAGCTTATGAATGAGGGTGACTTTCATAGACAAACCGCAGCACAAATTTTTGGCAAACTTCCACAAGACGTTACTAGTGAAGAACGTGGCGCAGCAAAAGCCATTGTGTTTGGTTTGATCTACGGAATGAGTGCATTCGGCCTCTCTTCTAGATTGGGAATATCGTACGCCGCAGCAGAAGTATACCAAGAAAAGTTCCTAAGCCAGTTCCCTGACGCCAGAAAGTGGTTATCTTGGATTGAGGCGCAAGGGTTGAACAAAGGACACGTTGAATCTCCGATAGGAAGACGACGGCATCTGGTATCTCATTTTGTTCTAGGAGACGATAATGAATATCTGTACAGCGATGATAAAGAAGGTAAAGCTCTAACTGACGTAGGTAGGTACAAAAGATACGAGGATAGGGTATGTAGAAACGCCCCTATACAAAGCATTGCTTCGGACACTAACCTAATGGCCTGTGTTAACATAACGGAGCATATTTTAGATCATAAAAAGGATTGGAGGTTGGTCAATATAGTTCATGATAGTATAATTGCTGAGGTACCTTTCAACGAGGTGAAAGAGTACATAGAAGTAGTTGATACTATTATGACTGACCCACTCATATTTAAAGACTTTGATATTGAATTCAAAGTTCCGTTTAAAGCAGATTTTACCATCGGTCCTAACTGGGGAGAACAGATTAACATTGACATTCTAGAAGAGTACACCGTAATATGTCGGAGCTGTGGAGCAAAAAGAAAAGAAGACAAGTGGCCTAGTAACAGACGTTGCGAAGAATGCGGGTCAACTAAAATAGCTATAGAGGTAAGTACAGGACCACTAAACACAGCTATGAAGTATCTAGACGCGAAGTACCACTACTCAAAGTGCTTGGAAACTAAAAAGTCCACTGTAATATAGGATAGCGATGCCAAAAAAGTCAGCCTACGATGCTAACAACATCGAAATTTTAGAAGACTTAGAACACATACGGCTTCGGCCATCTCAGTATATTGGAGACACTGGTATAGACGGACTACACCATCTATTAAAAGAAGTAATCGATAACGCTGTGGACGAGTACATGGATGGCCATGTATCTGCTATCGGTATTAAACTGGATACTGAAACACAAACAGTAGTAGTAATTGATGATGGCCGTGGAATTCCGGTATCTATACACCCTAAAGCTGGTGTGTCTACGATTACAGCTATATTTACAAAGCTACATTCAGGAGGTAAATTCGGAAGGGGTGCCTACACTAGTGCTACCGGAGGTCTACATGGGGTAGGCATAAAAGCTACCAACGCCCTATCGGAGCAGTTAACAGTATGGACTAATCGTAGAGGAAAGGTATTCTCACAAGAGTTCAAAAAGGGAGAGCCTACTACAAAGGTTCGTGCTGTAGATAACAAACTTAAAAAAGGTACCGTCGTAAAATTCAAGCCAGACTTCTCTATCTTTAAGAAAGTCAAGTTTGATCCTCGTAGAGTCAGAAGCCTATTACGAGATATTTCCTACCTATGTCCCGGATTAAAAATAGAGCTACGCGTTGACCAAGAACCTGCAGAGGTGTTCTATTCAAAAAATGGCTTAACAGATATGCTGGTTTCCTTAATGGGAGATGGTGTATCTAAAATACATGAAGAAATAATAACTGTATCTACCGCAGAAGTTGACGCTGTATTTGCATGGACAGACAGAGAGACTGGTGAACTGTGGAAATCGTTTGTAAACGTCGTGCCAACTACAGACCACGGAACTCACGTACAGGGTGCTAAAAAAGCGATTCAACAGGTGCTGTCCGATTATGTGGACAAGAAGGTTAAAGTAAAAGACGAAGACCTACGAGATGGTTTAATAGGAATAGTACATGCACATGTGAAAGAGCCAGAGTTTCGTGGACAAACAAAGACCAAGCTGGGGAACACTGAAGTGGAAACATTAGTTGCTACTCCAGTGGAAACGGCTCTAAGGAAGTTCGCTACTGGAAATTCTCAAGCGGTTAAGTCAATTGTTGAACGGGCTGCGGAATTATTCAATGAACGTGCCAAGTTCCGTGCTAGACAAAAGGCTATTAGGTCTACCAAAGTAAAACAAGGTGCAAGAGGTATCCTTCCTGGGAAACTATGTGAAGCTCCAGACTGTGACGCAGAAACTAGAGAACTGTATATAGTTGAAGGTGACTCCGCGTTCGGTACTGTAAAGAATGCTAGAATACTAAGTGGAGACAAGGTTAGAAAAGTTCATTATCAAGAAGTGCTCCCATTACGCGGAAAAGTGATGAACGCTGCAAAAAAGGGTGGACTAGACGAGGTATTAAAAAACAGTGAGCTTAGTGGGGTTACGCAAGCATTAGGCACAGGTATAGGACCCGCGTTCGACCTAGAGAAATGCAGGTACAAAGCTATATACTTACTAATGGATGCAGATCCAGACGGAAAGCATATCTTAGCACTACTGCTATCATTTTTTGCACAGTACTTACCAAGAATAATAGAAGATGACAAGCTACGTGTAGTACTAGCCCCACTATTTATGGGAGTGACATCTACTACCAGAGTATACGGAGATACAATAGAAGAGGTGAAAACAAAACTCGGAAAGGCAACTAAGTTCCGCCTGGCTCGTTTCAAAGGACTAGGAGAGTCCAGTGCGTTAGACTTAAGGGCCTACGCGATGGATGCGCGTACCAGAAATATATGTAGGGTACTATGGAACGGTAAACCCGATCAGGATTTAGTATTGCAGTACATGGGAGACGACTCTACAGCTAGAAAAATTCTACTCAATATTACGAGTGAACAATGAACGACGTTAAAGAAGAACTGACAACTAGTGAGATCGTACGCAACTCGATGCGAGAATACGGGTTCTATGTACTAGAGGATAGAGCGCTACCTGATATACGAGATGGCCTGAAACCTGTACAACGTAGGATACTGTGGGCGCTACAGTCGTTGCGCAGAGGTAGCACTGCGATTCCGATTAAATGTGCAACAGCTGTAGGAGAAGTTATCGGTAAATACCATCCACATGGTGATTCATCTACCTACGATACTCTAGTAAACCTATCTTGGCTACGGTACCCATTAGTAGAACAACATGGAAACTTTGGCAGCAAAACCAGTTTGGTAGAAACAGGCTACGCTGCGCACCGGTATACAGAAACCCGTTTATCAAAATTAGGCGATAGGATGATGGATGACATTGCCCTTACGCCAATGGATAAGTCTTTTACAGAGGAGCATGAAGAACCACGGCTTCTTCTTACAAGGATACCGTTACTATTAGTAAATGGAACACAAGGTGTAGCGGTAGGTCTGTCTACGTGTATCCCACCACATAATCTTACTGAGTCTATAGATGCTATACGGTTTTTGATAGACAACCCAGAGTGTAGCGCACAAGACTTAACAGGATTTATAAAAGGACCTGATTATGGTACAGGGGCGTTAACCTCAAAAAAATCTGATATAGTGACCCTGTACGAGAATGGAAAGGGTAGGCTAGACTATACTTGTGTGTACAGTTTTGAAGAGATAAGCACTACCAAAAGACGTCTGGTTATTACAAGTCTTGCTCCTGGGTTTAAAAAAGGAAAGTTCCTAGAAGCTACCAGAAAGTTAGCAGAACAAAAACTTCTAATTAGCCCCGCAAACGATGAAGGTTCCTTGGAACGAGGAACCAGGATAACAGTAGACTTCACAGATCAAAACATAATAAAAGATCGTGTTGTGCCTCTATTAAAAACATCAGTTAACTACCAGTTCTATGCGTTAGGGGGAAACAAGATTCCAAAGTTGTACACCCTAAAACGTATGCTAGAGGTGTTTGTCTCATTCCGCAGACGCGTAGAACAGATGGTGCTCAAGAATGAGCTAGCGGAGAATGGTAAAAAACGGGATAGTGAAGACGCGAAACTAAAAGCTATAGACAACATCGACGTGATAAAAGAGGTACTTACTTCAGCGGAATCAGCAGAGGATGCTGTAGCCCTATTAGTAGACAAAATACCAAAGTTGACTGTAGGGCAAGCTGAAATTATTCTTAATACGCAACTTCGTACTCTTCTTAAAAAAGCAAACAGAAGTAAACTAGTAGACGCTA
>Ga0114918_10001851_pt1 | contig 19000 bp, 12 predicted proteins | sample LantaG_FD_87015 | JGI IMG/M metagenome (GOLD analysis project Ga0114918, IMG submission 87015) | Deep subsurface microbial communities from Baltic Sea to uncover new lineages of life (NeLLi) - Landsort_02402 metaG | ecosystem: Environmental > Aquatic > Marine > Oceanic > Sediment | place... | reverse complement strand
GTGGCGTACCATCCATCAGGAGATCAGCTGGCATCAGGATCGGCTGATAAGACCGTGCGGCTTTGGAATACCATTATCGGTCAGCAGACGCATGAATTACGGGGGCATCCAGGTTGGGTTTGGGCGGTGGCGTATCATCCATCAGGAGATCAGCTCGCATCAGGATCGGCTGATAACACTGTTCGACTTTGGGATTTTCGAGTATTTAATGCAGTAAAGAAATGGTTTTTGAATGGATGTCCTTCTATGGAGCTGCCAGATCCATCAAATAAATATGCAAAGATTACCGCATCTCCAGTGCGACTTTTTGCACTCATACAAAAATTATTATTTTCACAGCAAGAGACTCAATCATTTTCAACGAGATTTTTTGCAGCAATAAAAAAGTTTTTGCCTTTACAGCAAGAGGATCAATCAGAAGAGGATACCGATACTATTGCGCTATCAAAAACTGAAATAGTGCACTGGGTCTGCTTGCCAAAAGAGGTGCAAGAGGCGCTAATAGATAGAGTAAAAAAGAAAAAGGGCGTTCCAGTTACGTATGGGCAATCGTTATTAGATGGGGCACCAGATAGCAGTCTCTAAAAGAGTTACGTTTATAAAAAGCTGGTAATGGTGATATACTCATTACCAGCTTTTTCATGTAAAAAAATTAAAAAGGAACGTTGTGAATTATCACATTATACTTGGGGCGGTGGTAGTAGTGGGGTTAACATTTACGTTTGGATATTGCGCACGTATGGGAGACACAAAAATGCTAAGTGAACAGATTACATCATTGAACGATGTAAAAAATCTTTTTCCAAAAAGTCCGGAAGAAATTGAGCAACAAGCGGAGAAATACATCAAAGAGGCACAACGTGCGGTTGATGCAATTATCGCAATTCCTGATGAAAAACGCACATTTGAAAACACGGCCAAAGCACTTGATGATCTAAGTGCGCGAGATAATCTTGCGGTTAAGTATGGCGCGATTGCGATCGTAGAATACGTTCATCCTGATAAAGAAATGCGCGATGCTTCTCACGCAGCGCAGGAAAAAATTCAGGCCTTTTTGGTAGAGCAGTTGAGCAATAATAAAGCATTGTATGAGGCATTCAAAGCATATGCACAGGGCAATGCGCAAAATGAAAATCTCAATGCTGAACAGCGCTATTTTGTAGATGAAGCGATGAAGGATTTCAAGCGGGCAGGCCTTGATCTTCCAGAAAAAGAATTGGAAGCGGTACGAGATTTAAAAAAGAAATTGCAAAAACTTTCTATGGAGTATGGCCGTATCATCGCACAAGATAATCGTACTATTGAAGTCTCTCGGGATGAGTTGAAAGGGCTTGATGATGAATATATTGATACCTTGAAAAAGTCTGAAGGGGGCAATTATATTCTCGGAGTAGATTATCCTACCGTTACGCAAGTAATGGAAAATTGCACGATTGAGCCAACGCGTAAAAAACTCTATGAAGCATTTTATTCTCGTGGATATCCGGCCAATGAGCAGATTTTAAAAGATATTATTGCAGCTCGTGATGAACTTGCAAAAGCGCTTGGCTATGAAAGCTTTGCGGCCCTTAATTTAGAAGACCAAATGATTAAATCGCCTGAGCGAGCGGAATCATTTTTGGCTGGCTTACGGCAAAAAGCAGAAAAAAAAGATAATCAAGAATTGGATCTTCTTATTAAAGAATTGCCGGAATCGGTGACGCTAACTCCGGGCGGTAAGATAAAAGCGTGGGACGGAGCCTTTTTAAGAAACCAATATAAAAAGAAACATTTGAATGTTGATGAGCAGAAAATTGCAGAATATTTTCCGATGGATTTTGCAATAGAGCAACTGTTAGATATTTACAGCCAATTCATGAGCGTTACCTTTAAAGAGGTTCCTGTTTCAGGATTGTGGCATGAAGATGTGAAAGCAATTGAAGTGTATAGTAAAGATGGATCACAGCTCTATGGCTATTTGCTTCTTGATTTGCATCCACGTGAAAATAAATATTCTCATGCGTGCCATGCGGGGGTAGTGCCAGCATTACAGCTTGCAGATGGGGCAAAATTACCTGATGTTTCTGTGGTAATTGCTAACTTCACCAAACCAACAAAAGATAAGCCGGCTCTTTTAAAGCGGGATGAAGTAAATACCTTTTTCCATGAATTTGGACATGCAATGCATGCGCTTTTGGGCGCGACTCAGTTGGGTTCATTTTCAGGGACATCAGTAAAGCGAGATTTTGTAGAGATGCCATCTCAAATGCTTGAAGAGTGGCTGTGGAATAAAGATATTCTTAAAAAAGTATCCAAGCATTATAAAACAGGTGAGCCACTTTCAGATGAGATGATTGATAATATTCTTACCTTAAAGCATTTCAATTCTGGTGGATTTGTAACGCGTCAAGCGATGCTTGCACAATATGCTCTTGATCTTTTTAAAGAGGGTGCAGATAAAGATCCGCATGCGGTATTGCATGCATTACTTTCAAACCTGCAACCGCGTATTGAGCACGGGCCATCGTATCGATTGTTTGCAAACTTTGGGCATTTGACTGGCTATGCAGCAAAATACTATGGTTATTTATGGTCGAAAGTATTTGCGTTGGATTTGTTTGAGACGATAGCAAAAGAAGGGTTACTCAATCCTGAAATTGGAAGTCGCTACGTTACAGAGATACTTTCAAAAGGTGGAAGTATTGATCCAAACCAATTGCTCAAAAACTTTTTGGGCCGTGAGCCTCGGCAGGATGCCTTTATTCGTGATTTAGGATTACAGGCGGAATAATAGTAGTATGTATGATAAACGAGGCATAGTTCTTAAGAAAATTTCGCAGCATAAAATTGCAATTTTGAATGATACTGTGGGGCGGATTGATGCAATTGCTATCAAGCCGCCTCATCTTGGCGCACTTATTTCTTATACGGTGCAACGTACCAAGGGAACGCTACAATTTTTAGATCATTGTTCGGTTGTAGATCTTCCTTTTTTTCTGGGGCGTAACGATATTTTATTTTGGCATCACGTTCTTGAGCTCTGTTATTATTTTATGCCGGTGGGCAGTCACACATCGGAATTGTTTGAACTTCTTTCTTTTTTGTATACAGTTGACACAGAAAGCTTGTGGGGTGCGCATGCAAAAAAAGTGTATCTTTTTAAGTTGCTTTCTATGATTGGTATCGAGCCGGAGATACCGCGTTTACCAGCTTTTAAGGTGCACCAGTTGATAGCAACTCCTCCCGAGCAGATGAAAAATGTAGTGCTTGATGAGCAAAGTGAAAAAATAGTGGATGAGTGGATTCGTGTATGTGTTGCGCAACATCCGGCGATAGAGCAATTTAATACCATGCACTTTTTAGTGGGTGAATAGATTTTTATGAAAAAACGTACTTTTCTTAGCATATTATTTCTTTTTTTCGTCCCGAGTTTTATCTGCGCTGATATTTCCGGTATCGCATTGCCGCAGGGTGATCAACTTTTTGTTGGTCAGGTAGAAAATAGGCAAAAGCAGCTTGAAAAGCTAAAAAATGATCGTGAAGAGCATGCTAAGATTAAGCAAAATAGCGAGCAAGAATTAAAGGCTCTCGCTGAAGAAACAAAAACGCATATTGATCGATTAGAATCTGAATTAAAAGAGAAGCCCGATAGTGCTTTTTTAAAACAAAAGCAGTCTCTTTTAGGCGAGCTTTATCAGCTTTTTAGAGATCTTTTACGTGATCGAGAGCGTACATTATTATTGTTCGATGAACTTATTCGTACATTAACAAAATATCTGGAAGATCCTGATTTTAACGCATTCAGAAAAGAATATCGTCTTGGTGAGCGTCTTTTTTACTCCTTTGATGATTTACAGCGACTTTACAATTTAATCTTAGATCAAGAGAAAAAAGTCGGAACGATTTCTGACGAAGAAAAGCATAGTATTTCTGATATGGAAGCGCGTAAGCGTGCAGCGGGTGCTACCAAAGAAGGGTATCAGGCTAAAAAAGAGCAGATCGAGACAGGCACCTATGCAGATAATGAGTTATTAAATACCCAAGAGCGAAGCGAGCTCTTTACGCTTGAAGAGCGTATTTTTAGTTATCGAAAATTGTTTGATTCATTGCGGGTAAAAGAAAGTAAGCTCAGGGTTGATTTACTCTCTTTGCAACTTTCTATTGAAAAAGCTCATCTAGCAATTTTTAAAGAGTACTTAAAGACCATTAAAATAGCCGTTCGCGTTACTGAAGCTGATATTGTGCATGCGCGTGAAGAGCTGAATAAAAAAGTACAAAACTATCGAGTTACAAAAGAAAAATATCGTTCAGAAATTGATGCATTATTAATTCAAGAAGAACGTGTTCAAAAAAGACTTCAAGAGCTTGCAAAGAAGTATGCTATAACTCTCGGGCGTGATATTACCGAGTGGTCTCGAGAAACACTTTCAACGCCAGAAGCATATCTTGCCTATTGTGAAGTGGCAACGCTACAAGCCCAATTGAGCTTGGTACAAAAGAAACAAGAGTTTCTAGAGGGGCAACTTGAGCGGGAAGATGAGAAGATTAAAGACGAAACGCTTTCTTTGTTAGTAAAAACAACGTATCACAAGAAATTTACTACAGAAGAAGAAATCGCTCTTGAATTGAAAAAATATGAAGGGCCTCTCGCCGAATCTCAGGCAGCTCTTTCTCGCTCAAAAGAGCGACTTTCTCTTGTTGCAGATCAGATAAATAATCAAAAGAAAATTCTTGATAATATTGAAGCGTTTAAGCAAGAGCTTTTAAAGAAAAAAGAAACAGTATTTAAATCAGCTGCTGCTGATTATCGAACATGTCTTGCCTTTATACGGCAAGCAGAATTGCTTGAAAAAGAGCAGATTGATTTATTAGGCAAGCTGACCGGGGTGTATTCTGGGGTTACGTCTTATGTTAATAATAAACTTCGATTAATTGGATTTATCAAAGGTGAGCTTGAATCTCGTACCATTTGGTATCGGCCGGAATATGCCATTACCTGGCAGGGGATAAAAAACATTATTCCCGATATTATTACGTTCCTTACTTTTGTACGTAACTACTTTACCGGGGGGACATTCATAAGCACCATCGGTAATGTATGGGATCTTTTAAAAGAGCCAATGTATCTGGTGGTTCTTCTCTTTAAGTTACTGGGATTATGCATCGCTCTTTTTGTTTTGTATCGAATGTTACCAAGAATTCGAGATGCATTTTTGGCTGTTTCTGTTGGAGGAGTCGGGCAAATGCTTGGGATTCTTCTGGCTGGAATAGCTGAATTTCTTTATGTTTATTTTTACCAAATAGCGTTGTGGATATTGCTCTTTGCAGCGCTTCTGTTTCAAAATTCAGTTGATACCTATATTTATATTTTGTTTTATTTGGGCTCTATTCCCTATTTGCTCTATCTTGCAAATCGCTTTACAACTGTGTTGGCGCAGTATAATGAAGAGCATGAATACGCTTTTGTAGCAGCAGATTTTCAGCGTAGATTTTGGTTTGTACTTTCTGTGCTGATGTATTCAACAATTACGATTGTATTTTTCCGTGAAGCATTTATGCTTGCGCATTTTTATCGATCAGAATTACCGACTATCTTACTTGCGGTTAATTTTATTATTTTCCAAATCGGCTTGATTTTACTCTTGGATAAAGAGCAAATTTTGAGCTTTATTCCTACTAAGACGGAAATTGGTCAATGGTTTGGGCAGGTAGTTGATAAATATTACTACCTCATATTATTGATGATTATCACGATTATTGTGATGAGTAATCCATATGTTGGATTTGGAAGATTAGTTCTGTATGCATTGTTTGGATGGCTCTATAGCATCATGCTTCTTATTATCCTGTATTATCTGCATGGCCTTATTAAGCGTATCTCTTCGCAACTCTTTTTTGTAAGCGTTGATGATGTAGCGCGTGAACGGTTTGCCAATGCAAAGACCTGGTTTGGTATTACCATTATAGTTTCATTTTTAACGCTTGGATTTACGGGCTTAATTGTTGCCGCAAAGATCTGGGGTTGGCCGATTACGCTTCCTAAAATTAAAGAGCTGTTAGAGTATCCAATAATTGGAATGGGGACTGAAAGCCCAATCACCTTTTTTACCTTTGCGTATATTGTACTGTTTGTAGCTATCGGTTTCATTATTGCCTATGCACTGAATAAGTTTGTATTGGATCGGATTTTTGATTTACTTCTGGTTGATCCGGGAGTGCAGCATACGATTACGAGTCTGACGCAATATTCTGTTATTATTACGTTTGTATTTCTTGGTTTTCAAAATGCAAAATTAGGTGCGTTAGTTAATTATATCGTTGGTGGTTTAATACTTGGTTTGGGGTGGGTATTAAAAGAGCCAATTAGTGACTTTGTAGCTTACTTTATTATTTTGGTACAGCGACCAATAAAGATTGGTGACTTTATTCGTATTGATGATGAAGTGACGGGTGTGGTACGAAAAATAACTGCACGATCTGTAATTTTACGTCGTAAAAATAGCACTACGTTAGTGGTTCCCAACTCTCTGCTAATCAGCAAGACAATCGTTAACTGGAACTATACACGTAACTTTATTGCATTTGATGATATTCACATCATGGTTGATTACGATGAAGATCCAGAAACGGTACGTCAAGCGCTCTATGAAGTATTGGATATGCATCCAACAGTATTAAAGAATCCAAAGCCATGGGTGCGTTTGGATAACTTTGGTGAGTGGATATGACTTCATGGTCCGTGGCTTCATTAGCTCGGTATATACGCTCGAAAAATGGGAAATTGCGAGTAATATCCGTCTGAGCATTGTAAAAGCGTTTCAAGAAAAAAGCATCAAGCTGGCACTTCCAATTCATGTATTGGTTTCCAAAAACGCTCAAACATCATCCCATGTTTCTAGGATAAAATCAGGCGACTAAGCTTAAAATTGTTGATGATTATTACGATCATCTGTTGAGCTATCATCAGTGTGATCTTGTGGAGTGTGCGGTGCTTCTTTTTTGCGAACAAGAGACATAATTCTCTTGTGGAAATCTGCCATAAAAAAGCCAAGAATAATCATACCGATTGAACCAAAGAGTATAATACTGTGCATTAATTCAGTGGTAATGCCTAAGATGTTCAGCAATAAGATTGTTCCCGTAATAATAAACAGTATTCCCTTAACCGTGTTTGAAAGCGTTGGTAGTTTCATATCATCCCCTAATAATTCAAGATTTTTCTTATATGCTAGCCTTCTGATGGCTCGAATTGCAATATTTTGATGCAAAAAGAACTGATGGCTTGACTTTTGGCTCCCAAAATCAAGATCATAGAGGAAACTGTAAAAAGAGTACAAATCTATGAAAAAAAACTATCTTGAGAGCTTTTGCCGGAATATTGTTCGTCCTGAGTTTCAGGTGGTCATGCTTTTAATTACTGCCTCCATTGTGATTTTCATGGGAGGTATGGCGATGCGTCGCTTCCAGCCATTTGAGCAAGCACCAGACATGGAATCAATTACTCCTGAAAAAATACGGCAATGGGGGGGCGACCCGGTTGCTGTTGAGGTAGGGATTTATATCAGTAACTGGCATCAGTTTAAAATTGTAGGGAATGAATTTATTTTTGATGGAGTGGTCTGGTTTCAATTCGATCCAGCTCTCATTTCTTTAGATACCATAAGCAAGTTTTCTTTTTTAAAGGGTGAATTGATTCAGAAATCGGCACCAAGTACCAAGCTTATTGATGGGAAGTTATTTGCTGAATATAAAATACGACTTAAATTTGCTACTACGTTAACTCATAGGTTTTTCCCTCTTGATGATCATCGTATTTTTATTGCGTTAGTAAACACCCACGTAACCCCGAGTGAAGTGATATTCCGATCATTTAAATCTGACTTTGAAACATCCAAGCGCATTCAGATTCCTGCATGGTATCAAGTCGATAAGGGAGTGCAGGTTGGTTATGCACAAGAAAACTTTGATAAATTTGATGAGCGTAAATCAGTTCGTTATCCGCAAGTTATTTTTATATTAGATTTTGCTCGCTCTGGAGTTAGTCTGATTCTTCTCATATTTCTTCCTATTTTTCTTATTTTCTTTCTCAGTCTTTTTTGGTTTACGTTTGAGCCAGTCGAAAGAGGCTCTATTATGGCGCTTACCACCAGTGCAATTACCTCTCTTATTGCGTATCGATTTGTGATTCAAAATATGGCTCCGAAAGTAGGATATTTTTTATTGAGTGATCATATTTTTACGTTTTTTCTCGCGTTGGCATTTTTTAGCTTTGTATTAGCTCTCTTATGGGTGCGGCGTGGAGCGATGACTCCAGGCATGATAACCGCTCGAGGCTTGGTGTTTATACTGTTTCATATACTGTTTATCCTCATGTGGTATTTCTTGCTCTTTATGTGGATATAAGGAGAGTGATGAATTTTAGAAATAGAGTAGTAATGACTTTGATTCTTTTTTTAGGTGTGCATACCAGTAATGCGACATTTTCATCATTGTCAGAAATAAAAGCATACGCTGCGGATAGTCCGGAATATGTAAAGCCCTCTAATGATGACTGGTTACAGTCAGATTTTACTGAGTTTCATAAAAGTAATATGCCTAATTGGTTTGATACAATTACGAGTTGGTTGGGTGTTAATAAGCAGGTATTTAACGGTGCCTCGTTTGAGATATTACTGAAAGAAGTTTTACAATCACGTCAGCAACCAGAACGGCAGCGGTATTTTTCAGAACAGATCAAACCAGCAAAAAATAATCGGTTTTTAATATGGTCAGATCTTTTTGGAGCATTTCACTCATTAGCGCGAGACCTTGGATTTTTACATAAAGAAGGTGTGGTTGATGAGTCTTTAAAGATCGTGGATCCAAATGTTTACTTTGTATTTAATGGCAACGTAATTGATGGATCTCCCTATGTACTTGAAACATTTGCAGTGGTATTGCAGCTGATGAAGATGAATCCTAATCAAGTTGTGTATACCCGTGGATATCATGAAATGCGTGAGCGATGGCATAATTTTGAACTGTTGAAAGAATTAAAAATTCGTGCTGCTGCATACTCTTCAGAATCAGTTCCCTTTGGAAAGTCATTGAGTCAATTTTTTGCGTCACTGCCAATTGCATTGTATCTCACGAAAGATCAGGATAGTACCATACAGGTTGTGGTGATTAGTAATAATGAAAAAACGGTGGCACAAATAAAGCGGTATGATATTTCGCAGGCATTATCACATGATAGGCAGCGAGAAATTTTTACCTTAGATCAGCAGTATAAAAACAGTGATCAATCACCAACAAAGCGTGTAGATATCCGCGCATTTATTACCAGTGAGGATCGCTTGCTGAGCTATCGATCGAGTCAGGGATTAACCACAGCAGGTACGTTTGAAGGGGCAACTCGTTGGGTTGGATTTTCATCGCCTACTGAGCGAAATCAGCAACTCTATAAATTTTTTTATGATGCATTTACACAATTGGATATAACAAATGGTCTTGATTCTTGGACGCTTTCGCTGTTTAACCAAAAAGTGCCAGAGCTTGAAGGATTTAAGAAAGCTGCAGTATATAATCTCGTTACGGGTCGAGAATTATTTGCGCAAGATGAGCAAGGTGCATTGATTGAGATTGATTTTGGGGCAACGATGGATCTTTCAAAAGGAGCAAGTCCTATTGGCAAAAAGGTAAAAGAGGGGCTTGAACTTGCGTTTGATCGAGAGCTAGCAACCGGTTCGATTTCTGGGGTGGTGCCGCAAGTAACCGTTGCAGATGATGAGTATACTCCGTCAAAGACTCGTCCAGCAGTGCAAAAACTTATGAAAAAGGGCATTGATGTCTTTATTGGATCACAGGGAAGTGCATCTTTAGAGTCATATCTCGATTTAATAAAGCAGGGTGAGCTTTTGGTACTTTTCCCATTTACCGGATCCCCCTTATTTAGGCAGCCGGATTTAAAACATTTGATACATTATCGCGGCTCATATATTCGTGAAGGGCAAGAGCTTATCAAATATGCATTGAAAGATTTAAAGTCAAAAAAAATAGCAATTTTTTATCAAGACGATGCATTCGGGCGCGGAGCGCTTGAAGGTGCACGCCAAGCATTAAAACAAGCTGGCATTACTGATTATATTGAAGTGCCTCATGAGCGAAATGTTCTCAATTATAATGTACAAGCAGCTCAGATCAAAGATGCAAATCCTGATACCATACTGTTTTCTACGAATACTCCCGCAATTCGAGGGCTGATTCGCCAGCTCGGAGTACAGTATTTTGCAGGTAAAAAGTTGCTGGGGCTTTCAGTATACGAAGATGCATTTGAGCGATTTTTGAAAGATAAAGGCCTTAATTTTGTATTGATACGCATGGTACCAGATCCTGCAACAAGTGATTTGCAAATTGCTAAGGAATATCGAGAATGGGCGGATAAGAAAAATGTTGCCTATGATAAGGTTTCGTTTGAGCAGTATATTAACGCGAATATTTTGTTTCATATTTTGCGTAAAATTGAAGGGCCGGTAACTGCAGATAAAATAATTGCTATTGCCGAGCAATTTAAAAATGAACCATTCAAGGGGCTTGAGCTTAACTTTGATCCGCAGACAAGAGAGCTTTCTGATACGCTGTGGATTGATTCAGGAATTGGTCCATGGATTGAGCGTCGGGCTGAAAAACAGCCTCAGCAGGTAGCACCTCTTTCTTCTATTGTTCCTATTAGTCGAGCAGACAAGGATGTATTACGGTTTGGTTCAACGATAGATCTTTCAAAAGGCCTTAAAGTGCAAGGTGAGGCAGTGCAAGAAGGGATGCAGTTACGACTTGATCAGGCAAGAAATCATGGAGATCCTTTTGTGCCTGAAATTGTCATTGCAGATGACTCTTATACTCCGAGTAAAACACGAAGCATTATAGATCAGTTTATTATGCAAAAAATCTATACGATTGTATCTCCAACTGGTAGTGCAACACTTGAATCGTATATTGATCTGATTAAAGATGGAAAAGTAACGGTACTTTTTCCAATTACCGGTGCCCCGCAGTTTAGGCAAGCATCTTGGGCAAATATAGTCCATCTACGTGCTTCATATGCAACCGAAGGGCGCCTTTTAACACAATATGCTCTCGATAAATTGAACGCGAAAAAGATTGCCCTGTTTTATCAAAATGATGTATTTGGAAAAAGCTTACTCAAATCATCAAAAGCGTTACTTGAAACAAAAAACGTAAAAACGATATTAGACGTTCCATACGATAGAAATGAAACCAGTCTTACTGAGCAGGCTCGTAGAATTGAACAGTTTAATCCAGATGCAATTCTCTTTTTTTCAACAGCGATAGCAGCGCGCAAAATCTTGCAAGCAATTGGTGCAGATTCACTGAAAGAAAAACATCTTTTGGGTAATTCAGATCTTGGGGAAATGGCGTTTCAAAGTTATGTAAAAGAAAGCGCAATTCCATTTATGAGTGTTAACGTGGTACCAAATCCGCATACAAGTGAGCTTCAAATAGTAAGAGAATATAGAGATGCCGCACAAAAGCAGGGACGGACAATTGGTCCATTTAGTTTAGAGGCATACATTGGCGTAGATCTTTTATTGCATGTTTTACAAGAAATTGAGCCTCCTATAAGTCGAAATAAAATTGTAGAAAAGCTTGCAGCAATGGATGGTGTAGACTACAAAGGGCTCTACTTAAAATTTGAGCAACAAACAAGAACGCTTTTACATACAGTATGGCTCAATACTGGTTCATCTCATTGGCAAGAAATAGATCATTCTAGAGATAGTAAAACAAGCTAGCAAGTATACGAGTATTGCCTACTGGGCAGGTGTCTATCACGTCTCCATCGCAACTGATGGTTCCATAGGCTGCACGAGTATATTCAACTTCAACGGCGAACGTGAAGTTATTGATTTTATATTCTAGCCTTGGAGATACGCGAAACACGTAATCAATGTCATTACCTTGTCCGTAAATAGTTGTTTCTTCAGCCCCTTCAGAATCAGTAATGCTTTGAATGATTGGCTTATTAGCACCTAAATTTTTAGCAACACCAATAAACCATCCAGGAACAACCGATTTACTTTTTGTTATCTGTGTATCGTTCCAGATTGCAAATTGATTGAGCGAAGCATACTCACGTCTATCAGTTGTGGTATCAACGCAACTGACTGCATATCCACCATTCATATTATGATCAGTGGCATTTTGAGCATAGATAAGTTTAGTACGTGTATCTATCGCATCCCATTTAAAATCAGCATAGAGTATCGCAATAGCATTATTCAGCCGCTCACGAGTTTTTAAATTCATGTTTGTTTTGAGCCGAGGTTGAATGCGCATAAAATCAACTCCTGCACCGATTCTATGATCACCGATATAGGTGTCTATTCTAAAATCAAGCATGGGTATAACTGAGTCTCGTAAATAGGTGCTGCTTGATCCAATTGGCCCATCGGTTGGAAAATCTAATTGGGTAGATGCGCAAAAGAGTAAGTGTACGTGATCATTGGGAAGGTACGTAACTCGAAATTGAGGGTTTCTTGAAAAGGTATCGAGGGGAATACCAGTATTAAATGAAATAGTCCGTGGATCAACGCCAATTACGTATAGTGGATGATATGCTTGGCCTGCGAGTATTTGTGCTTTTTCCCAATCTAAAATGATGTGGGCATGCCGCATACGAAAGATATTTGCAATACCCTCTCTACCAAAGAAATCGAATTCAATGACTCCTTTACTTGTTGCATGGCCAATCTCAGGGCCATCAATTTCGAATCGCATACGCGTTTGTAATGCTACAGAGGTAAATTGACCTTGTGCATTAATATCGTTGCAATCAATATCAGGGTCTTTCGGTTCAGGAAAGAGAAGTGTTTGATCCTCTCGAGCACCCACTACTTGGCGTGTATCCCAAAAAGATTCATGCTTGATGTACCCACCGAATTTAACGGGTATTCCACAGGTAATGGGATGGACTTGTTTAATTTCTATATCAGAATAAAGAGAGCTAAATGTGCAAAAAACAAACGCGATGGAGGCAATGCGCTTCATGTATATATCCTTTTTGTAGAGAACGATGTTTGAATCATTGCACTATTTTAGCGACTGCATCATTAATTGCAATGAAGCGTGAGGAGTAAAAAATGATGCGCTTAACGGCACTGTAGATCGGTTGTTAAAAACTCTTTTAAGAAAGTGTTTCTTAACAGGCCTTTATTATTATTTATTCCCATGGCGATAGCTTTTGATTGTCCAATGAGAATGCATAATTTTTTTGCGCGGGTAACGGCAGTGTAAATTAAATTACGCTGCAGGAGCATGAAGTGTTGCATGAAGAGTGGAATAATTACGGTATCAAATTCAGAGCCTTGGCTTTTATGAATAGAAATTGCATAGGCGAGTAAAAGCTCATCAAATTCAGTACTTTCATACGTGACGAGTAAGTTTATAAATCGAACAACCATGCTTTTTTCTGAAAGATTGATTTCTTCGATTAAGCCGATGTCACCATTGAATACCAGTTTGTCGTAGTTATTTCGAATTTGCATAACGCGATCACCCACTTTGAATGTGGTGCCACCGTATACAATATGTTTTTGATCGTTCGGATTTAAAAACCCTTGAAGTACGTGATTGAGAGATACGGTGCCTACAGCACTTCTATTCATAGGAACGAGCGCAATTGAATCTCGCTGTGTGCCGAGTTTTTTATAAATGCGTTCAAGATGCATTGGTACATTTTCAGGATTTTCTTCTTTGATAAAAACAAAATCTCGCTTTGTATCAGGGAGTGATGATGCAGGAAATTCACCCTGATTAATGCGGTGAGCATTCTGAATAATAAGGCTATTCTCTGCTTGTCTGAATATATGCATTAATCGAATTGTTGGTATTTTTTCGCTTGCGATTAAATCATTGAGCATATTACCTGCTCCCACTGATGGAAGCTGATTAACGTCACCGATCAATACAAGATGGGCATTATATGGCAATGCTTTTAAAAGCGAGTGCGCTAAAAAAATATCAATCATAGAAGCTTCATCAACAATGAGTAGATCAAGATCAAGTGCATTTTGTTCATTGTGCTTGAATCGCATTGTGCTTACATCAAATTCTAACAAGCGATGAAGTGTGGTTGCTGGTTTGCGCGTTGTTTCATTGATTCGCTTTGCAGCTCGGCCAGTAGGGGCGGCAAGTTTGTATGACACTTTGTTATCATCAAGAACTGAAAGTAATGTTTTGATCGTAGTTGTTTTACCGGTCCCGGGGCCACCCGTTATGATTGTTATTTTTTGCTGCAAACAGGTAAGAATAGCTCGTTGTTGATCGTCATTGAGTGTAATTTCTTTATTTGTTCGGAGCTGTTCGTAGATAGAATCAATTTTAAATGAAAGTGGGCTTTTGTGTGCAAGTAATTCTTGCACCCGATTAGCCACGCCACGTTCAGAATGATAATGAGAAGAGAGCCCTACGAAATGTTTTTCTTCGTGTGAAATAAGCTTAATGCGATCGCTGTTATATAATTCATGAAGTGCGAGCTTCATTTTATGTATATTGTCTTCAACCTTTTCAAGCGCCAAAAGCTGCAACGATTTTTCTTTTAATGGATCAAGCTCTGCATACAGATGACCAAAGCTGGTTTCTTGTGATAATACATACAAAAGCCCAGAGCTAATTCGTTTTTGAGAGTCGGGTGCAAATCCCATATTTTGTGCAATTTGATCTGCAATTTTAAATCCAACTCCCCAAATGTCATCAGCGAGGCGATAGGGGTTTTCATGTAATACCGAAACAGATTCCATGCCATATTTTTTATAAATTTTGGCAGCATAGGTGGGCGAAATATCTTTCTCTTGCAAGAAAACCATAATGTGGGAGATCTCTTTTTGATCTTGCCATGCATCGATAATTCGTTCGACTCGTTTTTTTCCAATACCAGAAACTTCGTGTAAACGGTATGGAGTTTGATCGATTACCTCAAGAGCTTTATCGCCAAACTTTTTAACCAGTTTTTGGGCATAGACCGGGCCAATGCCTTTGATCATTCCGGATGCCAAGTATTTCTGAATACCCATTGCGCTGGTGGGCAATGAGATGCTGCAATGCTCAGCTTCAAACTGTTTACCAAATTTGGGATGCATCACCCATGCACCCTTTACTTGCACCTGTTCGCCCGCATGGAGCGTGGGGTGTGTCCCTTGATTAAAGCAGTATGTGATTTGGAGGTGTTGAGCACGAAAACAGTAAATCCATTTTCTTCATTGTGATAAATGATACGCTCAACAACTCCGCTGAGTTCTTCTTTTTGTTGCATGTAGGCTAACTATTCGCTCGGCTTCGAGCCTTTTCAAGTTGCTCGGTTTTCCATTTTTCATAAAGCTCCATCCCTTTTGGACAGCTTTTAAGTAAGTCGTCTAAAAAGTTATGAAGATCAATAATGAAAGTTTCAAAGTCTTTTACTGCCTTAACGTGTTCGTCTAACAATGCGCGTTCATCATGGGCGTGTGGACTAGCCCATCTATTCAAGAGGCTATCATTACGTTTTCTTAAGCGGCTTGATTCAAAAATAAGCTCAGCCATAATTGGCTTAACGCTGCGTACGATGTGTTGAAATGGAGCAGAGATTTTTTCAAAATCATCTTTCATTTCACCTAAAAGACGTTCGGTTTCTTTCTTAGAGATAAGATTTTTTTCTTCCAACTCACAGAGATCGATTACTGAATAATTAACACCATTAAAGATATAGGTGCCGATGCGGCTGCCATCCCTTTGGCGTTTTCCAGAAAGTATTGTTTTTGAATCCAATTGATAGCGCTTTGCTAAGGCAATTGTTGGGCCATCCATAAATACACCATCCACTGTTCTCAAGATATCAGATTCTAGAGTATGGGTGGCTTGTGCCGCTTGAGGAATGGAAAAGAGTAGTGAGAGTGCAAATATTGCATTATTTATTTTCATAGTAATTCCCTTGTCCTTATAAGAAGGATTAAAGGTTAAAAGTTAGCTTCCAAATTGAGAGAGACTGCCCAATCATCACCAATGTTTTTATTCCAACTGGTGCCTTCGGCATTGATGTTGAAAAAGAATGCATACTCCGGACGAAGTACTTTAAATCCAAAACTTGCTACCGATTTAAATTGATAGGCAAGCGAATTACTCGCATTGCAAATATCAAGTTTCGCAAATAGTTCTGGATCAACGCATTTTAATTTAAGAGATTCTCCCGCTTGGATCCAGATATCTGAACCAAGTGTTAAATCCCAAACATCACCATTTACACACCAGCGGCTAAACCATCGTAAGATGGGGCCCGGCTTCACTCTTGTTTTAATAGCATATGGATAGAATTTATCAACAATTTCTTGCTCTATAAAGGCAAGATTTTCGTCTTGTACTTCTTCATCATCTGAATTAAAATCGCGAGAATTAAAGTCTTCGATACTGTTTCGTTTTATATAAAAGCGAGTTTCATTCGCTGGTGTTAAATATTCGACAGAAAGTCTATTGTTCCAATTTATGCGATCTGTCCATTCATAATCATCTAAGAGAGATCGGAGTGATGTTTTAGATCGAATGATTCCACCAATTCCAAGGTGCCCTCTATTTCCGAGGCTTGTCTCAACTAATACGGCGTTGAGTCTATCGACAGCACCAAGTAAAAATCCATTTTTATTTTTACAAATATCGCCAATAAGCTCTTCTTTTAAAGCTTCTTGTTCGCCAGAGCTTACGCTTGGATCAACTAAATCATCATCCTTAAAGGCAAGATCAAAAAGGGCTTGCAGATCAAGATTTGGTTGCTCAAGGCAATCTCTGAACGTAGTTCCATTAATACCCTTACTGAATGCAACGGCGGTTGGTATGGTAAGAAACCCTCCCACTCGCAATGCAAAGGTATCGGTATTATAGGGTACAAAGTTTGATTCGAGACGAAAATCACCAAAGCCTATTCTATCTGATATGCCATGATTTTTTTCAAACATTTTGGCTTCATCGGGTGTCAGTGTTCCAAATTGAGCTTCAATGGCTTCTTGCTCTTCTGGAGTGGCAATAAAATTTCGTTCTACATAATAAAGAGGAAGGATAGCTCTGAATTCAGCTTGCTCCCATTGGCGCCATAAATGCATCATAATACCAAGTCGTCTTTGCTCTGCAGTAAAATTGCGAAAGAGTTTGAGTATTGAATCAAAGTCAGCAGTATCAGAAAGAGGATCAATCAGAGAAGCCATGGGAAAAAGATTTTTTAACTCTGGGCTGAGATTATCAAGAGCATTAAATAAAGTTTTTTGTTGAAGATCTAAATAACAATCAATGCTTGTGCTTTTATTTTTGAAAACGGAGCGGTCCATTTTATTCCAAAAAAGATGTCCGCCGATAATTCATTTTTCAGGCTCTTGGCATGAGTGCATTTCCCATAATGGTAAATCTAAAATATTTCGCTCTACAAATGGATTAGTCCGTAGATAGAAATCTTGATCGAGAAGGGCAAATCCCCCGGCATCCTCAATGAGTCCCAATATGCTTTTTACTGGTACAACGTTACGCGTATTGCTCATAGCGGTATTATCAAGGCCTTCGAGTAGCATCCATTCTTCCTGATCATCGTCAAATGAATCTACAAGCCGTGTATCAGAATGTGCACATATTAGGGGAATATTTAAAAAGATGCTTATGCACAGTAAAAAAAAACCATTAGTTGAAATATTTTTTTTCATAACAAATACTCTTAAGTTCTTTATTTTCTATACTAAATGAATTGTCCCATAAGAATTCTAGTGTACTGCTTTTTCTATATGATGACAAAGATAGGACCTTAACGGAACTTTTTTGCCAAATTGGCTGTTTTTAGTAATATAAACTACCATATGAGTTCATACGCGAAAGGATAAATAAATGACACAAGAGTCGGTTAAACAGCGATATTTTATAATTGAAGGTAATATTGGAGCGGGCAAGTCAACATTTTTGAAAATGCTCAAACAATATTTAAATATTCAAGCGGTTGTTGAGCCGCATGAGCAGTGGCAAAATATCGGAGACGGAGAAAATCTTTTAGAAAAGTTTTATATGGACCCTAAGCGTTGGGCATATACGTTTCAGTCTTATGCTTTTGTGAGCCGTGTGATGAATCAGCAGGCGCACGCACGTATTAATCCATATGCGATTCAAGTGCTTGAGCGTTCAGTTTTTTCTGATAGATACTGTTTTGCTGAGAATGCGTATGAGCTTGGTTATATGAATGCGTTGGAGTGGAAGCTCTATAAAGAGTGGTTTTCATGGCTTGTTGATACGTATATGGCTCAGCCAGAAGGTTTTATTTATTTGAAAGCAAACCCTGGAATTTGTTACGAGCGTCTTCAAAAGCGTAGTCGTCATGAAGAAGCCACGGTTTCTTTGGAATATATTACTAAGCTTCATAATAAACATGATCGATGGTTGATTGATAAGGAAGGCATTTCGCCTGCCTTAAAAGACGTGCCAGTGCTTATTTTGAACTGCGATTCAGAATTTGAAAATGATAAAGCAGCGCAAGAACAACACGTGCAAGATGTAGGTGCATTTCTTATGCAGCATATTCCTGGCGATATACATCGCTCACCTATTTCACCATTATCTGTATGAAATCTTGTAAAAAAAAAGAAAATAGCGTTAGAATAGTAATGAAACCCATGCTAGGCAGTGCAATATGGGAAAGCAAGATGTCTAATAAACCTAACGTGTGAGGGTTACGATGGAAGGTATCTTTTATGTAAAGGCTGCCGCATTTTTAGGAGCAGCAATTGCTATGGGCTTTGGTTCACTAGGACCGGCTTTGGGTCAGGGAATGATCGGAATGAAAGCATGCGAAAGCATTGGAAAATATCCTGAAAGTGCTGGCAAAATTCGTACTACTATGATGATTGCAATGGGACTGGTTGAGACGGCAGCTATTTATGCATTACTTATTGCCGGAGCACTAGTTTTTGTAGGAAATGCTGCGGGGTAAAGCAAAAAAATAAGTTTTTAAATCTTTTACCCTTCGGGG
>Ga0114918_10001850_pt1 | contig 19002 bp, 20 predicted proteins | sample LantaG_FD_87015 | JGI IMG/M metagenome (GOLD analysis project Ga0114918, IMG submission 87015) | Deep subsurface microbial communities from Baltic Sea to uncover new lineages of life (NeLLi) - Landsort_02402 metaG | ecosystem: Environmental > Aquatic > Marine > Oceanic > Sediment | place... | reverse complement strand
CTCTTCGGCGGCGTCCTGGGGCCCTTCTTCTGGGGGTACCTAAGCGACAGGATGAACCGGAAGCCCCTCATAATTGGCGTCATGGCTGGGTCCGGCGTCCTCTACTTCCTGCTCCAGTTCGTTGAGCAGGTGTGGCTCCTAGCCGCGGTGCTGTTCATAATAGGGTTTCTGGTCCAGTCGGTCATCGTCCAGAGCGTGTTATCCGACTCGGTGCCCCGCAGCCAGCTGGACCAGATCTTCGGTTTCTACTTCACCATAGGGTTCACCCTGGGCTCGGTGTCCAGCGTCTTGTTCGGGTACATCGTGGAGCTCTTCGGGTTCGGCTGGGGGTTCACTTTCATCGCGGCGGTGACGCTGGTCTCTATGCTGCCGGCGCTCTTCATATCCGAGCCCCGGAACACGGAGAAGATGGGCCTTACGCCCTAGTTCTTCCCGGATAGGTACCTGTGTATCGACTGGGCCGCCGTCCTTCCCTCGCCTAAGGCTTGGATCACCGTGGCCCCTCCGCTGATGCTGTCCCCCCCGGCGAACACCCCGGGGATACTTGCCTGCATGTTCTCGTCGACCTGAATCCCTCCCCACTTGTTTACTTCGAGACCCTCGGCGCGTTCAAGGAACAGCCTGTTAGGCAGCGTACCTATGGCTTCCACAACGGTGTCAAACCTTTCTCTGATCTCGCTTCCCTCGATGGGCAGTGGCCTCCTCCTGCCGCTCTCGTCGGGTTCACCCAGCCCCATGTGTATGAGGTCCAGGCTCTCAACCCACCCGTCTCTGCCATTGATCCTTATCGGGTTAACCAGCTCGCGGAAGATCACGCCCTCCTGCACCGCGTGCTTGAACTCCTCCGCCCTCGCGGGGGCCTCCTTCTGCGTCCTTCTGTAGAGGAGGTGGGTCTCGGCGCCGTAGCGGAGGGCGCACCTGGCGGCGTCCATGGCCACGTTGCCGGCGCCGATGACTGCCACCTTCCTGCCCACCACTATGGGGGTGTCGTACTCCTCGGGGAACCTGTACGCCTTCATGAGGTTGGTGCGTATGAGGAACTCGTTGGCGCTGTAGACGCCGTTGAGCTCCTCGCCGGGTATACGCATGAACCGCGGAGCCCCGGCGCCCGTGCAGACGAACACGGCGTCGTACTCTTCTTGTATCTCGTCGAAGCTTATGTTCAGGCCCACGATCCTGTTCAGGTTTATCTCGACGCCCAGCTTCTCCAGGTACCTGAGCTCCCTGTCCACCGTTTGTTTGGGTAGGCGGAACTCGGGGATGCCGTACTGGAGCACTCCCCCCGGCTTGTGGAGGGCCTCGTACACGGTGACCTGGTAGCCGTGCTTCCTGAGGTCCACCGAGCAGCTGATGCCGCTGGGGCCCGAGCCTATTACCGCCACCTTCTCCGGCCGTTCGACTATCTCTAGCGGCTCCTCGACGTTGTTTTCCATGGCCCAGTCGCCGATGAACGACTCCAGTTTCCCTATGTTGATGGGCTCGCCGACTCGGCCCAGGGTGCAGGCGCCTTCGCACTGGTGCTCCTGGGGGCAGACTCGGCCGGCGATGGAGGGTATGGGGTTGCTGTCCTTGAGCGTCGTGTAGGCGTCCCTGAACCTGTGTTCAGCGATCTCCTGCACGAACTTCTTGACGTCCACCAAGACGGGGCAGTGCTCCATGCACGGGGGTTTGGCGCACTGGAGGCACCGCCTCGCCTCCTCCACGGCCTCCTCCGCCGAGTAGCCCAGGGGCACCTCGTCGAAGTTGTGTATCCTGTCTTCTACGGGCTGCTCTCGCATGGGTACGCGTTTCTTCTCCATCATGGACCCTCCCTGCTCTTGAGGTAGGCCTCCTTGGCCATCCCCTCGGGTTTCTTGAACATGCCGAGCCTGTTTATGACTTCGTCGAAGTTTACCTTGTGGGCGTCGAAGAGGGGCCCGTCTATGCAGGTCAGCTTCATGGCTCCGTCTATGAAGACCCTGCACGCGCCGCACATGCCTGTGGCGTCGACCATTATCTGGCGGAGAACCGAGCGCGCCGGGACGCCGTGCTGCTTGGTCAGGTCAGCCATCTCCTTCAACATCTTTATGTCGCCGCACCCCAGCACGAGGTCGATCTTACGTTCCTGGAGAAGGTCTCTCAGGACGTCTATGTAGTGCCCCTCAACCCCGTACGATCCGTCGATGGTGGTGACGTAGTATTCATCGCTGACCGATCTCAGCTCTTCTTCGCCGTAGACGTCGTCTTTCGTCGGGAACGTCTGGATAGAGATGACGTGGTTTCCCTCAACCTTGTGCAGGGCCTCGCAATACGCATAGTTCTCGGCGTGTCCGCACACAAGGTCCGAGCACCACACGACTGTGCCGTATCTCTCTATGGGGAAGGCGTTACCCATGGGGCCTATGACCTGGTAAAACGAGTCTCCGACGTCGTAGTCGTCTAGCTCGAGGCTTGTCTTCCCGAGCCTCATTATGAACATGGTGATCCTGCCGTCCTCAGCCTTCTGGACAGACATGGGGATCCTTTCTCCCTTCTCATGCGTCATGAGGACGACGAACTGCCCTGGCCTGAGCCTCTCAGCGACGTGCGGCGCCTCGACCTCGATCAAGTAATCCTGTGAGTTCAGGTCCCTTTTCTCGGTGATGTGAAACTTGGACATCTCTGAATGGATATCAAGTTTGTATATAAAATTTAAGCTAGACTAACTAAAATTTATAGTTGTTATTCGAATGACTCCGATATTTTATACTCTATACACTATTTTTATCTAGTTCTCACGGACGCGCCGCGTGTTACTTTCGCTAAATTTTTATAAGCAGACTGAGACAACCGGCCGAGATGGGTGATATCAATGCTTTTTCCAGTCCACATCGTCGCGTGGGCTCAAACTTTACGCGTGTTTTTAATCTTGGTTTCGCGTAGTCTCATATCTCGGTGTCCTCGTTGCTGGGGCGTGTGAAGGAGGAGCCGGGGTTCCTCCGGGGCAACCTGCTTATGCTCATGGTGAGCTACATGGTGTTCGGCTTCACCAGCGGCCTCATGGGCACCCTCCGGAGCCTGGCCAAGGTGCCCGCGGCCACCGTCTTCGCGTATCTATACGAGGCAAATAGGGCCTATCCATACTATGTCAAGGTAGTTATTGAGGTCGTCACCGTCGCCATCATTTATGCGTTGGTTGCGGAGCCGACCGAGGCGGAGGAGTGGCTGGTCACGGCCAGGTTCGTCTCATCGTGAACCTGTGGAACTCGCCGGTGGCCGCCTCTTTCTCGACGCGGACCTCTGTGACGTGGGCGCTGGTGGGGCCTCGGTGGCACCACTGTATGAGGCGGTCGACCATCTCCTCGCCGCCCTCGACCACAGCCTCGACGTCTCCGTTGGGCAGGTTCTTGACCCAGCCCTTGAGGTTGTGGTGGTTCGCCATGCGCTTGACGCCTGCCCTGTAGCCGACTCCTTGCACCCGGCCCCTGATGAGGAGGTGTGCGCGGATCATTGGAGGTCCTCGACTCCGTAGCGGGCTGATATGTAGCAGCTTCCCTCGTGGCTGACCATGCAGGGGCCTACGGGGCTTTCTGGGGTGCACGTCTTGTTGAAGAGGGGGCACTCCCAGGGGTAGATGATGGCGCGGAGTACGTCGCCGCACCTGCAGCCGGGGGGCATCTCGTAGCTGACCTCCGTCTCGACGTGGAACCGTTTGGAGGCGTCGTGGGCCTCGTACTCGTCCCTGACCTTGAGGCCGGACTGGGGGATGACGCCGATGCCCCTCCAGGGAGCATCCTCTGGCTCGAACACCTGCTTCAGCAGCCGGAGGGCCCGCGGGGCTCCCTCGGGCTTTACGGCCCTCGTGTAGCTGTTCTCGATCTCGGCTCGGCCTTCCTTGATCTGGCGGAGTATCATGGCTACGCTCATGAGGACGTCGAGGGGCTCGAAGCCGGCGATGACCTGGGGGACCCTGTACCTCTCAGCCACCTCCCTGTAGCCTTCCTCGCCGATTATGGTGGATACGTGTCCGGGGTCTATGAAGCCGTCAACCTGTGTGACGCCCATCTCCATCAGCGCCATCATGGCGGGGGGTATGAGGAGGTGGGCGCTGTAGACGCTGAAGTTGGGGGGTGGCCCGGCGACGAGCTCTGATGCGGTGGTGGGGGCGGTGGTCTCGAAGCCCACGGCGAAGTGGATTACCTGGCGGCGGGTCTTCTCGGCCATCTTGACGGCGTCGTGTATGCTGTAGACGATGCGGACGTCGTGGCCGCGGGCCTTGGCGTCCTGGAGGCTGCCATGGCCGGTTGGGACCCGCATCATGTCTCCGTAGGTGGTGACGGTGTGTCCCTGCTCGGCGAGCCTTATGGCGTAGTCGATCCTGTTGGGGGGGACGGTGCAGACTGGGCAGCCGGGGCCCATGAGGACCTCGACGTTCCGTGGGAGCATGCCGCGGACCCCGTACTTGGTGATGGTGTCCTCGTGTGTGCCGCAGATGTGGACGATCCGGTACCGTCTGCCGTCGCTGGTCAGCTCCTCGATGAGCCTCACGACCTTCCGGGCTGTGTCGCTGTCCCTGAACGCGTCCACGAAACTGAACATCAAGAACCCCATACCAGCATGAAATAAAAAGAAAACCATGCGGCAGGCGCTGTCTGCTTCGTCTCGCCGTCCCCTAGGTTGGTGATGTGCAGGATGTTGCCGCTCTCATCTTCTACCATGCATTTTTTGGGGGATGGCTGGTCCGGTCAGAGGCTGTGTAGAGGGGCTTACGCACCCCCAACAATAATGTTAGTCATGTTTTCCGTTGGAGTGAGACTTCACGAAGATGAGGACCGATAGCAGTCCTATCAGCCCCAGAGATGAGCTGAGCAGGTAGGGTAAGGCATACCCTGGCACCGGGTAGCCTGCTACGTTGAAGTTGAGGGAAAAGTAGGTGGCGTAGAGGTATGTCCCTATTATGGGAAACGTTATGTCGCCGACCCTGTAGGCTGTCTGATAGTATCCGAAGTACTCGCCTCTATGTTTGGTTGGAGAGACGTCCGCCTTAAGCGCGTCTAACGCGGGTCTGCTTACGCTGAACCCTGTTTTTCTGAAGAAATGGCATAACGCGGTCAGGTTGACGGTGGGCATCAACGGGAGAAGGAACCCCGTTAGACGCCCGACGCCTTCACCGATGGATAGCACGGGTTTTCTGCCCATCCTGTCGGAGACCCGGCCAGCCGTCCAGCTTACCGCTAACCCTGTGAGCCCCGTCGCGCTGATGATGACCCCGATGGTGATGGGTTTGACCCCGAACTTGTCGGAGTATAAGAGCGCCGTCAACGGCATGGTCAAGCCTATGGCGCCTCCGTACGTGAACGCGAAAAACATCATCGCCTTCATCGAGGCGGTGAAGGTCATCTTCTCTTTTACGGGCTTCGACGCCGCCCTCTCCGTGTGTTCCGTCTTTGAGTCTGTTACCTTCCGGGCGACCAAGGCAAACGTGATGGCTGCGAGAACCGAGTCCACGAAGTACGGGGCTCGGTAGCTGTTTGCGAGGCTGAACCCGAACGAGTTGAATATCCATTGTATGGTTCCCCCGAAGACGGGCCCGGTCCATCTCCCAGCCATGGCGCAGGCAGACGTGAAGCCTACTATCTCCCCCCTGCTGTGTTTGGGCACCGAGTCGATGATGAGGGCCTCCGTCGGTAACGTGGCGGCTGCGCTGAGGGCTCCGTTGAGGACCCTTACGACGAGGAGCCAGTGCCAGGACGGGGCTAGGCCGGTCAACACGCCGAAGACGATGTCCCCGGCTAGCCCCCAGAGGATTAGCCGTTTCCTTCCCACGCGATCCGATAGTTTCCCGATGGTTGGGGAGAAGACGGCGGAGGACAGCGTGAAGGCCGATATGAAGAGTCCGACTGAAGCCACCGTCCCCCCCAGCGAGGTGATGTACATTGGATAGAATGACTGGGGGAGGAAAAAGGCCAGCGCTTCAATGAACTGTACTACGCCGAGAACGAGTATGGTGTCAGAGTACGTTTTTCGGTTAACCGTGTGGTGCACCGTCTGGTTCTTATTGTATCGGAGAATAGGATGAGCCACCTTTTAGGGATACCCATAACTTTGCGGGGTTCTCAGCATCTTAGATGCCGTAGACGATGCTGTTGGGAGCCGCCTGGCAGCCGGGGCCCACGGGGACCTCGACGTTCCGGGGCAGCATGCCGCGTACGCCGTGCTTGGTGATGGTGCCCTCGTGGGTGCCGCAGATGTGGACGATCCGGTACTTCCTGCCGTCCGAGGCCAGCTCCTCGATGAGCCTCACCACCTTCCTCGCTGTCCCGGAACGCATCCACGAAGCTGAACATCAAGAACCCCATACCAGCACGAAATGAAAAGAAAACCCTGTAGTAAAACGATGAGAATGATTCATTCTCCGCCTAGAGCTATACAGCGCCTAGGAACCACCCTTCTCAAGAAAAAATTATACTTATTCCTTGTAACCAGGAACAATCAGATGGAGCGAGGGCAAACCCTTTTAGTTTATATATAAAAATCTCATTGACCATGCCCCAAGATCAACCCCTATCCAAGACGCAGGTAATAGAGATCGCTAGAAACGCCCTTAAAGCCGAGCTCACAGCCGCAGCCGTATACACGAGGCTCGCCCAAAAGTTCAGAGACCAGGAACTATCCGGCAAACTAGCCGAGTTCGCCCAAGCAGAACAACACCACGCAGACTTCTGGGCAACGTTCCTAAAGAGAAGAAACCAGAACCCCGACCAGGTGAAGATCAACAAACTACAGGTCGACATGCTGGCGTTCATCTACGGGCTTCTCGGCATAGGGCTGACCCTCAAGCTCCTTGAGGCTGGGGAACGGGAGGCGATGCAGGGCTACGCCAACATGTTCAGTTTGGGGGCGCTGACGCCCGAGGAGCGGAAAGGTATCACCCGTTTCCTCCTCGCGGAGCTCGCCCACGAGGAGGGGCTCACCGAGTACGAGGCCGACTTCAGGTTCTTCATAAGCAAGATAGCCACCATCTTCACCCAGACCAGCGGCGGACTCGTCCTCGTCCTATCCACCGCCATCGGCCTCTCAGGCGTCATCACAGACCCCACAGCCATCGGCGTCATCGGCCTCATCGTCGGCCTAACCAGCGCCCTCAACACCGTCGTCGGCTTCTACTTCTTCGGCAGAACCAGCCGCAGAATCAACGAAGACATACTCCACAGAATCAAGACCACCTGCACCTGCGCCCCCGAAGCCTACGCCGACAGAGTCAAGAAGCACATGCTCAGACGCAACTACAACGAGGAACTCGCGACCCTCATCGCCGAAGAAGCCCAAGAGAAGAACCTCGTAGAAACCATCATCGCCGAAGAAGAATACGGCATCAAGGGAGCCCTCCCCGACCCCATGCAGAGCGCCGCCTGGGCCGGCGTCTTCAAGGTCATAGGCACAGTCCTCCCCCTCACCCCCTACCTAGTCGGCCTCCCCATAAACGTCAGCATCATACTCTCAATACTAATCACCTTCACCCTCCTGGCAGTCGCCGGAAGCCTAGCAGCCGTCGCCGCCGAGGTCAGCGTCAGAGACAAGGTAGTCGAACTGGTGTCAGGCGGAGCAGTGCTGGCTACGCTAACCTACATACTCGGCAAATCCGCGTCCATCCTGCTAAACTACCTCAACATCGGCTAACCAAGAACCAAACAAAATGATAAAAAGAAAAAGTCCTAGACCCACAAACGCTTTTCTGATATCAGATAGTACTCAACAACATCGAGATGGAGCCCTGTCATCTACGTGACAACCATATCAGCTCCGTCCAAAATCAAAGGAGAATTAAGACAAAGAAGAGTGGGTAAAGCGTTACCACACCCTCTCGTATTCGTCGACAACTTCCACGAGACCGTCTGTATCCATGGCATTGAAAGACAGGATACGACGGACGCCTCTTCTTGGGATTAGACGAGGCTGAGCATCGCCATCATCAATCTCAGGGGGGAACAGTCTGCTGATCTTCGACTCACTGACTCCACCCTACCTCATGAGTTTCTGCGATCTTGAGGTTCATGAGGACGACCCTGCTGAGGCTGGCGGCTGAGGGAACGCCTTCCTGGCCTGCATGGACGAGGACTGCGGTAAACAATAGGACTTGGTGGCCATGATGAGCACGCATGACGGCACCCACGTGACCCGAGGATCACAGACTTATTGCTTTCTGGGCTGTTATGCGAGTCTAATTAGGCTTCTCACTCAAGTTCCAATACCAGATTATTTTTAATTTAGAACGTTGTTCCTCTAACCACTTGCTGAATATTTCATCTTCGAGTTTTTCATATAGTGCTTTATCAAGCTCTGCTTTTCTAGAGTCTAACATCATATAGATAATGTATTTTCGGTCGTCTTGGAAAGGCCCAATCATGGAACCAGGTTTAGCTCTGAACAGGATGTCTCCGAATTTTTGATTCACCTGGTTTCTTTGATGCCATCCAAGTGTTTCGATATCTACCAAGCGATCTTCATGAGAATATTTCTCTATGAGGCTTAAGAAACCCTGAGGCTTGTTTTTACATTCACTTAAGAAATTTTTTGCATTATTTTTTGTATCAAACACAATTTTTTTGAGTAATACACGATCATATTCTTTCATATGTTCATTAAAGTAGCGTTCTACTCTTCCTTTTGTTATTTTTTTTCGAGTTTTATTGTATAACAATACACGATATATGTAATCTTGGAGAACGTTTTCGTCCATATTATTCCTTATTAGCCAAAATTGGAGTTCATCCTTAGTGTTCAAACCATTTTCTCTTTTCCATTCCTCCAATCCCTTATCGATATCAGAATGATCTATGTTAACACCCGTCGTGGGCGCCAATTGGGTGAGTACCGTTGCGTCAACCATACGCTTTAACAGATCATCCAATTGGCCCGTGAGACGAAGCCAATGGAAGGCCGACTGGAAAGTGACTGCTAGGTTGCCTACAAACACTAGAGTATTTTCGTATCCTACCTCAGCTTGATTAACTAACCAGGGTATGTCTCTGCCAGGCGAGAACGATAACGTCAACACGCCTTCGGGGGCTTCAACAAGAAGCTGGTAATCACTGGCCTCCCCCTCAATAGAGTCCTCGACTTTTACCAAACGCATTGATTTTGACCATTCGGATTCGAATGACTCTAATAGCGCCTTCTTATCACCCTCAGCCGCTCTGCTAATTTTCATCAGTAATTGGAATCCTTCATAAACCATCTTTCTCAATTCTTTATTCACGTCACTCAAGTCTGCCTCACCTTTTTAGGTCCTCTAAATTCTACCCTATCCGCTGTGTGCTAATAGCTTGGCAACTGATTCAGTTATCTTCATCCCGGTTAGATCCTCGATCCATCCAAACTGCCCCACTGGGTTGACCTCCAAGTACACATAAGAACCATCGGGTTTTAAAATGAGGTCGATAGCGCAGTAACGAAGCCCGAGCTCTCGCATCAAAGTTAAACACTCCTCGTGTACCTCCTCAGGCAGTTTATGAATAAAGTATGGCGTATTGTCTAAATCGTAGCGTCGCCAGTCTACACGAGATAGGGGGCTTCGCTGGGAATGGATCTCGGCTGCGAAAACCTTATCGCCTACTATAGTTACCCTGACCTCTAATTTCTTATCGACGTACTCTTGAAAGATCACGGGAGACAACTTTACGCTTTGAAAACGCCTTATGTCATTTTTACTGATTTTCTTCGTGTATATCATGTAATTAGCACCCTTGTATTCAAAATTGGTTTGCATAATGGGTTTGCTGATGACTTTACCATCGCATTCATTCATGAAATCGAGAAAAAGGTCGGGATCGTTAGTTATCAGAGTCTTTGGTATTTTGAAACCGACTTCATAGGCCTTTTTTAGGTTGTACGGTTTATATTGTGCTTCAATAACCCGATGAGGAGAGCTTACCCAAAAACAGTCGAGGCTCGACCAAATTCCATCCATGGCGGAGACGGATTCTAGCCTCATCCATCTTCTCACATTAGCATCCCCTATATCATCCAATTTTGGTTGATCGTAATGCCAAAACCATATACTCTTACAGGAACGTAGATCAAAAATTTCTTCCTGTGTCTTGACCATATACCTGGGTCGTTCGCCTTTTTCCAATCTACATGTGACCATGGCATTCAGGGGAATGAGGGACGGATCCAAAATCGCCCATTCTTCCCCCATCAATGTAAGATATGATCCGATTCTCAGTGCGGTGGTATCCCTAGGTTTTGACAATAAGATTATCATCAAATTCTTGATACAACTGATCAATTAAAAAAGAATGTTGGAGTCTAGTATTCTTCTTATTGAATCACATTTCATCGACTTTCTTGTAATCAAGGCACGTATCTGGATTATCGATATAATTTGTAGGACACGAATATTGAGTAGGATTAACTGTAGGCGCGCCGCTCATCATCATTCCGAAAAACCAGGGCCTAGACATCGCGCGGGTTTGCGCACCCATTGGGAGCATCACAGTGCGCTTACCCACCATACGAGCCCCTTGATATTTTACTAATAAGTTGGCTACCTGGAGGCCTAGTTCCTCGACGTCAATGATTAGTGGGGCGTCTTTGATCACAATTTCTTCGATTTTCTTTACCTTTTCAGTCTCTTCATTTGTTTCTATTTTTTTCTTACTTTTTACTGATATTTTTGACACCAATAAACCATCATTCTGTTTCTATAAGACTTTTTCCTTAATATCAACTTGTTAAATTTATTCAAAAGTATGCAAATATTATTAGTTATGGATCTATAAACTTGACGACCAAAGAAGCATCAGAAGAGGCACTGCTAAAAAACGCTGGCAAGTCACCGTGTGAGTAAAAAATATTTAAAGGATTAATTAAGCGCCTAAGGGTGGAATTCGAACCCACGCGACCTGAGGGTCACAGGCTTAGCAGGCCTGCTCCTCTCCTTTGTACAGCCACAGCAAACGCTCCGATTTGAGTGTCGTTTCATCCGGTTCATGGGCGTGTGCTTCGGTGGCGCGCAAGCTTTCTCTGGGCAACGTCCGAGGCTGCATGAAGAGGATCGTATAGATCTGAAACAGGTGGGCAGTATCCCAGCTCGATCATCGAGAACTCATCTACCTTAACCCGCTTCTTGATGGCAAGAGCGGCCACGTTCACCCTCCAGGCGGCGCCCCCGTCACCAACAGCCTGCGCCCCGAGCACGTGCCTCGTCTTCTCATCGACCACAAGCTTGACGGTCACCTCCTCGGAGCCGGCGATGTACCCCGGCTTCGTCTTCATACGGGTCTTCCCTGTGACGACCTCGAACCCTTTCCCCTCCGCGACGGATGTGTTATACCCTGTGGCGGCTACCTCTAGACCCCCTATCTTTGAGACGAAGGTGCCCAGGGTGCCGTCGTAGGTCATGTCTCCCCCCGCCGCGTTGGTGCCCGCCACTATGCCTTGCTCCATGGCGGCTGTCGACAGCTCGATCTTTATCGGCCTCTTATCCAAGTAAAAGAAGGCCAGCGCACAGTCTCCGGCTGCGTACACGTCCTCAAGGCTCGTCTGCATCCTCTCGTTGATCACGATGGAGCCGTTCTTCATTTCGAGTCCCGACGACTCCAGAAATTCCGTGTTAGGGGAGTTGCCTACGGCGGCGACGACGAGCCCGGTCTCTATGGTCTCCCCCTCTAACTGAACCGCCTCGATCTTCTCGTCTCCCTTTAACTTCAACACTTTTCTGCCGAAGAGGGGTTTCACCCCGTTTGATTCTAGGTGCCTGATTAATAGGGCCCCCATGTCGGGGTCGAGGCTTCTCGGCAGCGGGGTATCCGCCATCTCTATCAAGACTACGTCTAGACCTAGTCTCTTCAAGGCGACGGCTGTCTCCAGGCCGGTGGCGCCGCCTCCGATGATCACCGCCTTATCCGTCTCAAGGGCCGCGTTTTTCAGAGATCTGGAGCCTTCTATCGTGGATACGACGTATACTCCTCTGCCCAGAAACCTCTCCAAGCCGGGTATAACATGGGTAGCGGGCTTGCTGCCGGTCGATATAATCAGAGAGTCGTAGTCCAGCTTTCTGGTTTCCCCTGTCTCAAGGTCCTTCACCGTCACTCTCTTGCTGCCTGGATCGATCTCGGTGGCTCTGTGGCCAGTTAGTTTGCTTACTCGCCGCGTCGTAGGGAAGCTATGTACGAGTTCGTCGAAGCTCTCCACCTCTCCCTCTATGGCGAAGGGTAGCCCGCAGGGTGAGAACATATCGTAGCTTCTCTGTTCTATGATGGTTACGTCTGCGTCTTTGTCTGTGATGGTGGCTGCCTTGGAGCTGTATAGCCCTCCTGTGCCTAATCCGATCACTATTATCTGTTTTCCTTTTTTGGCGTCCATGACTCGGGTCCCTTTCAATGTTACCACAAATGAACGGTTTGATTTAAAGTGGCTCTGTACTTTCACGGTCTGAATGATTTTGCGCGACAAGCATCAAGGGTCGCGTTATCAGAAGACGGAGTGTCCTTTCAGGCGCTTCCCGAGATAATTGGGCGGACATACATGCGCATATTCCAGCACGATGGATTTACGTATGCCATGGCTATGCCTGGCCAGTTTTATCGCTCAGAGGATGGATTAACCAATTTCGTGGAGGGACCATTATTATTCAACTCCAATATGAGGCATAGCGCACTACTGGTTCGTGGCTCATCATTGTATGTGTTTTGGACTCAGGTAGGAGACACTCCTGAGAGGATACTTCTCAGCACCATCGATATTTCTGGGGATTGGATGGGTTGGACGGAGAGCCACGCGGTAGAGGTTTTACGACCTGTAGAGCCTTGGGAAGGAGCGGATGCTCCTCTTGAGCCGTCGGTGAGGAGTGTCGCGTATGGGCAATTGAATCAGCTTCGTGATCCCGCGGTATTTGTTGAGGACGATAGAGTATTCCTATTGTATGCTGTCGCTGGGGAAAGCGGTATCGCTTTAGCTGAACTATCCTTCGATTAATAAACAGAATTTTATCAGCCCATAATTTCATTCATGAAAACCATATTTTCAAAACAATAGAATATTTTATCCTCACTTCACCTTTATTGCGTTTTCTTGTCTGGCTCTACTATAATATTCACATGTCCAAATGCAAGTGGTGGTAACATGTGTGATAACAATTGTTCTGATGTAAGAGAACGATCTATACCTTTTGAACTTGTTTGTATCCAGCCATCCTTTCTTTTACGATAACTTTGTAATACCTTACCGTCTTTAGTAGTGATATAGATTGTACACTCGTTATTCCTCATCTTTCCCATCTCTCTTATGAGCGTCATTGTAGTATCTCCTCTAATTTATTTAACCCTATAGCACGTGCATCCAGATGCAACTAAAGAATGGAATAATCGAATATTTTATCCTCACTTACCAAGTAACCAAGAAAAAGCGACCCCCCAAACCGCCCCAGACACCCACATCCGGGGGGAGGGGGGGGTATACGAGATAACGCGGACCCAAGCCCCTCCCACCGAAAGAAGCCTCAGGAACGCCCCTTTATGACCCAATCATATACAAAAGCGTCGTCCACCGAACACAAAAAACACATCCCAGAAAATGTTTACTCCAAGCAACCAACCCCAGCCCAGAAATTTTTTTTCCGTAATACCAAGTAACATAGTACAAGCCCCCAGCAAACCATGAATACCACCACAACCACCCCTACACCATGAAGACCGGATTCAACATAACCAAAGCCCGAGAACACATGGAGCAGAACAACCTAGACGCCATAGTCGCCACAAGCCACGACAACGTCTACTACACAAGCCACAGCGACATAATCACCATCACCATGCTCAAACGCCTCGCAGCCACAATAATACCCCTCGACGGAGACCCTGTCCTCGCCGTCCACGCCAACGAACACGTCACAGCCCAGAAAACCACGTGGATCAAAGACCTACGCGTCTACCAAGGCGGCGAGTGGGAGCCCCTCAAACCCATAACCTACCTCGCAGACACCCTAACCGAACTAGGCCACGGCAAAGGCAGTATAGGCGTCGAGACCCACGACATCCCCGGCGCCCTCCTCGACCACCTCAGAAGCCTCCTCCCGGAAGCCCAGCTAACCGACTGCCAGCCCATACTAGACAAACTCCGCTCAGTCAAGACCCCAGACGAGCTCAGACACCTCAGCCGCATCAACATGGCCACCGCCAAAGCCATCACCGCCGCCTTCGAGACCGCCAAGCCCGGCGACACCGAGAAAAAGATAGCCCAAACCATGATAAGCCTCACCCTGGAGTACGGCGCCGACACAGTCGCCTTCATGACCATGGGAGCCGGCCCCAACATCCACGAGACCCACCACATCCCCGGCGACTACCGCATCAAGCCTGGCGACCTCATCCACGTCGACTTCGGCTGCCTCTTCGACGGCTACCTCAGCGACATCAGCAGAACAGCCGCCATAGCCAAGCCCGACCCTACCCAGCTCAAGGCATACAGCTTCGCGGTGGAGATCGAGAGGGCGACGGGAGACGCACTGGCCCCAGGCGTGAAGGTGCGGGAGATCCACGACGCCATCAAGGAGCTCTACGAGTCCCGCGGCCACTCCTACAACAGGGCGTTCATCGGCCACGGTCTCGGCATCGGCTGCCACGAGTACCCCTTCCTCGGCCCCAGCCACGGAGACTGGACGCTGGAGCAGGGCATGTTCTTCCAAGTCGAGCCCAGCGTAGCAATGGACCACGTAAGGGTGCACACCGAGGACAGCTTCGTGGTGACGGCGACAGGCTCCGAGAACGTCAGCGAGTACAGGGACATAGGCGAGCTCCAGATAATCCGATGAAACCCCTCAACCAATTTTAAATACGGGCCTCCGTCCTATACGGAGTCAAAGATGGGGGGCAAACAAGAGAAGAGCGTCAAGCTGCTAAGCTACGGCCTCATAGTCATGGCGGTCACTCACACCCTGACCCATGTCTTCGGCGGCATCCACACCGCCATCTTCAGCCTCCTCAGAGACGAGTTCAGCCTCAGCCTCCAGCAGCTCGGCCTAATAGCCGCGATACCGCCCCTCTGCCAGGCCCTCCTCGCCATACCCACCGGCCTCCTCACCGACAGGATAGGCAGCAAGAAGATGCTGCTCCTCAGCTTCGCGTTCGCCGCCGCCGGCGCCACGCTAGCCGGCGTAGCAAGGAACCCGGTCATGCTGGTAGCCGCGATCAGCCTAGTCTACATCAACACCACCATCTACCACCCCGCCAGCTACAGCTACACCACCAAACTCTTCAAGCCACAGGACCGGAGTAAGGCCCTCGGCCTCCACGGAGCCGGCGGCACCCTAGGCCACGCCATGGGGCCACTAGCCGTGAGCCTCCTCATCGGCGTCCTCGCCTGGCAGTGGAGACAGGTCTACCTAGTCCTCGCCGTCCCCATGATCATAGGCATCGTCATGGTGCTCTTCATCGAGGAGGAGACCCCCGAGGAGAAGAAGCTAAACGACGTGAAGCCCGAGGAGGAAGGCGACTCCGAGAGGTTCCTGACCGCGAGCCTCGTCATGTTCCTCGTATACTCCGCGCTCCGCAGCATGGGGGGCAGCATGATAAGCAGCTTCCTGGTCCTATACCTCCAGGACATCAGGGGCATGGACCTCGCCCTCGCATCTTTCGTAAGCAGCGCCACCACACTCACCGGGCTCATAGCGGCGCCCATCGGCGGCTACATGGCGGCCCGGTACGGCGACAAACGGTGGCTCCAGGTGGCGCTCCTCGCCGCGTTCACCCTCCTCGCCCTCAGCCTCAACATACCAAGCAACACGGCGTTCACCGCGCTCTACGTCGCCTACGGGTTCACCAACACCCTCGGCATGGCGCCTAGAAGCGCCATAATGGCGAAGCTCACACCCCGAAGACAGAGAGGGCTAGGCTACGCCCTGTTCTTCCTCCCGGGCAGCATCGTCGGCGCCTTCGCGCCGGTGGTGGCGGGGTACCTCGCCGGGCTAATAGGCTTTGGCAACGTCTTCAACATCGCCATAGCCATCAACTTCACGGCGCTGGCTGTGCTCAGGTTCGCCGTCAAGGTTGAGTGATTACCCTGTCTTGTACTTGGCGCCTATAGGGTAGACATCCCACGGCAGATACTTGTACTCTTCATTGAGTTATGATTGTATTCTAGAAACAGAGTAACGCTCCACGTGGAGTAAGTTTCAATTACCTTTGTTAATAAGAAATTACTATGGTTAACCAACGTGCTTTAGTTGTCGTTACCCTAATAATGGCATTAGGTGCAGCTACCGGATTTGGGTTATACTTCAAAGTTCAGGGCGAAAACGATCTTTTAACCTCTACTATTGATGATTTAGAGAGTCATGTCGCTGAGCTGCAAGCATCAGTTGATGAACTCCGGGCATCAGTGAATGAACTTGAGGAGCTGGGAGAGGAAAAAGATGAGGAGATTGCGACTCTCAGCTCTGAAGTTTATCAGTTAAACAATAGAATAATAGTCTTGACGGCGTCGTACCAGCAACTTGAGAGCGATTATTCCGACCTAAAAGGCGAGTATGATCAACTATGGGAGGAAAACAAGATGCTTCACACCTTGAATATCGGGAACAGTTTGACTTCCTATTATGATGCTCTAAGGTACGAGTTCGGGCCGTCAGGTACAACCAAATGGTGGAACGCTGCTGAAGATTCATGTATCTTTGCTGCTCAGCTAGCGCTTCATGACCTGCATGAACTCTATTGGATTAAAATTGAGGAGACTTACGGTGAAGATGTTGGTGAAGAGAGTTACAAGGAAGCTTATGAGATCTTGAAGAAGGCCATTGAATACTGTGAGATAAATTCAATGGATTCGGACACCGAAAAAATTGATAAAATACTTGACTTCATCACCTTGTATGTGGATTATGAGCCTGATCTGGATGACTCCCTTCGGGCGCCAGTTGAGACGCTTAGCCTCAGGTCTGGTGACTGCGACGATTTTTCTATCCTCGCTGCCGCCATGTTTGAGAAAGTAGGTATACAGTCAGCCATAGCTTTCTTTCAACTTGATGATTATGCTCATGCCATGATTCTAGTTCATATGGATGAATTAGATGGGTATCAGTCATGGGGTTATGATAATTTAACTAAATATGATTTAGAGCCGGGTCGCTGGACAATAATCGACCCTCAATTGGAGATAGAATTACAGGGTGATGACTTGATGTCAGAATACAAGATCTACATGGCCGTCGAGGTTGATTACGAGAAAGTAAGTTAAATTACTCTTATTTGATAGGTTCAAATAATGAAGGACATATAATGAGGGCAAAGGTATAATGAGCTAAAAGTTCGATCATTTTAAAAAGAGGATGATTATTCAGCACTTTATCTATATTTCGCGCCTATGGGGTAGACGTCCCACGGCAGGTGCCTGTACTCCAGTATGCTGAGGTCCGCCGGCCCCAGCCCCGGCGGGTCCACTTGGAAGTCCACGGCGCTCCAAGTGCCCTATCACGAGGCTCACTGGTCGGGACTTGATGAGCACACAGATACTGTGAGATACGTCGACTACCCGATGGATCCTCTAGGCATTGCACCGGCTGACCTGAAGCTGCTGACGTATGGGAACGTTCCATGGGACACATATCCCATTGGATAGAAGTATCGAGCCTGAGGCGGGTCTTGCCCACCCCCACACGGCATCAAGAGGTGCCTATTATTGCTCCACGTGGAGCAGGTGAAACAGGGTTAAAGGTGCTCCTCGAGGAGGGCCTCGATTTCACGGATTCTGTGGGGGTTCAGGGAGACGGTGCGCCGCTTCTTGTGAGGGAGCAGAAGGCCTTCCCTGATCAGCTCATCGATGGACGCTTGGACCCTCTTCCCGTCCTTCTTGACCAGCTTCCCCAGCCAGTCCACCAGGCTGTCGACGGGAAGATACTTGGCGCCCCAACAGTTACGCCTCCGGAGCCTCCAGCACACCTCGGCCTTGATCTCCTCAGGGCTCATATCACGGGGAGCCAAAAAGGGTCACTTACTACACCTTTAAAGGTGACAGACTTATATACCTTCATACCATTGGTTGGAACGGTGCCTAGACTTGCCCTCAATCTACAGTGAAGAGCACGACTCGGTCTTCCTGAAGGTGTTCGGCGCCTCTCCCCAGCTGAGGCTCCTAGACTTTTTCCTGGATAACCCTAACAACGACTTCTCTCGGAAGGAGATCATGGAGGCCATAGGGATGGCCAAGCGCACTCTCTACGAGTACCTGCCTGTTCTTCTGGATGAGGGCGCCATCAAGGTAACCCGGAGAATCGGGAGAGCCGAACTCTATGCATTGAACAGAGAGTCCTATATAGTTCAGTGCTTCATCGGGGTGGAGAAGGAGCTCACCCAACACAGGGAGACCTCATCAGAGGAGGCCGAGGAACTCATAGTATCCTAGCATCGCTGGATCCATTGCTCCACGTGGAGCATTAAGAAAAAAGTATTGGACCCTCCAAACTCTCACGGGTGAGTGCCTGTATTTCTATACTTTTCTCCAAGTGGGTAGATGTCCCACGGCAGGTGCCTGTACTCCAGTATGCTAAGGTCCGCCGGCCCTAGCCCAGGCGGGTCCACCGGGTAGTCCACGGCGCTCCACGTGTCCCACCAAGCCTTGTGGTGGACCCTGCTCTTGATCTCCACGATGTCGAAACTGTCCACGTCAAGCCCCAGCGCCTTCAGCCGGTCCCCACTCATGGGCGCTGACAGCCTCTCCGTGACCACCACATGCCTGTTACGCCCCAGGTCAAGGGAGGCGACCAGGTCCACGTGCATCTCCGCGCCCCTACCCATGGGCCCGGTCTCCACCCAGTCGGCGCTCCCCAGATACTCGATCCTGCCCGACACCTCGACGGGGTCCCCCGAGATGGGGTCCAGCCAGCCCCCGATCTTCACGGTGACCCTGTCCCCGACCACGTGGTTCTCGCTGAGCATCTTCAATACCTCCGGGTCTGCTACGCCTGTGCTGCACCAGTTCTCGGCTCCCTGGTCCAGCAGCTCCCTGAGCACGTGGGTGCCGTCCCCCAGCCTGTCATCGTGGTACGCG
>Ga0114918_10001849_pt1 | contig 19005 bp, 11 predicted proteins | sample LantaG_FD_87015 | JGI IMG/M metagenome (GOLD analysis project Ga0114918, IMG submission 87015) | Deep subsurface microbial communities from Baltic Sea to uncover new lineages of life (NeLLi) - Landsort_02402 metaG | ecosystem: Environmental > Aquatic > Marine > Oceanic > Sediment | place... | reverse complement strand
GCCAACCCCATCGACCGGCAACCTCATCCCCCGACCTATTTCCTGTCTTTTCTTGAGTGTGGATTGTGTTTCGTTCAGTGTGCAAATCTGAAAGACGTTCGGATTGTCCCAGCCCTCGCGTAAGGCCGAATGCGAAAAGATAAATCTAAGCGGCACATTAATATCGAGCAGTTTTTCCTTGTTCTGCATAATCAGGTGATAGGCCGAATCATCGTCCTGAGTATCCCTGCCCTCGCTCGAATCCTTCCAGTTGCCTTTTTTATCCCGGGCGAAATACCCCTCGTGGACCTCGTGCGCCTTATATTACAAAACACCTTTATATTTGGCTTCTTTCAGTAGTCTTTCGTAAATCTCCTCGAACCACAGCGCCAGCTTGCCCTTAACGGCATGACCATTTTCATAACTTCGGTAATTGGCGACCCGGTCGATAAAGAAAAGCGTCAGAACCTTGATCCCCAATTTCTTTAACCGCTTTTCCTTATCCAGATGATTTCTCAGCGTACTTTCGATCTGGTATTTCATAATCTCATCGGTCAGCCCCCCTTGCTTGCCGCCGAGATTAAGACTGATACCGTTATTGAAGGTAATGCTTTCCCTGTCGATTTCACTAACGATAAAACCGTTTTGGTAAATGTCCCTGTTTTTGGATTTTTCAAAGATATTATCGCCGACACTTACGCTAATGTCTTTCCTGGTTACCCCGCCTTTTGCATTTACATCGATTTTCAGCCTGGCGACTATCTTATTCTTCTGCGGTTTAATGCTCTTGACTTCGATAAATGCCTGATTAAAATTATCCGCTTCGGTTATCCCATCCACTTCTATCTTCTTGACCAGCCCCAGATCATAGGCCGCCACCGGGTCGAGGCGGTAAATCTGGTTATATTTAACCGTATGCGTCGCCGAATAGCGCAGCGTGCATAACGGGTTAAGATTGCTTATCGCCTGCCGTCTGATGTCTGTTTCCATATTCTGCGGCTCATCGACGATAACAACGGGCCGGGTCGCCTTGATAAATTCCGCCGGAACGCCCCAGTCGCTTGGCTGATAAAATATATTTCCCGCCCTCGCGAATTGGTCAATATTCATTACCATTATCTGCAAGGTGTTCGTCGTGGCGAAGTTTCGGGCCATGCCTCTTTTCTTCGGATCAAATAAATAAAAATCAGGCCGGATATTATAGGTCAGCTCGAAATGATCTTTGGTTATCTGCAGGTTCTTAATCGCCCCCTCTTTGATCGCCAGCGACGGCACCACGATAATAAACTTCTTAAAGCCGTAGGTTTGGTAAAACTCGTGTATCGCCCTTAAATAGACATAGGTCTTACCCGTTCCGGTCTCCATCTCGATGGAAAAATGAAGTCCGTCAAGTTTCTTTGATATTTCAAATTGAGGATTATCTTTTTTTGTTTTTCTTTGAATACTCTGAAGGTTCTTTAATATTGTTTCTTTATCTAATATCAGGTTATTGGCAACCACGCTAAACAGCGAACCGCCGACCCTCGCCGCCTTGTCAAAGGCAAAGTCACTGACCCCGGCAGGCTGACCGTTAAACAAATCAACCGCCGCCTTAATCGCGTCTAACTGATATTCCTGATTGGCGTCAAATTGTAGTTTCATTTAATTTTTCTCACCACGAAGAACACGAAGGCCACGAAAAAGTACATGACTCAAAACTAATATCAGCCACAGAACACAGAGTTATTTTTAGACACGGATTTCACGGATTTACACGGATTTTTATATAAATAATACTTCGTGTCCCTTTGTATCCTTTGTGGTTAATCATTTGTTATATTTTTCCTTTTCCGCCATAAATTCTTTCAGGTCAAATTGTCTTCACCACAAAGGAGCGACTCCATAGAGTTTTTAATTGCTATCAGCTTTTTCCTTAAATAATAGCTTATTAAATTTTTGCGTTTTACTTGTCGGTTTGTTTTTTTCGGGCAATTCGTTTATCTTTAATTTTAAAGGCATTGGCGTAGCAATACCGCTAAAAATACAGGTTCCAACAGGCAGGGTCGGTATAGATTCTTCTGTTATCTTATCAATATATGAAACGGCGTTTGATATGGTTAGCAAGTCTTTGTGATTGATAAGTTGGTGTATGAAATAATTGTGGGCCTGCGATATAATTGTATCAGATATATCGTTTGGTCTCTGGCTTGATATTGTCATAAACACGCCGAACTTCCGACCCTCTTTAATAATCTCCTCAAAAGTTTCAAGCCGATAATCCTTCCATTCCTCGGTCTCTCTGAAAGATTCTTTGGCTAAAATATTATGAGCTTCATCTACTATAAGATTAAATGTCTTGGTATCTGCGGCATTTTTATGCTCGTGATATAACTTTTTTGAGATCAAAAGCGGTATCGTCTTTTTCATATCCAAATTAACATCCCGTAAATTGATAACGATAAAATTTTTGTTTTTCCATATATCATCACCGTTTTGCGTATCAAAGACTCTGTTTATACTATTCTTCCTAGCCTTTATTCTGTTGACTACGGGGTACACATGATCTATCTGAACTTTATACTGATACGAGTCTCCGATAAGCTGCAAATGCAAAACGACCATGAATTTTTCCAGCAGAGGAAGAGAATTGTGTTTTGTTTTATCCAAACTATTCGTTGCGTTATACAGCTTTGTATTGTCTATTTCATTAGGGCTACTTGGAAAATATGTTTGTGTTCCCCTCTTCATAAATTGCCCTGTGGTATTATGGAATTCGATATCTTCTCTTAATTTGTCTAATTCTTCTATGTCATCCATATAATAAGACAATATTTCTGTAACATAGTCCAGTAACTTGAATGCCACATTTTTATCCGTCATCTGCAATATTTCTTTTATTTTCTTCTTTAATATATTTTTGAAGTAGTCAAAGGGATTACTATTTTCGTATATATGGTCATAAAATCTCAAGGCCCTTTTCAAAAATGGCTTCTGGGTTTTTTCTGTTGCCTCTACAAGTATTGAAAATGTTTCGATATCGAGCAAGTCTTTTTCTTTTAGAATCAACTTGTCATTACCATTATCCGATTTGGTTGATAAATTATAAACGGTTTTTTCTCTAGTTATGCAATCATCGTGGGCATATTCTCCGTTAAAGTCAAATAGAAGAAATTTGCAGCATTTCTGGAAACTGTCAATATCTTGCTTAGACATCACTTTATACATTTCCTGATAAAGTGATGCCAGTGTGTTTGATTTGCCACTGCCGGTGTTACCAAAAATTGCAATGTGACTGTTAAATATGCCGTCTATGGGTAAATCTATCAGGACTTCTTCGACATCTGTTTTGGCAACGTTGATAAAAAGATTGGAATCATCTTTGACCAGGCTGTGTATTTTATGGACCTTCTCTTCAGTTAATATATAAGCCTCATTGCCAATTAATGGAAGCTCTTTGATCCCGCCCGTAAATTTACCATCATAACCAATATAACCTGACAAGCTGACCGCTAATGTTCGTTTGTTTTTATCAATGATTTCGTAGCGATTTGTGCTTTCGTTTTTTTGATGAAGTATTTCTTTTTCTAATTTTTCGCCGTCAACTTTACCAATGATACCGATAAAACCTTTTCTAATTTCTATATAACTACCAACGGATATGTTTTTGATTATCTTGCCGTCAAATAATAGATCGGAAGAATTCTTATTTTTATCAACTGTGACATATACCTTCCTGCCGTCAATCCCGGAAACTTCTCCGATGCGCAAGACAGCTTCTTTTATGGATTTATCACTGATCATCTACTGCCCCCTTGTCTTCTGCGGCAGCTTCGGATTTTGCAGCCTCGTCGGGAATGATATCTTTTAGTATCTCATTGAATTTTTTAAAATCTAATGCTTCATCTTCATGATAGACATAATCAACATTATTATATTGTGCGAACTTATCTTCGTATCCTCCAATATCAGATTCATTATGACAGAATATAATCAGTCTCAAAGTTGGATTTCGCAAAGCCCTTTTTGTAATGTCCTGAATATGTTCATCGGCGAAGGAAAAACCCTCTGCAATCAATAAGGTATTTTCCTTGTCAAGTTCGTTAGCGTAAACCCGTAAGAGATCGTAATATGTTCTATCCAGTAAGGTATTTTGGAATTTATCTTTTCGCGGAAGGATTATACTGAATTGGTCATTGAAACGCCTTATCTGTGTATTGATTTCTTTTATTAGTTTTGGGGCCGGCTCTGCTGTATTCGAATCGCCATTTTGGTCGTTGCTAAAAATGTGTGGAAAATCCTGCGGCATTTTCTTTAAATAATCAACTGAAAATATTATGTCGCCCTCGTTTCTTTTCCAACTCAAAGAACCGTGCAATTTAATCAAATTAATTGACGGTATTTCGACCTGATAATTATATAAATTGCCATTATTATAAATGCTGTTGAAAAACTCAGATACTGAAAATCTAAACTCGTTATTCAATGTGGGATTTCTATTGAAGCCATCATTGAGCTTTATCGTTTGCCTAAAACCATCAGAGGCATGTTCAATAAACAACCCGTAATTAGTGGTGAAAATAGTGGCCTGCTTCGGGAGTATATTATTTTTTCTTTCTGTCAGAATGCAGGATATATTGTTTAGGAATTCTTTGTAATTATTTTGCGTTATTTGATTATCACTTTCATCTTCACCAGCAATCAATTTATTTGCAGATATTACGAAAGGCTTGAGGAAATCGCACATTTTCTTTTCGGCTTCATCCTCTTTGCCTTCTCGGAGCAGAGTCTGAATATCGTTTTCGACATTGCCAAGAGTTTTAATGGCAGGGTCGGAACATCCCGAACCAATCAAGAAATTTATATTAGCAGATTGAAAACTTTTTCTTAAAAAGACATGCAAGTTTTCTTTCTCTTTCTCGATAGCAATATTTATTTTATCTGCCATTATGTTCTCTGTGTTCTTTGTATTCTTTGTGGCTAAATAACCTTAAACTCAATCTTTTCCGCTTCCATTTGCAGGGCGGTATTTGTTTTTAACTGGTCGTTGTTTTTGAAGGCCGTATCCAGGCAGGTGAACTTCTGCGGTTTTTCCTTTAATATCTTTTCCGCCAGTTTCCTGGTTATCTTATCCGCCAGACAAATAATCTCAAAATCCTCTGCTTCGTGTCCTTCGTGTCCTTCGTGGTGAATCTTTTTATTACCTGAAACTGTCTTTATTTTCTCTGTGCTCTCTGTGTTCTCTGTGGCTAAAACATAATACTCTATTCCGTCAAAGGTCTTTTTCTCTATCGGGACATTCAAATCAAAGCGGCTGTTCTTAAGAATAATCTCATAGAGCATATCTTCCTGCGCGGAACCTTTTTTCTTATTATCCACGAACATTTCCATCTGCTCTTTCAATTCTTCACCCGACTTTATCGTTTCCCGCCACTGCTTGAAATTACTCTCATCGAGCTTGAATACCTTAAAGCCCAGATCGAGTTTGCCGCCGTCAAAATCCAGTTTGCCCTTGTTCTCTGCCTTTATCTTTTTCCCCGCCCGCCGAATCCGCTCCTTGCCAATTTCAGCGATATTTGCGGGTACTTTTAGTGTTTTTGTGCAAAAATCAAAAGCTTCTTTTTGATCTTTGTCGCCTGGGTCAATTGGCTCTGCAAGTTGAATACAGATACATTTTCGATTGCCACCATCTTCGGCATTGAGCTGCATCACTGCTTGGGCCGAAGTGCAGGAACCGGAGAAAAAGTCAAGTATGATATCGGATTCTTTTGTTGATGTTTGGATTAATTGTGAAAGCAAATATGGAGATTTTGGAGATTGAAAAAGTTTGCCTTTGGTATTAAATAATTGATTAAATTCTTTTTGTCCACGTTCGGTATAAAAATACTTATCTCTAAATATTGTCTTTAGCATGCGATCAACACCATTAGCATAACTCTTTCTATAGATTTTCCATTTTTCCTTTACCATTTGTGCAACCAAAAGATGTAAGTCCTCCTTAGCTTTCTTTTTATCCCATGTCCAACATCCCTCAAATCCATCGTCCCATAGGGGCAACACTTTCTCAGTGTTAACCTCTGATTCAAGACTTACTACTCCTTCAGCATTGACGTGAAATGGGTAAAACAAATTTTTCCGATTGTGTTTTCCGAATTCACGATGTGTGTTTCTAAGTTCTAATAGTCGATATTTTCCTCCATCATCTTCCTTGGGATACTCCGCTTCAATTTGATTTTCATCCTTTGCTATCGAGAAAGCCCCTTTGGGCAATATGTTTTTAGTATATGCCAGAATATAGTCGTGATTTGTGGCAAAATATTTGTCTTGAGACCTCCCTTTTGGATTACATAGATTAGTGATACATGCTACTAAATTCTCCTCTCCAAAAATTTCATTCATAATCATTCGCAAGTTATGGACTTCGTTGTCATCTATGGAAACAAAGATAACGCCATCATCGCGGAGCAGGTTTCGGGCCAGGAACAGACGCGGATACATCATACAGAGCCAGTTGGAATGGAAATGGCCGGTATCCTTGGAGTTCTTCCTGAAAAAACCGTCCTTTGTCAGGAGTCCTTCGGCGTCTTTTATGCCTGCGCGTTCTTCGTAGTCTGCCTTTTCCTCTTTGAAGCGGTCGGGATAGATAAAACTGTCATTTCCTGTATTATACGGCGGGTCGATATAGATCATCTTTACTTTGCCGTAATAGTTTTTCTGCAGGACCTTCAAGACCTCTAAATTATCGCCCTCTATAAAGATATTTTCAGTATTGTCGAAATCTACCGATTCTTTTCTTTGCGGTTTTAATGTTGCGGTTGTAGTCTGCTGAATATGCCGGAAACAATCGGCCTTGCCAGCCCATGAAAGGCCGTAAGACTGGCCGTTGGTATCTGTTTCACTGCCGAGAGCAAGCTTTAGGGCATCAAAATCAATTTCACCATCTTTAACCGCCTGGGGAAACAGAGATTTTAGCTTTTCAACCTGCTCGGCCTTAATATCCAGCGACCCACCGGACAATTTTGGTATTTCCGATAAATTCCGTTTCTTTTTCACCTTGCCAACCCTTATTTTTCGCCCTTTTCGCGGTAAATTCGCCTAACTCTTTTATTTGTAGCAACTTACACACCGTTTTGCCCGTTTACAATGTCACGATGTAACGTTACAATGCCACGATGTAACGTTACAATGCCACGATGTAAGCCTGCAATATCACGATGTAACCTTACAATGACATGTTGTAAACCTGCAATGCCTTGATGTAAGCCTGCAATGCCTCAATGTAAGCTAACAATGCCATGATGTAACCTTACAATGCCATGATGTAACCTTACAATGCCACGATGTAAGCCTGCAATGCCATGATGTAAGGTTCATCCATCGCATTGTAAAGATCATCTGCCTCAATGTGAAGCGACAATGCCACGATGTAAGCTTACAATATCACGATGTAAATCATCTTTGCCACAGTTCAAGATTCACCACAAAGCTCACGAAGTCCACGAAGATAATAATATTTTTTGACACTGATTTCGCAGATTTCACTGATAAGAGATTCGACTTTTCCTTCAGCGTTAATCAGCGTAACCAGCGTCTAACTTTCTTATCCCGTCAAAGAATATTTTCAGCCACGAATGAACACGAATTTCCACGAATACTTTTTGACACTGATCCGCACTGATTTTACTGATCTATAATAAATATCTTATCCGTGTTTGTCAGTGTTAGTCTGTGTCCATCTGTGGTTAAATATTTTCTTAGACAGGATTAACAGGATTTACCTGATTTCTTTTTGATCCCGTTCATCCCGTTATCCCGTCAAAATCTCTGTGTCCTCATCTTCCTCTGTGGCTAAAATTTCTGGATTCCCGCCTGCGCGGGAATGACATTATTCTGTGTTTTTTTGTGCCTTTTCGCGGCTAATAACAATCAGTGTTAATCTGTGTCCATCTGTGGTTAAATATTTTCTTAGACAGGATTAACAGGATTTACCTGATTTCTTTTTTATCCCGTTCATCCCGTTATCCTGTCCAATTTTTTCGCGTTAATTCGTGTCCATTCGTGGCTAAAACCTCTGTGTCCTCATCTTCCTCTGTGGCTAAATTCTTTTGCGCCTTTTGTGCCTTTTTGTGGCCATTTCTACAAAACCACCATCACCGTATTACTCGGCGTTCCTGAACCGGATTTGTTGATGGCAAAAACGCGGTATTCCAGTTCTTTTTTTTGGGGTTGATCGACGAGGGTTGCTTCGGTCTGGATAGCGGTGGCTATAGTTTCCCACGGCCCGGTGGGTCTTTCCCGGCGTTCGATGGTATAGGCGGCCACTTTGCCGCCGTCGGCGGGTGCTTTCCAGTCGAGAAAGAGCCAGCCCGCTCCCTGCCGGGGCGCTTCGAGCAGGCGTGTCTGTCCGGGCGGGGCAAGGTGTGTCGGGGCCTTGCGACTGGCCCAGCCGATGAGTTTCAGTTTGTCGTCATCGTAATGGGCGGTATTTTCGGCGTAGAGCAGATCGGTCTTCATGGCCTCGATGAGGTTTTCCAGGGCCTCATCCTTGTCGGCGGTCGCCTGCTCAGCCGCAGCCCCGGCGGCGATTAGTTCTTCCCGGCACCTGTTGTACTGGCGCACCTTAAATCTAATACTGTTCATAGCGGCCCAGGCCGGATAGGGTGGATTGGGGTAGAGGGCGGGATTGGCTATTAGTCCGGCGATCATGCGCTCGGCCAGGGCCATAATTTCAGCTTCCTTTTGGGGAAATCTGGGCATCTGCTAAACCTCCCTACTGGTACGACAAACATCTGAGAACATAGGGTAAGCCAACCCAGCAGGCAAGTCAACGATTTAAGACGCTATTATTTAAGGATGGTTTTAGATTGACATTGGTGGTAGTATTTGCTAGGGTCAGGGCCGCAAATAGAGGAATCAAACTGGAATCGCGTTGGATATCTTTTTGGGAGATTAGTCATGTCCAGCTACAGAAAAATATCGGTTTTAATAGTATTAGTTGGTATCTTAGGCCTGTTTTTGGTGCCGCCGAGCGGGGCACAGACTACCTCCAACCCACCGGCGGATTCGTTATCAGCCGATCCCGCCACATTTGGGCAGGAAAAGGAATCGACCATCCCACCCGGTGCTACCAGCCCCACAACTGCCCTGACCACCCCCACTGGTCGAGGATTGCCTTATATCGGGGAAATTTCCGGTAATCGGGTAAATGTTCGTTCCGGACCAGCGGCGATTTATTACGAGGTGGCCCGGTTCAACAAAGGTGCCCTAGTGGTGGTGTGCGAGGAGAAAACCGGCTGGGCCCGGATCGAGCCTTCCTCCGGCTGTTTCAGTTGGATTTCGAAAAAGTATGTCAAGCTGATTGCAACAGCACCGCCTCTCAAACCTGCCGAAACCAAAGTTGAACTACCCAAGTCGGATAAACCGAAAATTACGGAAACACCCACCGATGCCGACCAGGTCAGCGAAGAAAAAACCACGGAAAAATCAATTGATACTCTCGTTGGAACAGTACCGGCAACTCCACCTGTCCCCAAACCGGCAGTTAAGCCCGGCAAAAGCGACCTTGCGCTGTTGGTGGGTAAAGAAACACTATTGGGTGAGGTAACCGGCAATAATGTCCGCGTCCGGGCGGGCAGCATCCGGGTGCCGCCGATTAACGCTACTGAGGTACAAACCAGGTTGAGCAAAGGGGCCACCGTTCTGGTAATTGGTCAGCGGGATGACTTTTACAAGATTGCCTGTCCGCAGGGCGCGTATTTTTGGGTCAGCCTGGATTTTGTCAATCGCGTCGGACCCGTCACTCCTCAGGCCCTCGCCAAAGTGAGGGGCCAGTTTGGTCCCGCTCACAAACAGCCGTTGACACCCACCGAACGTGAACATAAGGAATATCGAGACCTGGCCAAGCTGCTCAAAACCGAACGGTACAAACCCTTGGCTCGGCAGGATTTCACCGTAATCCGCACTCGTATAAAGAAGCTGCTTATTGAGACGAAATCCGGTTCGGTAAAGGCCGCCCTCCAGGCCATGGAGCGCCAGTTAGTTAAATATGAGATGGGCCTGGATATCTGGAAGACCGCCCAAAAACAGGACAAGCAGTTGCAGAACACCCTCAACAAGATAGATAATGAGATCGAGCTGTTGATGGCCATCCACCAGCCCCCCGAGAAAACCATGGAGGAAATCGTGGTCAAAGGCCGGCTCGCCAAATCCGCCGTCTTCACCGCTCCGTATAAAAACCAGCGTTTCCTGGTGCTCGATGATAACGAGCGGATCATCTACTACGCCATATCCGCAAAAGATGGATTGGACCTGAGCCGGTGGATCGACAAGAACGTCTCCATGATGGTGGGCCAGGTGGAATACGACGCCTTCGCCAAGGTCAGAATCCTGAAAGTCTCCAACATCGTCGAACTACCCGCGGGAAAATAACATCTACACTAAGGATTATTCATTGTGTTGACAGTTCGTCCTTGTTATGTTTTCCGTTTTTGAGCTTTGAACGTCATGGTGACTTGAGAAAACTATGTTGGGCGCTGCCGTGTATTTTTTCTTCTTTTTTCAGTATTTTTGGGCTGCGGTTTCTTTTTGAGCAATGGAAAAATTTTTGATTCAGTGTGTGCTCCGAGCATTATCTTTTTCATCTGGGCGACGATCTCCGGATGCTTTGCAGCTATATCGCTTTCCTCCGCCAGGTCGGTTTTGAGATTATATAATTCGACCGGAGTGTCAGGCGGGGACTGACGTTTTATCGCTTTGAAATCACCTTTTCGAACAGTCTGTTTGCCGCCTAATTCCCAGTACAAATAATCATGTTGTTTTTGTTTTGAGTTCTGATCCAACAACGTTGGTAGAAAGGAAATGCCGTCAATGTCGGCGGGTGGATCAATACCGGCGATTTGCGCCATGGTGGGCAGGACATCCCAGAAAGCGGATATGTGCTCGGTGCGTGAGCCGGGTTCGATTTTTCCGGGCCAGCGGGCCACCATCGGTACACGGATACCACCCTCATAGAGAGTGCCTTTTTTAGCACGCAGAGGGCCGGCGGCGTTGAATTTCTGTAAGGTACCGGCAGCGCCATGCGGACCGTTATCACTGGTAAATATTACCAGCGTATGGTTGTCAATTTTAAGCTTCTTCAATATCGCAAGGATTTTCCCGACGTCTTTGTCCATTCGTGAAATCATCGCCGCCTGGATTTTATGGTTGTCCTGCCAGTCTTTGTCGGCGTATTCACCCAGGTCCGGCACCTGGAGTTTGGGATGAGGGATGGTATAGGGCAGATAGAGGAAAAAGGGGTGGTTACTGTTTTTTTGGATAAATTCCAAAGCCTCTTTGGTTAAAAGATCGTGAGAATACTGATTTTTTTTCTTGTTCTGATTACCTTCGAGAATAACTTTATCAGCATTGCGCCAGAGATGCGAGGGATAGTAATTATGGGCCAGGCGTTGACAGTTATAGCCGAACCAGCGATCAAAGCCCTGCTTGTTCGGATCACCCTGGGAACCGGGAAAACCCAAGCCCCATTTGCCTATACAGCCCGTAACATAGCCTGCCTTTTTCATAATCTCAGCAACCGTGATTTCCTGGGCGGGGATGGGGAGGTTGCCTTCATAAGGCAGGGGTTTATTATTGCGAATATAACAATGGCCGGTGTGTTTACCCGTCATCAGACTGCAACGGGAAGGCGCACACAAGGCGCTGCCGGAATAGTGCTGGGTAAATTTCATTCCTTCGACGGTGATTTGGTCGATATTGGGTGTTTTAATCAGTTTCTGGTCATAGCAACCGAGATCACCATACCCAAGATCATCGGCCAAGATATAAATGATATTAGTCTTGTTTTTGATTGGGTCCGCCCGGAGCGATTTGGATACACTCAAAGAAACGGTCCCAGCCGCGATAGTCTTTAGAAAAATTCGTCTGTTCATTTTGTCTCCGATTTTAGCGCCTGCTCCAGTTCATTGCGAATATGAGGTACATTTATTCGTGGATCGCTATATTTTTTCCCATACACAAGCAATTCCTGCGCCAGTTTTTTCCTTGTTTCCTTATATTCCGGCTTCTGGTACATATTAATCAACTCATCCGGGTCCTTTTCCAAGTCGAAGAGCCAGGGAGAATCCTGGGGGGAATACACAAGTTTATAACGATGGGACACCACGGCCAGCCAGTTATCATCATCTTTACCGTTGCGTTGTCCGGTACCGCGCATAAAGGCAACATCTTTCCATTCAGCGGGTGCTTTACCATTGATAAACAGCGAACAAACGTCGCGGCCCTGTTCTTTTCCGGCAGTGGGGGACTCCATCAGCGAAAGGATGGTCGGCAGAAAATCGACACAAGTCAATGCTTCATGAATTATAGTACGGGCTTTGACTTTCGCAGGATAATAGAGAACGAAGGGAATCTTTGCCGAGGCCTCATAAGGTACGCCCTTGTTGTCGCGCCCGTGTTCGCCGCACAAATCGCCGTGGTCGGAGGTAAAGACAACGATAGTTCGCTCCATGAGCTTTAGATTCTTTAATGTTTCAATGATCTTACCGACATTATCGTCGATACATTTGACCATGCCAAAATATTTGGCCATACCATCGGCGGAAATGGTTCTTTTTTGTTTTTTACCCCAACTCGGTAGATTTGTATCCGGCTTGGCGGCTGTGGCCGGTTTCTGAAAATCCAGATGCTTATACATCGTATCATAGGGAGCACGAACGGAATTCGGGCCATGCGGATCGGGAAAGCTCACCATATAGCAGAAGGGTTTGTCCTTGTGAGTCTGGATAAATTCTATGGTTTTGTCGGCCAGGAAATCGGTGGTAAAGTTCTTCTTGTCGGCGCCGGCGACACTGTAGGAAGGTTTTCCATTTTTACGTGCCGCTATGCGCGGTCCCTGGGGTGTGTCTTCGAGTTGTTTCCAGTGTCCACGGTTGAACATATAACGATTATCGGCGAAGCCAAACTGCCGTTGGGGTCCCCATTGAGGTTTGCCGAGTCCGTCCAGATGCCACTTGCCGGCATAACCGGTCTCATAGCCCTGCTGGCGCAGGATTTCAGCAAAGGTTATGATTTCATCGTTCATGGGGATGTCGTTGGTTATAACCGGAGTATTCTGCGGATATCGACCGGAAACCCAGGCGGACCGGGAGGGTGAGCAAACGGGTGTGGTTCCATAGAAACTGGTGCAGAGTGCTCCGTGTTCAGCGAGCCAGTCGATATGAGGTGTTTCTACGGCAACATTTTCGCCCCAGACATAGGCTTGGGGGACAGGTAATGTCTTGCGATAGCATCCCAGCGTACGAAAATTATGTTCATCCGTATGGATGATGAGAAGATTGGTCCTGGTCGTTTTGGCTGTGAGTTTCTGTGCAAGACTAAACCCAGATGAAGCCAGAGACACAACCGAAACCGCACCTGAAATGCGTAAAAATTCACGTCTGTTCATAATATTCCTTCTTTCAATATTTATTGTATCATAAGCCTTTTGACTTACTTTATAATTTGTTTTTTTGCCATTTATCAATCTGATATTTATGCTATCACTTTTATACTTAACTTACAAGAAAAGCCTGGTAATGAGACAAAGCTGGATCCCCATTACACTGAAGCCACGGAACGAGTTCTTTTTTAACAAGTTCCTTAATAATATCTGGTTTTGTTTCCGCTATATTTTCTAATTGATATGGATCAGAAATATTATCGTGCAGATATACCGCTTCTGCTTTTCCATTATTCATATCATCAAATCGCAACGTATAGCGATATGGAGGCCAAGGCAATCTCCATGATCGGCAGTGAAAATGACAATCGTATCTTCTTCCAGATTCATATCTTTAAGGCATTGAATAAGTTGGACCAGTCACTGCTGTTATAACTGCTTTTCATGTGAGCATTACCATTTAAAATATAGTATTTGTCAAAACCATGGCGTCTGCCGGGCTCAAGGTTTCCGTCTTGATTTCGTTGGGTGATATGCCATTTGCCGAAATAACGCGGCTTGAATAACTTCCCGCTGGAAACCAATTCGACGGTATCGTCCGCTATCGTATGTGTATCGCCCTTTAACATAAAGAATTTCGGGATTACCGTTATCGTCGCGCCTGATCGCCAAAGGTTTCTCACACTCATATCCCCAGTGTTTTATCCATTTACCCAAAAAAGATTGGGTATAATCAACAATCTGCTTCATTCGTTCTGTTACACCATCCGGTGGTTCGATATCTGATGGTGTAAAAAACACAATTTTTAGTTCGGGTTTTACAGGTTTAATAATATCTTCAGCTTGAATTTGAGAAACTACAAGAAGGAACAGACACGTAATTGATATTAAGCGAGGTTTCATTTTCAAAATTTTCTTTCAATAAATATTAACCATAAGGGTATCGTTTGGAACGAATAACCGTGATGCCAGCAGGGTTGATCTGACAATAACATCTACGGCATTATACGAAAACTCCGGCGGATAATCATTGTACGGCGTATGAGAAGGAATTCCCTGGGTAAAGTGTAAATAAACCTCGAAGTTGTTACACATCGTACACCGTTTCGGCATTCCAGGGAGCTTCGGGGAATGAATCGCTTGTTTTGGTCTTCCATATCTGGATTTCTGCCAATAAATCCGTTTTAACGGAATCGTATACAGGATCATTGATAAGGTTCGTCATCTCATATGGATCAGTATTCAAATTATACATTTTCGTGGGTATTTCTGTGACGCCGTCTCCATTGCCTTCGATCACCAGTTTATAATCCTCTTTAACAACTGCCCGCCATTCGTCCTGCACTCCCCCGTAAATCGATTCATCCGCCATGCCAGAATCACTCATTGCAGTTGATTTATCTTTGCCGGTGCAGGTTCCCGGCAGATCCAGCCCACAGATCGACAAAATTGTCGGCATCAGGTCGGCAGAACTAATCAGGTTATCCACCACAAGCCCCGGTTTGATTTTACCGGGAAGACGCATAATCAAAGGTACATGCCATGACTCTTCCTCCGGCTTGCCCTTATATGTCAGATTGTGTGACCGATGCATATCGCCGTGGTCGGCAGAAAATACCACCAGCGTATTGTCCGCTAAACCTTCTTTCTCCAGAGTATCCATCAACCGACCAAATTCATGGTCCATGGTGGTGCAATGCGTGAAATAATCGTTAAGCGACCCCTGTGCGTCACCGACACTTTCCGGCGGCACATTCGGCCGGGTTACTACATCCGCGGGATTATACGAAAACTCCGGCGGATGATCATCGTACGGTGTATGAGGTGGTCCCCAGGAGACATAACAGAAAAATGGGTGATTCTTGTTTTGTTCCATAAATTTAATCGCAAAATCCGTTTGAAATGTCGGCTCATAGGTATCGGACGGATAAAGTCCAAGCGTACTCAACTCAACCCCATCATCAGTTATCATAAATGAGTTGTGATACCAGTAATTATGGCCGCGGTTGAAGCCCTCGAACGTCGTAAATCCGCGACGATGCCAGTCCTGCGGCACATAACCAGCGCCATTAAACTTGCCTGGCCCGTTCATATGCCATTTTCCGATATAATGACAGTTGTAGCCAGCGTCAGTGAACTCATGAGCAATACATCGCTCCGATGGCGGCAGCATCAGATCATTTTTATTCATACCGGTCTGCCAGGGCCATCGACCGGTAATAATTGAAGAGCGGTTCGGCGTACAGACCGGGTGCGTCGCATAGCAGCGCCCCCAGTGGGCGCCCTGTTTGGCAACTTTATCCAGATTTGGGGTGCGAACCAGTCGGTCGTGATGTGCTCCATGACTGAGTGAACAAAACCGCCATTGATCCGCCAGCACAAACAGGACATTATAACGTTTGGCACCTATTCGAAGTCCCATCGTATTGTTGGCAAACTGTATCCCTCCCGCCAGCGCCCCAGAACCCAGCGCCGCCACAGAACCTGCCGCCAGTGAACATTTTTTCAAAAATTCTCGTCGTTTCATGGGCCGATTTCCAACAAGATTATTTTATTGTTTATGTGGTACCCTCCAATTAGGGATCTGGGTAGTCGTTCAGTGCCTTTTCGGGATTCTCCGGGAATACATCACCGGTCTTTGTGTACCAACTCTGGTATTCAGCCCAGAGGTCTGACTGGACGGCAGCATAGGCAGGCTGATTAATCAGATTGGTCATTTCATAAGGGTCGGCATCTAAGTCATACAAATCAGAAGGAACATCAGGGGTGGCTATTCTTATAATCAGTTTATATTTATCCTTGAGTACCATGCGCCAAAAATCTGTCACCCAATGACCAATTACATAGATCGATTCGTCCGCTATGCCGCCGAACATCGCGGCCGATTTATCCTTACCCGTGCATGTATCAGGAACATTGAGTCCGCATATCGACAAGATTGTCGGCATCAAATCAACCGAACTAAACAGGTTGTCAACCACGGTGCCCGGTTTGATCTTGTCTGGTAAACGCATTAGCAATGGTATATGAGAAGATTCCTCTTCCGGATGGTTTTTTGCGGTCAGGCCGTGCGAGTAATGCGCATCGCCATGATCAGAAGTAAATACCACCAGCGTATTGTTTTTCAAGCCTTTTTCTTCCAAGGCGTCCATTAGTCGGCCGAATTCTATATCCAATGCTGTGCAATGTGCAAAATAATCGTCGAGACTGCCTTGAGCAGCCGAGACATTCGTTACATTTGGCCTAACAACCACATCCGCGGCATTGTAGGATATATCAGCAGGGTGATCATTATACGGCGTATGAGGCGGTCCCCAGGAAACATAGCAGAAGAAGGGGTGATTCTTGTTTTGTTCCATAAAATTGATGGCAAAATCTGTCTGGAAAGTGGGTTCGTAAGTATTGCTTGGATAAAGTCCAAGCGTACTCATTTCCGTTCCGTCATTGGTCATCATAAACGAGTTGTAATACCAGTAATTATGACCGCGGTTGAAGCCTTCGAACGTCGTAAATCCGCGACGATGCCAGTCCTGCGGCACATAACCAGCGCCATCGAACTTGCCTGGCCCGTTCATATGCCATTTTCCGATATAATGACAGTTGTAACCGGCGTCAGTAAAATCTTGAGAAATGCATCTCTCCGACGGAGGCAGCATAAGATCGTTTTGATACATCCCCGTTTCGTGCGGGAAACGTCCCGTGATAATCGCCGAGCGATTCGGCGTACAGACCGGCTGAGCCGCGTAACAACGCGACCAAAGCGAACCCTCTTTGGCTAATTTGTCCAGATTCGGGGTACGCACCAGTCTATCGTGATAAGCCCCATGGCTGAGCGAACAGAACCGCCATTGATCTGCCAACACAAACAGAACATTATAACGTTTGGAGCCTATTCGAAGTCCCATCGTATTATTGGCAAACTGTATTCCGCCTGCCAGCGACTCAGAACCCAGTGCAGCCATAGAACCTGCAGCCAGTGAACACTTTTTCAAAAATTCTCTTCGATCCATCAGTTCGACTCCAGTAATATTATTTGTTTTCGTTTTGTTCCGTTTCTATATCGTGCAGTACTAGCCGCGATTGATAATCAAACCGCAGTGACTGTAATATTATTAACCGAAATATCACCGGAACTTCCTCCATGCGAGATATAAAGGGTTAAGGCCTGGTTGAGATCACCACCAAGATCACCAGCGCTCGGCGTAACATCAGTCAGGTCCAGGATCATGTTCAGGGTCTCAGTACCGGAAACACCCGATGTCGCCATCGTACCCTTAAAGTACTCAACACTCGAATTACCCTTCAGCGAAAACTGAAGATCGGGCTTGGCGCTGCCGTTGACGGTAACTGCCAGTTCGATCCGATACGTCTTGTACACATCATCCAGGTACAACCCAACCGTGTTATCAGAACCGTCTTTAAGCTGTCCTGAAAGCGATTGCGCATCACCAGATTCATTGAGGTGCCAGCTCCTGACAGAAGAATCAGGCCGAATGCCATAAGCGATAATCCCATCCGTTCTGCAGTTGCCAACTTTCGGTGGTGTAACATTGAACTGAGGCAGCATCTTCGTATGCTGAGAATCCATGTAAGCAACCATCTGGCTGACCACGTCCGGGTTACTCAACGCAATATTATTGCTTTCGCCAATATCGTTCGTCAAATCGTATAACGAAACGGAACCGGCTGTGTCTCGGATCGCCTTCCATTTATGGTCTCCGATATCTATTCGCGCCATGTCCGATTTTAAGCCGTTGGGCTGGATGTCGTGTCTTTGCACATAAATTCCCTCGTGCTGGACCTGGTTACCCTTGCCCAGCAGCGTCGGCACCAGTGAGATACCGTCGGTATCAGAGGGGACGGCTCTGGAGACGCCTGCCAGATCGGCAAAGGTGGCCATCATATCAACCAGATAGGTCAGCATATCAGAATTCGTTCCGGGTTTGATCTTGCCGGGCCATACGAAAAGCAATGGAGTTCGGATGCCGCCTTCGGTCAGACTGCCTTTGCTTCCCCTGAGTTCGTAGTTTCTGTCCCATGCGGCAACAGACGCTCCGCCGTTATCCGAACAGAAAATAATCACGGTGTTATCCGTGATGCTGTCCTTATGACTGCCGTCTTCATTCGGGTCGTCAAGCAGATAGATCAGTTCACCGATCTGCCGATCTACCCAGGTTATCATCGCCGCCTGAATCTTGCTACTGTCTGACCAACTCTCCTCAGACGCATACGGTTCATACGCTCCGCCCGGATGTGCTTGTGCCTGCGGAATCGTGTTGTCAACATGAGGAAGCGTCCAGGTGCCGTAAGCAAAAAATGGCTTGCCGTTTATCGCGTTGGTCTTGACAAACTGTTTCATTCGATCGAATATGAGGTTCTGCTGATGCATATAGTTATCGGGAATAAGCCCCGGATTCGGTAGGTTACTAAAGCCGGAGTTCTCAGGGATCAGGTGCGTCGCACCGTTCAGGTACAACCTGTCAGGATAGTGGTAGTGTGCGTGGACCTGATGATAGTAACCGAAAAACTCATCAAAACCCTTAAGCTCGGGTGCCGTCGGCGTACCCGGCGAACCGATCCCCCACTTGCCCCATCCGCCCGTGGCATAACCTGCT